>Ga0116193_1002016_pt1 | contig 15875 bp, 13 predicted proteins | sample AD_UKC115_MetaG_FD_89892 | JGI IMG/M metagenome (GOLD analysis project Ga0116193, IMG submission 89892) | Active sludge microbial communities of municipal wastewater-treating anaerobic digesters from Hong Kong - AD_UKC115_MetaG | ecosystem: Engineered > Bioreactor > Anaerobic > Digestate... | reverse complement strand
GCAGTGATCAAATCGAACACTGCATGGGAGCAACGTTGTCCACAGGCAAGCACTGCATGAAAAAGCGCTTGACTTTGAACACAGTTGCTGAGTCGCCTTCGGCGCCTTCCCCCCGCTCTCGCATCGCTGCGCGATGCGGGCAGGGGGACGCCACCGGTGCGGCGGGGCGGCCCTTGCACGGTGGCTGCTGGCCTGGGCCGCGCCGGTTGCAGACGTGGTGGAATGTGCACAGCACCATCACGGCGATGTGCTGCCGACTAAGTGGTCTTTCTTACCCGGAGCAACTCGTCCAAAACGAGGCAGGCCGCACCTACGCTGATCCCCGCATCGGCAATGTTGAAGGCCGGGAAATGCCCGCCGTGGAACATGCCCGACAGAAAGCTCCAGTGGAAGTCGAGGAAATCGACCACGTAGCCGTGGAGTAACCGGTCCACCACGTTGCCCACCGCGCCGCCCAGGATGCTGGCGAGCGAGAAGGCGAACAGCTTTTGGTCCGGGTGCTGGCGCAACTGCCACACGATGAACAGCGTCGCTGCCACGCCAATCCCAGTGAAGAACCAGCGCTGCCATCCACCGGCGTTGGCCAGAAAGGAAAAGGCCGCGCCCGTGTTGTGCGCGCGCACGATGTTGAAGAAGCTGGTGACATAGGTGCTGTCACCCAGTTGGTAGTAGCCCAGAATCAGCGTCTTGGTGAACTGGTCAGCGATCAGGATGAGCAGCGCCCATGCCAGCCAGGGCCACAGGCTGGCGCGGGCGCCCGAAGCAGCGCGCGCCATGCTCAGGCGCAGGTCCGGTGTTCACCGGCGCCGTACAGGTTGCTGGTGCAGCGGCCGCACAGCGTGGGGTGGGCGGCGTCCTGGCCCACGTCGGCACGGTAATGCCAGCAGCGCTCGCATTTTTTGTTAGAACTGGCTGTAACGCTTATATTCATTGCGCTACCAGCTATCAATTTGATAGTAGATGTGATGAACACGAACTTCAGGTCCTCGCCCAGGCTGGCAAGCAGCGCATGGTCTTCGGGCGGGGCTGTCAGCTCCACGCAGGCCTGCAGCGATGCACCCACCTGGCCCGCGGCGCGCACGCCTTCGATTTCCTTGTTCACCAGGTCGCGGATGGCACGCAGGCGCTCCCACTTGGCGGCCAGGCCCTCGTCGCCCGAGGGCAGGGTCTGGTAGGTTTCAAGGAAGATGGATTCGGAGCTGCCGAACACCTTCCATGCCTCCTCGGCCGTGAACGAGAGGAAGGGCGCCATCCAGCGCAGCATGGCGTGCGTGATCTGGTGCAGCGCGGTCTGGGCGCTGCGGCGTGCCAGGCTCTTGGGGGCGGTGGTGTAGAGGCGGTCCTTGAGCACGTCGAGGTAGAAGCCCCCCAGGTCTTCCGAGCAGTAGAGCTGCAGCTTGGCGACCACGGGGTGGAATTCGTAGCCACGATAGTGCGCCAGCACCTCCTGCTGGAACTGCGCGGCGCGCGTGAGCGCGTAGCGGTCGATCTCCAGCATCTGCTCGAAGGGCACGGCGTCCCGGGCCGGGTCGAAATCGCTCACGTTGGCCAGCAGGAAGCGCAGCGTGTTGCGGATGCGGCGGTAGGCGTCCACCACGCGCGCCAGGATCTTGTCGTCGATGGCCAGGTCGCCCGAGTAGTCGGTGGCGGCACACCACAGGCGGATGATCTCGGCGCCCAGCTTGCCGCTCACCTCCTGCGGCGAGACCGTGTTGCCGAGCGATTTGCTCATCTTCTTGCCCTGGCCGTCCACCGTGAAGCCGTGCGTGAGCAGGCCGCGGTAGGGCGCGCGGCCGAAGATGGCGCTGGCCAGCAGCAGCGAGCTGTGGAACCAGCCGCGGTGCTGGTCGTGGCCTTCAAGGTAGAGGTCGGCCTCGGGGCCGCTGTCGTGGTGCATGCCGGCGTGCGTGCCGCGCATCACATGCCAGAAGGTGGAGCCGGAGTCGAACCACACTTCCAGGATGTCGGTGCTCTTGGTGTAGTGCGCGGCATCCTGCGCGCCCAGGATTTCCTCGGGCGTGACGCGGCTCCAGGCCTCGATGCCGCCCTGCTCGACGATGGCCGCCGCCTGGTCGATGATTTCCATGGTGCGCGGGTGCAGCTCGCCCGAATCCTTGTGCAGGAAGAAGGGCAGGGGCACGCCCCAGCTGCGCTGGCGCGAGATGCACCAGTCGGGCCGGCCGGCGATCATGTCGCGCAGGCGGGCCTTGCCGTTTTCGGGGTAGAAGCTCGTCTGCTCGATGGCGGCCAGGGCCGTCTGGCGCAGCGTGCCGGGGGCCTTGTCCTTGGTGAACACGCCCTCGCCCTCGTCCATGCGCACGAACCACTGGGCGGCGGCGCGGTAGATCACGGGCGTCTTGTGGCGCCAGCAGTGCGGGTAGCTGTGCGTGATGGTGGTGGTGCCCATCAGGCGGCCGGCGGCCTGCAGCGTCTCGATGATGACGGGGCAGGCCTTCCAGATGTTCATGCCGCCGAACAGGGCCAGCGACTCGTCGTAGCGGCCGTTGCCCAGCACGGGATTCAGGATGTCGTCGTACTTCACGCCGTGCGCCACGCAGGAGTTGAAGTCTTCCACGCCGTAGGCAGGCGAGGAGTGCACGATACCCGTGCCGTCGCTGGCCGTGGCGTAATCGGCCAGGTACACGGGCGAGAGGCGGCGGTAGCCCTCGTGCACGTCGTGCAGCGGGTGCTCGAACTCGATGCCCGCGAGCTTCTCGCCCTGGGCCACGGCCAGCACTTGGCCCGAGAGGCCCCAGCGCGCCATGCAGTCATCGACCAGCGTGGCGGCCATGACGAACAGGCCGCGCTCGGTGTCCACCAGCGCGTAGGGCAGCTCGGGGTTGAGGTTGAGCGCCTGGTTGGCGGGGATGGTCCAGGCGGTCGTGGTCCAGATGACGGCGAAGGCGTCCTTCTCCAGCGCGGCCAGGCCGAAGGCGGCGGCGAGCCTGGCCGGGTCGTGCGCCTTGAAGGCAACGTCCAGCGTCTGGCTCTTCTTGTCCTGGTATTCGATCTCGAACTCGGCCAGCGAGGAGCCGCAGTCGAAGCACCAGTACACGGGCTTGAGGCCGCGGTACACGTAGCCACGCTCCATCACGCGCTTCAAGGCGCGCAGCTCGCCCGCCTCGCTGGCGTAGTTCATGGTCTTGTAGGGGTTGTCCCATTCGCCGAGCACGCCCAGGCGCTTGAAGTCCTCCATCTGCTGGGCGATCTGCTCGGTGGCAAACGCCCGGCCCTTGGCCTGCATCTCGTCGCGCGGCAGATTGCGGCCGTGCAGCTTCTCGATGGCGTTCTCGATCGGCAGGCCGTGGCAGTCCCAGCCGGGCACGTAGAGCGCGTCGAAGCCTTCGAGCTGGCGCGCCTTGGTGATCATGTCCTTGAGGATCTTGTTCACCGCGTGGCCGATGTGGATCTGGCCGTTCGCGTAGGGCGGGCCGTCGTGCAGGATGAACTTGGGCGCGCCGCAGCGCGCGTCGCGCAGCTTCTTGTAAATGCCTTTTTCGTCCCATTCCTTCACCCAGCCGGGCTCGCGCTTGGGCAGGTCGCCACGCATGGGGAAGGGCGTGTCGGGCAGGTTCAGGGTGCTGCGGTAATCGGGGGTGTTGGTGTCGGACATGGCGGAAGGGGTTTCTGGACTCGACAAGCTCTGGGCCTGGGCCAGGTGCGGCCCGGCAAGCGGGGCAGGGTGTTGGCGATGAGCCTGCCAGAGCCTGTCGAAAGGCGGCGGGCGGTGCCAACGCGTCAAATTCGGTCGCGCGTGGTCTGGCGGCGCGTTTCGGCGTGGGCGGCGAACCAGGCGCGCGCGTCGGCGCAGTCCTTCGCGATGCCTTGGGTGAGGGCATCGAGGCTGTCGTACCGGAGTTCGTCGTGCAGTTTGTGCAGCAGTTCCACGCGGATGATTTTACCGTAGGCCCCTTCGGCGCCCAGGTGGGCAGGCCACTCCAGGCAATGGGTTTCGAGCAGCACGCGGCCGCCGTTGACGTCGTTCGGGTCCAGCGAGGGGCGGATGCCCAGGTTGGCCACGCCGGGCAGCGGATGCTCCGACAGACCGTGCACCAGGACGGCGAAGATGCCGCTGGCGGCGGGCTTCCAGTGCGCAAAGCGCAGGTTGAGGGTGCGAAAGCCATCGCCCGCGCTGTCCCCGCTGGCGCCCAGGTGGCGCCCGAGCTTGCGCCCGTGCACCACGTGGCCCGAAATGGCGTAGGGGCGGCCGAGCAGTTGCGCTGCGTCCTCCATGCGTCCGGTACCCAGCGCCGCACGCACCTCGGAGCTGGAGACGCGCAGGCCGTGCACCTCGTAGCTCATCATGCGCGCCACGTCAAAGCCCTGGGCCTGGCCGGCGGCGTCGAGCATGGCGTAGTCGCCCGCGCGCTGCTTGCCGAAGCGGAAATCGTCGCCCACCAGCACGTAGCGCGCGCCCAGGCCGCGCACCAGCACCTCGTCGATGAAGGCTTGCGGCGACTGCGAGGCCAGCCGGGCATCGAAGGGCAGCACCACGGCCTGCTGCACGCCATAGCGCGCCAGCTCCGAGAGCTTGTCGCGCAGCGTGCCGATGCGGGCCGGGGCCAGTTCGGGCTTGTTCAGCGCGCCGGCGAAGTAGTCGCGCGGGTGCGGCTCGAAGGTGAGTGCGCAGCTGGGCACGCCGCGCTGGGCAGCCTCGCCACCCAGCAGCGCCAGCATGGCCTGGTGGCCCCGGTGCACACCGTCGAAATTGCCGATCGTCAGCGCGCAGGCGGGGGCAATGTCCGGATGGCGCAGTCCTCGGAAAATCTTCATGGAGCGGTATCTTTTTGGTAGCGCCTGGCGCACAGCCCTTCGGCGCAGGACATCGATTGGACTTGAAATGAGCGTATATTGTGACGCAGCCGTTCCAGCCGCCCGAGCGCGCGCAGGTCTGGCACCTGACATCTGCATCCATTCCTTGTTGGCTTTGTTGTTCGAGGAGGCGTGTCGTGAAGGTCTTGAAGCTCTCTGCCCAGGGCTTGCCCCAGTCGTGGATCTCGCTGGAACAGGCGGTGATCCACTATGCCGCAGGGGAAGTGCGCTGGGAGTCCGGTGGCGAGATTGCCGTTTTTCACGGCGGTCACAACGCGCTCACGGGGCGCCAGTCGGTCATAGCCGTCAACAGCATCATCGGCACCAAGGGCGTGCCCGCCATCAACCCCTTCGACCTGCACCCCAGCCTCACCAACGCCAAGCTGTTTGCCCGTGACCGCAATGTGTGCGCCTACTGCGGCGGCCGTTTCCACGAGGAAGACCTCACGCGCGAGCACATCGTGCCCTTTGCCCGGAACGGGCAGGACCACTGGATGAACGTGGTTACCGCCTGCCGCCCCTGCAACCACCGCAAGGGCCCGCGCACGCCCGAGCAGGCCCACATGCCACTGCTGTACGCGCCCTACGTGCCCAGCCTGTGGGAAGACTTCATCCTGCGCAACCGCCGCATCCTGGCCGACCAGATGGAATTTTTGATGGCGCATGTGCCCAAGTCCTCGCGGTTATTGGCGTAGTCGTGCAGTGGACTGTTGGTGAATGGTCAGCAAGCCTGTTACAAGAAAATTACAATGCCTTCGTCACTTTTCCTCACCAACGCCTTACAAGGATGAATCCCATGATGCCTTTCCGCCGCTCCCTTCTTGCGACCTGCGCTGTCTCGGCCTTGGCCGCCACGACCAGTGTGGCGTTTGCGCAGCAAGCTCGGGAGGTGAAGGTGGGCTACGCACTGGCCGTCAACTCGCACTACGGTGCCGGTGCGCAGGCCTGGGCCGACCATGTGGAGAAGGCGACCGGCAACGCTTTCAAGTTCAAGCAGTTTCCCTCCAGCGCCCTGGGTGGCGAGCGCGAGCTGATCGAAGGCCTGCAACTGGGTACGGTGGAAGCCATCCTCGTTTCCACGGGGGCGCTGAGCAACTTCGTGCCGGAAATCGGCGTGGTGGACATTCCCTTCCTGTTCCGCGATACCGCCCATGCGCGCAAGGTGCTCGATGGCGATTTTGGCCAGGACCTGCTGACCAAGTTCAAGAAGCGCGGCCTGATTGCCCTGGCCTGGGGTGAGCAGGGCTTCCGCCATCTGAGCAACAACAAGCACCCGGTGAACAAGCCCGAAGACCTCAAGGGTCTGAAGATTCGCACCATGGAGAACCCGGTGCACATCCTGGCTTTCCGTACCATGGGCGCGTCGCCCACCCCCATGGCCTGGCCCGAGGTGATTGGTGCCCTGCAGCAGGGCACCATCGACGGTCAGGAGAACCCGCTCTCGGTCTTCGTTTCAGCCAAGCTGTGGCAGGTGCAGAAGAACCTGACACTGACCGGCCACGTCTATGCGCCGATCGCGCTGGTGGTGTCGCCCGCCTTCTTTGGCAGCCTGACGGACGCCCAGAAGACGGCCTTCATTGAAGGTGCCAAGATCGGCGCCCAGGCGTCGCGCAAGTTCGTGGATGACGTCGAGAAGAAGGGTGTGGACGAGATCAAGTCGCACGGTGTCAATGTGGTGACCCAGGTGAACAACGCACCCTTCCAGGCAGCCCTGAGCCCTGCCTACAAGCAGTATGCGGCCAAGTACGGGCAGAAGACGCTGGACCAGATCGCTGCGGTCAAATAAGCGGCGCTTGCTCGTTTTCCTCCCTTGATCGCCCGGCCTCGCCCGGGCGTTTGTTTTCACTCCTGATGGCCAGGCGCCCCTGGTGTTGCACCAACTATGTTGAACCGCATTGAACGCATCCTGGTGGCCTGCAACCGCTGGTTGCTGATCCTGTTGCTGGTGGCCATGGCCTGCATCGTCTTTGCCAATGTGGTGCTGCGCTACACCACCGGGGACTCCATCGTCTGGGCCGAGGAGGTGGCGCGGCACCTGATGATCTGGGTCACGTTTCTGGGGGCGGGGCTGGTGCTGCGTTTTGGTGGCCACGTCGCCATCGACAACCTGCACCAGGCCGTGAGCACGCGTTCCGCGCGCTGGCTGCGCACGGTGGTGGCAGTCGGCATCGGTGTTTTCTGTCTGGTGATGACCTATTTTTCGGTCCTCTACGTCTGGGCAACGCGCTTCCAGACCACGGCGGCCACTGACATCCCGATCTCCTTCATCTACCTTGCGATGCCGATGGGGTTTTTGCTGATGTTCGTGCACCTGCTGTTCATCGTGCGCGGTTATATCGCCGATGGCAGCTATATCGAGTCCGGTGAAATGGATGCCGAGGCGGCAGCCTCCCTCTGACCGACCGACACCAAAGACAGGCCATGACCCTCACTCTCTTCATTGCCGCCGTCGTGCTGATGGCGCTGGGCTTTCCGGTCGCTTTTGCGCTGGCCATATCGGCGGCATTGGCGGTGTTCGTTGGTGGGCGCTATCCGCAGCTTGTGGTTTTCAAGGAGATGTTCACCGGCATCGACAGTTTTCCGCTGATGGCGGTGCCGTTCTTCATCCTGGCGGCCGAACTCATGTCAGGCGGCGCATTGACGGCGGTGCTGCTGCGCTTTGCTGCCCAGTTCGTCGGTCATCTGCGGGGCGGGCTGGGCTATGCCAATGTGCTGTCGCTGACACTGTTCTCGGGCATTTCCGGCTCCGCACTGGCCGATGCGGCCGGCCCAGGCTCCATGATGGTCAAGATGATGGACAAGGCCGGCTACTCGCGTGCCTATGCTGCGGCACTGACATCGAGCACGGCCATCGTGGGCCCGATCATTCCACCGTCCATCAGCATGATCATCTATGCCATGCAGGATGAGCAGGTGTCGGTGGGCGGGCTGTTCATGGCAGGCTTTTTGCCGGGCCTTTTGATCGCACTGGCCATGGCCTTCGTCAACTGGCGTGTCTGCACCAAACGCGGATACCGCTCCACCCAGCCGCGTCCCTCAGGGCGCGAGATGCTGGTCAACAGCATCAAGGCGGTGCCTGCACTGATGCTGATCGTGCTGATCCTGGCCGGCATTCGCTTCGGCGTCTTCACGCCGACGGAGGCTTCGGTGATTGCCGTGTTCTATGCCCTGGTCTGCGGCAAATGGATCTACCGCACGCTGAAGTGGAAGGCGTTGCCGGCCATTGTGGCGCGCTCGGCCTTGCTGACGGCTTCCGTGCTGCTGGTCATGGCCACCTCGGCAGCTTTCGCGTGGGTGTTGACGGTGGAAGGCGTGCCGCAGCAACTGTCGCAAACCATCGTGGGTTGGGATCTATCGCCGGTCACCTTTCTGATAGCGGTCAACCTTCTGTTGTTGGTCTTCGGCATCTTCATGGAGCCGCTGCCTGGCGTGATGATCCTGGTGCCCATCCTGGCGCCGATTGCCGCCACGCTGGGCATCGACCCGACCCACTTCGCTATGGTGGTGATCTTCAATCTCACGCTGGGCATGATCACGCCACCGGTTGGCGGTCTGCTGTTCGTCACGGCTGTGTCCACCCGGGTGTCGATGGCGGAGCTGACGCGCGAATTGCCCCCCTTCCTGCTGGCGCATTTCGTGGTGCTCGCCTTGCTGACCTTTGTGCCCGCCATTTCTACCTGGCTGCCCCACACCCTGGGGTTCTGAACGCACCAAAGACAAAGGGCTCTTGCGAGCCCTTTGTCATGACATGCGGTGGGGCCGCGTTCAGGCAAACACGCCCGCCGTGTCCTGCATGCGCGCCGACACCTCGCCCAGGTGGTGCAGTGTGTCGCCGAACATCATTTCGAGCTGCGTGAGCTTCTTGAAGTAGTGGCTGCCGATGTATTCGTCGGTCACGCCGATACCGCCGTGCAGCTGCACCGACTGCTGGCCCACGAAGCGCATGGACTGGCCCAGCTGCACCTTGGCGCGGGCCAGGGCGGCGCGGCGTTCGGGGGCGGGGGCGCCGAGCTTGAGGCTGGCGTAGTAGCTCATCGAGCGGGCCAGTTCGAGCTGCATCTTCATGTCGGCCACGCGGTGGCGCAGGGCCTGGAAGCTGGCGATGGCCACGCCGAACTGCTTGCGCTGGTTCATGTAGTCCACGGTCAGGGCCACGGTCTGGTCCATCACGCCCACGGCTTCGGCGCAGGTGGCGGCGATGCCGGTGTCCACGGCCAGTTCCAGGGCGGCCAGGCCGTCCTTGGTGACCAGTGTGGCGGCGGCGTTGGCCAGCTGGACCTCGGCGGCGCGGCTGCCGTCCTGGGTGCCGTAGCCGCGCGTGGTGACGCCGTTCGCAGCACGCTCGACCAAGAATAGCGCGAGCTTGCCGTCCAGCTGCGCGGGCACGAGGAAGGCGTCGGCTTGGTCGCCGGCGGGGACTATGCTTTTGGTAGCTGTCAGCGCATATCCAGTGGGCGTTGCAGCCGCTTTTGCATCGCAAACGTCGAGGCGGTAGCGGGCCTTGCGCTCCTGGTGGGCCAGCACCACCAGGGCTTCGCCGCTGGCGATGCGCGGCAGCCAGGCGGCCTGCACGTCGGCGGGCGCGTAGCGGGAGAGCACGCTGCTGGCGATGAAGGTTTGCGCCAGGGGTTCGAGCACCATGCCACGGCCCAGCTCTTCCATGGCCACCATGGCGTCGATGGCGCCCTGGCCCATGCCGTCGTGCTGTTCAGGCACCGTGAGGGCCGTGAGGCCCAACTCGGCCAGCTCACCATAGGCGGCGCGGTCGAAACCGCCGGCGGCGACGATGCCGCGGCGGCGCTCGAAGGCGTAGCCCTTGTCCACCCACTTGCGCACGGCGTCGCGCAGTTGCTGCTGGTCGTCAGAAAAATCGAAATCCATGTTCTTGTCTCCTCAGCCCAGAACCGTTTGAGCCACGATATTGCGTTGCACTTCGTTCGAGCCGCCGTAGATGGTGGTCTTGCGCATGTTGAAGTAGGTGGAGGCCAGCGGTGCGTGGGCCACGCTGCCGCCGGGGAAGTCGCCTTGCCAGCCGGCTTCCATGGCCTCCTCGATGAAGGGCAGGGCAAAGGGGCCGGCCGCCAGCATCATCAGTTCGGCATAGCGCTGCTGGATCTCGCTGCCCTTGATCTTGAGCAGGCCCGCGATGTCCAGCGAGTTCTTGCCGCTCTTCTCGGCCGAGAGCACGCGCAGCACCAGCATTTCCAGGGCCACCACATCCACTTCGAGCAGGGCGACCTGGTCGCGCAAGCGCTGGTCTTCCCACAGGCCCTCGGCCTTGGCGATGCGCTTGAGGCGTTCGAGTTCGCGCTTGGCGCGGTTCACGTCGGCGATGTTGGTGCGCTCGTGTGAGAGCAGGTGCTTGGCGTAGGTCCAGCCCTTGTTCTCCTCGCCGATCAGGTTCTCGGCAGGCACTTCGACGTTGTCGAAGAACACCTCGTTGACTTCGCACTCGCCGTCGAGCAGCTTGATCGGGCGCACGGTCACGCCGGGCGACTTCATGTCGATCAGCAAGAAGCTGATGCCCGTCTGGGGCTTGCCCTCGTTGCTGGTGCGCACCAGGCAGAAGATCCACTCGCCGTACTGGCCCAGCGTGGTCCAGGTCTTCTGGCCGTTGACGATGTACTTGTTGCCCACGCGCTCGGCGCGCGTCTTGACCGAGGCCAGGTCCGAGCCCGAGCCGGGTTCCGAGTAGCCCTGGCTCCACCACACCTCGCCGCTGGCGATGCCGGGCAGGAAGCGTTGCTGCTGCTCGGGCGTGCCATAGGCCATGATGACGGGTGCCACCATCACGGGACCAAAGGGCACAACGCGCGGCGCACCGGCCAACGCGCATTCTTCTTCAAACAGGTGCTTTTGCACGGCTGTCCAGCCGGGGCCGCCAAACTGCTGGGGCCAGCCGGAGGCCAGCCAGCCCTTCTTGCCCAGGATCTTGGCCCAGCCCTGCAGATCGTCCCGCGTCAGGCGCAGGGCGTTGTGGACTTTGTGCGAAATCTCCGGGGGGAGGTTGCTGCGAACCCAGGCGCGGACTTCGTCACGGAACGCCTGCTCTTCGGGGGTGAATGCGAGATCCATAGGGTGTGTCTCCTGAGAAGTCGCATTTGTAGCACGGGCGTTCGTTTTTGAACTGTCCAAATGGAGACATCCCGGACGCAGGCTCCTATGTCGGCAGGTTCTGTGCCGCGCAGAGGCGGGCGACGGTGTCTTTCAGTGCGGCCACTTCGGCCTCCAGCGCCTGCACACGTTCTTGCAGCGCGGTATCGGGCTCGCTGGTGCTGGGGGTTGCGGCGGCGAGGGCGCAGAGGTCCACCGACCCGCACAGGAGGTGTGCCCAGCGGGGCTCGCGCGCGCCGGGGGCGCGTGGCAGCAGCACGACCAGCGGGCCGCCCTTGTCGGCGCTGCGCTCGCGCAGCTCGTCCAGAAAGGCCTCGACCGAGGAAATGTCGGCAAATCGGTGCCAGCGCTCGGTGTTGATGCGCAACTCGCCCGCCGTCTGCGGCCCGCGCAGCATCAGCAGGCCCAGCAGTGCGGCGGCCTGGTCGGGCACGCCCACCACGCGCTGAAAGTTGTGTTCGTAGCGCGTGGCGCGCCCGCCGCTGGTTTCAAACACCAGCGAGCGCTGGCGCAGGCTGTCCAGCGCCTCTTGCGCCTGGGCATCGCTCACTTGCATCACGGGTTCGCGGGCGGTCTTCTGATTGCAGCCGGTGACCACGGCATTCAGCGTCAGCGGGTAGCTGTCGGGCACGGTGCGGGCCTTTTCCATCAGCGTGGCGAGCACGCGGGCTTCCAAGGCGGTCAGGGGGTGGATGGCGGGGTCGAAAGGCATGGCGGGGATAATTGCAGCAAATGAAGAACATCGTGATTCTGATCTCTGGCGGCGGCTCCAACATGGCGGCCATGGTGCGCACGGCGCAGCAGCAGCAGTGGGACAAGCGCCTGGGCGCCCGCGTGGCGGCCGTGGTGTCCAACAAGGCCGATGCGGCGGGGCTGGCCTTTGCCCAGGCGCAGGGCATTGCCACCGAGGTGCTGGACCACAAGCCCTTTGCCACCCGCGAAGCCTTCGACGCCGCGCTGGCCGAGCGCATCGACCGCCATGACCCGGCGCTGGTGGTGCTGGCGGGCTTCATGCGCATCCTCACGCCGGGCTTTGTGGCGCACTACGCCGGGCGGCTGATCAACATCCACCCCTCGCTGTTGCCCGCCTTTACCGGCCTGCACACGCACCAGCGGGCCATCGACGCGGGCTGCAAGTTTGCGGGCTGCACGGTGCACCAGGTCACCGCCGAGCTGGACGTGGGCCCCATCCTGGACCAGGCCGTGGTGCCCGTGCTGCCCGGCGATACCGCCGCCAGCCTGGCCGCCCGGGTGCTCACGCAGGAGCATGTGGTGTACCCGCGGGCGGTGGCTCAATTGCTATCAAAAATGTAGCTACTTGCGCAGTGGGTGTGGGCGGTAGCGTTGGTTTTTGGCACTATTTGGCCGTCCGCCCTGCTGCGGTGGACTGAAGTGCCGCCGGGCCCCGGTACCATCGCGGGCTGACCATATCGAATCCACTGGAGAGGGCTGCCGCATGGACCAGGCCGATTTCGTTCACATGGTGCGCATGAGCGAAATCGCCAGCGCCGAAAACAGCAGCGCTTACCGCCGCAGCGTGGCGGCCTTTGCGGCGCTGGGCTACGCCTGGGTGCTGGGTTGCCTGGTGTTGGCGCTGGGCATGGTGGCCTGGGCCTTGCCTCCCTTGCTGGAGGGGCGCTTCAAGTTCGGGTTTGTGATGGTGCTCATCAGCGGGCTGACACTGCTGTGGACCAGCCTGCAGGCGCTGTGGCTGCGCAGCGATGCGCCCGACGGCGTGGAGATCACGGCCGTGGAGGCGCCCGCCCTGTTCGAGGCCCTGGAGCGCATCCGCCGCAAGATCAAGGGGCCGCACATCCACCACGTGTACCTCAACGACGAATTCAACGCCTGCATCCGTCAGCAGCCGCGCTACGGCCTGCTGGGCGGCGCAGTCAACCACCTGACCATCGGCCTGCCCTTGCTGATGGCGCTCGATCGCCAGCGCTTCCTGGCCGTGCTGGGCCACGAGTACGGCCATCTGCGTGGCGACCATGGCCGCTTTGCCGCCTGGATTTACCGCACCCGCATGGCCTGGATGCGCATGCACCAGGGGTTGGGTGACGATGGCAACGTCGTGGCCGCGGCGTCCAACGCCTTCATGCGCTGGTACCTGCCGCGCTTTGCGGCGCGCAGCTTTGCGCTGGCGCGCCAGGATGAGTACGAGGCCGACCGCATCGCCGGGCGCCTGGTGGGCCGTGAGGTGGCCGCTGCCGCACTCATCGAGATCGAGGTGCGCGGCACCTGGATGGAGCGCCATTTCTGGGAGCGCCACTGGAGCAAGGCCGCCGACCACCCGGTGCCTGTGGGGCCGTATCGCTCGCTGCGCAAGCGCCTGGCGCGTATGCCCGAGCCGGCTTTTGCCAATGATGCACTGCGCCAGGCCCTCAAGCGCCTGAGCAACGTGGACGACACCCACCCCGGCCTGCGCGACCGGCTTGAGTCGCTGGAGGCTCCGCCCATCCTGCCCGAATGGTCGGGCGGCAGCGCCATGGAGCTGCTGGGTGACGACGCCAAGCGTTGGATCGCCCATTTCGACAAGCAATGGTGCCGCGATCACGCCACCGAATGGAAACAGCACCACGCCTGGCTGGCGCAGGTGCGCGAGCGGGTGCAAAAGCTCACGGCCCAACAGGCCCAGAGCAATGCCGACGAAATGGTGGAACTGGCGCGCCTCTCACGCCACCTTGATCCGCGCGCGCCGGTGCAGCCCCTGTACGCACTGGCGCTGCAGCGCAGCCCAGGGCATGCGGGTGCCCTGCGCGGGCTGGTGCAAAGCCTGCCCGACGAAGACCGCCAGGGCAAGCTCCAGTGCCTGGAGCAGCTTTGGGATGGCGACGGTGACAGCCGCTGGTGGGCGGCGCGCACGGCGCTGGCCGAACTGGAAACATCGCGCACCGGCATGGAGCACGATGCTGCCGCCTACAAGCAATGGCGCAAACGCCTGGAGCGCGCCCAGGAGGCCGAGGACCGCGCCTGGGAGGAGCTCTCGGGCGCCTCGCTCTTTGCCCGTGCGGTGCGGCACGACCTCAGCCCCTTCGAGCAGACCGAACTCACCACCCAGCTCGCCCGCTACCGCAACGTGGCGCGCGCCTGGCTGGTGCGCAAGCAGTTGCGCGAATTTCCCCGGCGCCGGGCCTACCTGCTGTTCGTGGAAATGCCCGGCCTGGAGCCCGACGAAGGCCTGGCGCTGTGCCACCGGCTGGAAAACAGCCTCTCCCTGCCCGGCCCCATGCTGGTGATGGACGCCGACGAAGCCAGCTCGCCCGAGGAACTCAAGCGGCACGCTGCCGAGCCCGTGTTCGTGCGCTGACCTGCTCAGCCCCAAGGGTGGGACAATCCCACCCATGCATCCCAACGCCCTTTTGCAAGCCTGCGCCGAACTGGTGCGCCTGACCCTGACCCTGGAACACCCGGCCGACGCCGTGGTGTCCCGCTTTTTTCGCGACCACCGCCAACTCGGCCCGCGCGAGCGCGCCGCCCTGGCCGAAACGGCCTATGCCGTGCTGCGCAAGAAGCTGCTGTTCGACCACCTGGCGCCCTCGGGCAGCGGCCCCAAGGAGCGGCGCCTGGCCATCCTGGGCTTTGCCCACTGGCAGGACGAAGAGGCGCGCCGCAGCAACCCGCAGGCCCAGCACGGGCCGCGTGACTTCCTCAAGTCCGCGCTGAACGAGCGCGAAAAGCAGTGGCTGGACCAGTGCGATGCGATCTCCCAGGACGACCTGATGGAGCGCCACCGCCACAACCTGCCCGAATGGCTGGTGGAGCCGCTCAAGGCGCAGCTGGGCACGGAGTTCTGGCCCATGGTGCAGGCCTTGTCCACCAGTGCGCCGCTGGACCTGCGCGTCAACGTTTTGAAGGAAAAACGCGAGCTGGTGCAGAAGGAGCTTGCGCAAGCAGCTATCAAAACCGTAGCAACACCATATTCTCCCTGGGGCCTGCGCGTGCAGGGCAAACCCGCGCTGACCAAGCTGCCCGCGTTCGAGCGTGGCGCCATCGAGGTACAGGACGAAGGCTCGCAGCTCCTGGCCCTGCTGCTGGACGCCAAGCGTGGCGAAATGGTGGTGGACTTCTGCGCCGGTGCCGGGGGCAAGACCCTGGCGATTGGCGCCACCATGCGCAGCACCGGGCGCTTGTACGCGTTTGATGTGTCAGCCCACCGCCTCGACGCGCTCAAGCCCCGGCTGGCGCGCAGCGGGCTGTCCAACGTGCACCCGGCGGCCATTGCGCATGAGCGCGACGAGCGCGTCAAGCGCCTGGCGGGCAAGATCGACCGCGTGCTCGTCGATGCACCCTGTTCCGGCCTGGGCACGCTGCGCCGCAACCCCGACCTCAAGTGGCGCCAGTCGCCCCAGGCGCTGGAGGAGCTGGTCGCCAAGCAGACCGCCATCCTGGAGAGCGCCGCCCGCCTGCCCAAGTCGGGTGGGCGCCTGGTCTATGCCACCTGCAGCATGCTGCCGCAGGAAAACGAGGCCATTGCCGAAGCTTTCACCCAGGCACACCGCGATTTCGAGCCGCTGGATGCGGGCGAACTGCTGGCCCAGCTCAAGGTGCCCGAGGCCGCCAGCCTGTGCAGCGGCGGCGAGTCCGGCAGCCGCTTCGTGCGCCTGTGGCCGCACCGCCACCAGACCGACGGGTTCTTTGCCGCCGTCTGGCAGCGCAAATAACACTGTTTTTGCGTCTGCGCCACACCAAAGGCAAACAAAGGGTTACATATCGGCCTGTGCCTGGGTTGAATGCACTATCATTTTCAAGAATTGCGCATAAATTATTGATCTGAAAAGAATTTGCCTTGTCATCCCTCTAGTGTGGTGTCTCAGAAGTAATTTGAATTATTTCGGCGAGTGTTGATCCCAGGAGTTTCTTTGGAGGAGACTACGCCGATGGCCCACCCCGGACGCCCTGCCACGAAGCTGCAGATCACTGACACCGAGCGCCTAGAGCTCCAGGCG
>Ga0116193_1002015_pt1 | contig 15876 bp, 14 predicted proteins | sample AD_UKC115_MetaG_FD_89892 | JGI IMG/M metagenome (GOLD analysis project Ga0116193, IMG submission 89892) | Active sludge microbial communities of municipal wastewater-treating anaerobic digesters from Hong Kong - AD_UKC115_MetaG | ecosystem: Engineered > Bioreactor > Anaerobic > Digestate... | reverse complement strand
CCCATCCCTGAAATATTCCATTTGGATTGATAATGTGTAAGATTGAATAGAATCTATTTCAAAATAGCATAAAAAACAGGGTAAAGAAATTTTCACAAGATTTTATAATTTTTCTCCGTACAAAAATTGGTAAAATATTGTTAATAAAGTATAATGTAGAGTCATTAAAAAACCAGAGCACAGAAATACTAGTAAATTCTATATAAATTAGGAGGAATAAAATATGGCAAATAAAACTATAAATAAAGAAGAAAACAAACAGATGACAATGTTTGGAACTCACGACTTTCCAGGCTATGATGAAATTTTAGACGCTTATGCGAAAGAATTTGCTAACTATGTTCTGCCCAAAGGAGATACAATCTTTGGTTTTTGGATGCAGACTTTGGCTGATTTGGAATTTTTGGATTTAGAATTACAGGGCTTAACTGAAAAATATGAGATTGATCCAATTAATAGAAATGTCAAATTCAAAGGAGATGTAGATTTTATACGGTTGAGAGTTGCCCATCTGGAAAAGGTTAAAAATAAAACAACCCTATATACAGAATTTGTGGACAGGTTTGGTGACACGAATGCATACGCCTTTCATAATCTTTATCCATACAAAGGAAAGTTTTACCCAAGAGTAGTAAGAACCCTAATTAATGCTTTTAAGTTGAATCGCAATTCGCTTCTTCTTGACCCTTTTAACGGTTCAGGAACTACTACACACGAAGCCTCTCTGATGGGTATTAAAAGCGTAGGGATAGATGTTACACCGATGGGAATTATACTATCTGAAATAAAAAATGATTTGCTTTTTATTGAGGAGCAAGAACTCAATTTTACAACAAATGAACTTTGTAATATATTAGAAATTATAGAGAAAAGGAAATGGAAACATACGAATCCTTCTATTTACAAATTAATGTTAGCCATATATTTTGATACAATGGACGCCTTTGTAAGGACATCCAGATATAACAAAAAAGGGAAAATAGGACTGTTTATTGAAAAGTTTAACTATATAAAATCCTGTTATGAAAAAATAATGGAGATTAGTAAAAAAGAGGGACTTAAATTTGAGCCAGCCCAAATTATAGAAAGCGATATACTTGACTTAAAAGAAGTGCACAATCTCCACGAGAAATTTGATGCTTGTATTACAAGTCCACCTTACTATTTTTCAATAGATTATGTTGGTAAGGATAAAATTGCTTACGATTATTTTGGTGCAGATATGAAAAAGATAGAATCTAAATATTTAGGAATGAAGAACGGGAGACAATCATCAGGGGGTTTTGGAGAGCTACCTTTAAAGGTTGGGATGTATTATCAAGACTTAAAAAAATCTATTGAAAATATTTTCTGGGCATTAAAACCGGGAGGTAAGGTGGCAATCATAATAGGAGATAGCACAGTCAACGGTCAGAAAATTCCAACGACTATAACCACAAAGAAATTTTGCGAAGATGTGGGATTTGAGTTTGAAAAGTTAATATTTAATCCTTTGTTAGGTGCTCGAAATAGGGCGATAAGAGGGGAAAGTGTGATAATTTGTCATAAACCTCAGAAAGTATAAACTATGCGAGTTAGAAAATTACTTATTTGTGTAAAACCACAAAACGATATAGAAAAAAGTCTAAAAAGAATGTATTTAAAGAGGGTTAAAGAAATGTTCAAAAGAACCCTCAATATACAATCTACTTTTAATGTTTTTGATGAAGTCTTTCATGGATTATCGCAGACATTACTCTTGAACGAAAATTTGTATAGTCTTTATGAATCCTTGCTAACAATAACTTCTTACTACCAACACAGTCAAGCAGGAAGAGGAAATCTCGTTGCACAACTATTAGAAAATTTAGGCACATCAGAAAAAATGGGATTTGAGTTTGCATTAATGAAACTTCCCCAGTGGTTAGACCAGAATGTAAATTTGGAAGAATCTGAATTGACAAAACAAAAGTTTGACATTATTAGTAAGAGTGAAGAGAATCTTGCTTTTTGTGAACTTAAAATGAAGGTTTATTCTGGCTGTACTGCAGGAAGAATAGAGTTGATGGAAAAGTTTAATAAGTTCGCAGAATTAATTATTACAAACAAATTATTTAGGGATTGTTTAAAAAATGCAGGGATAAAGAAGGTCTTTCTTATTGGAGGGATTCTCTTTGATATTGATGGAAAACCCGCAACAAAATATAAAGACGAGGAATGGGGTATATGTTATAACGGCTTGGTGCGCGGGAAAAATGACATAATCAAAACCTTAAATGATAACAAAATTAAATATAAGATTAACGAGGAAAAGAGCAATGAAAAGGCGTTTATAATAAATTTTATAATTGAGGACATAGAAATAAATATAATTGCTGCTTATGGGAATGAAGTTATTAAAACACTTTTTGTAGGTAAGCAGAAGTATGATATTGAATATTTTAAAACACAGTTAAAGGATATGTTTTACGACGATTTGTGGTTGGGACAAATAATTACGATGAGCGAAAGAGCGATATTAGACCAAAACTTTAAGAAAAATAAAAGATTAAACAATTACATCACATCCATATTGAAAAATGAAGATGTTTTATCAGAAGTCTACAAGTTTCAGACATGTAGGGATGAAAGAACATTAGAGGAAGTTACCGATAGAGTAATAGATATGATAAAGGGGTATGATAATAATTTGTTAAGTATAAATCCTATTCCAGCAGAAGTAATTATTAAATCTTCTGGAGAGGATTATGGATTGAGGGATTATGTAGCAGATATTATTCAGTTCTTATCCTGTAAAAAAATATCCAGTGTCTTATAATAGTAAATTTGAGTGAATAATTTATTTTATTAGTGCATTTAATCCAGGGAAAATAAGTGCCAGTCCTAAAAGAATAATGCCTAACACTACTACATTACGAAACCTTTGAGGCGTGAGAAAACGGTCTATATAAAAACCTATTAACATACCTAATACAAGACCAGGTAAACCCCAAAGTGAATATCGTAATACATCTTTTGTTATCAACCCTGCTATCGCATGTCCCACGATAATGACAAAACCATTCACAAGGAAAAATGCTTGAAGAATAGACCGAAAAGCACCTTTCTCCTGATGTGCATAACTTGCATAAATAATTACTGGTGGTCCATTAGCGTTATATGCACCACCTAAAATACCAGCAATAAAACCGGCTATTGCACCCCAGTGTGAACGAATTGGCTTCATAACCAATTTGTTATCATTTTTTTTGTCTAATTCATTAGAAAAGAATGAAAATATTCCATAACCAATAAGAATTATTCCTAATACGGTATTGAGTAATAATTCATTTTCACCCTTTAGAAATAGTAAGCCAATAGGAACACCAAAGATGGACGGGATAATTAAAACAAGTGAATGTCGCCAATCCAGGTCCTTCCAATTTTGCCATAGGACACCTAGATTGACAATTTGACTCAGCAGTGCTAAAAGTGGTGCAGAAATTTGCAAACCAATCGCAAATACAAGTATAGGCATTCCTACCAGAGCAGAACCAAAACCCGTAGTAGTATGCACAAAACTTGCAACCAAAAATGCAAAAAAGACCAACAATTCAGAAGTCATTAAAGTTATATAAGGCTCTATCTATGGTTATATATTAAATATTTTCAGGAAGATTTGTCTCTAAAATTTTCTTTGCCTGTTGTTCACGGTACTCAATCAATTTATTTTTTAATTCGTGGTATTTTCCAGAAAGAATAGAAACAGCCATCAGTGCTGCATTGGTTGCACCTGGTTTGCCAACAGCAAGGCAGCCCACAGGAATTCCCGGTGGCATTTGCACAATAGAATATAGAGAATCTAACCCATTTAAGACTCCTGATGGAATAGGTACTCCTAATACAGGTAGCACTGTGTATGATGCAATTACACCTGGTAAAGCGGCTGACATACCCGCTCCTGCAATAAATACTTCTACGCCTCGTTCTTCTGCAAACTTCACATACTCTCTTAATATATCAGGTGTCCGATGTGCAGAAAGAATACGCGGCTCATGAGAAATGCCAAATTCCTTCAAAATTTTAATTGCACTAGACATTATATCCCAGTCAGAGGCACTTCCCATGATTACACTGACCAGAGGTGTTTTCCCTATATCTACCATATTCATTTTCCTTTTTAAGATTTCTTTCCTTTATCTTACAATCCTTATTAATTCCTTTTCAATTATGTGTATGTGCCCAGAATATATATGCGACATCCTACAATTTTTTAGTTGATAGTAATATCATAAAATCATTCTAAAATAGTATAATTATAATAGTGAAATAAAATTAAAGAGTAAACTGAATTTAAAATATTAAGGATGATGAACCGTTGAGAATCCATCAACATGTTAATCCGTTGAGTAATAAATATCTCGCACTGCCACCACTACCGAATTGGACAGAAGTGTATACACATTCTTTCAACCCATTACATCTCGACTTAGGCTGTGCCGCAGGGCACTTTTTGATTAAAATGGCACAGAAGCAGAAAGATTGGAATTTTCTAGGACTGGAAATACGCCAACCGCTTGTTGAACGTGCAAACCTCTGGAAAAATGAAAAGGGTTTAAACAATCTTTTCTTTTTTACAGGTCACGCTCACATCGTTTTGAAGCCTCTTCTTGATAGTCTACCCATAAATGTTTTGCAATATGTAAGTATCAATTTCCCTGACCCATGGTTCAAAAGGAGACATCATAAAAGAAGATTGGTTAATGAAGAACTTGTAAAGGTATTGGCTACCTATTTGCAACCGAGTGGAAAGGTATTTATTCAAACAGATGTAGAAGAATTATTACCAGAGGTAAAGTCATTGTTCCTTGCACACCCTCATTTTTTATTAGTTCAAGAATTAATGGAAAACAATCCTTTTGGTATACTTACAGAGCGTGAGGCGTCGGTGCAGAGATTAGGTAGAAAGATTTATCGGGTTCTATTTCAGTACAATAAAAAAGTTAACACTACATCTCAGACTAATTAAAAGGAACTTAATTATGAAAAACCTTTCAATTTCCATTCAAATCCGAATATTAGTATGTATACTAATATTTTTTTTGGTAGGTGGATTATTGCATGCACAAGAAAAGGTTCAATACACATTAACAATTAATCGTATTGGAGAGGGAGGAACAGTCGTTCCGGGTGTAGGAACATTCTCTTACAGCGCTGGCTTAACAGCATTTATAAGTGTTGTTCCAACCCCTGACTGGGCATTTGACCACTGGGAAGGTGCCGCATCAGGCTCGGGATGGTATAATCAGGTATATATGGATGGGAATAAAACAGTTACAGCAGTCTTCGTGCCAGCGGTCTGGAGACTTACAATAGAACACGCTGGAAACGCTGTAGGTAATACCTTTCCACAGGCTGGGGTATATGGGTGTATTGATGGTCAGTCCATTGGAATTAGTTCAGGAACTTCACCTGGTGTATATTTTGGTGGTTGGTCAGGTGATGCTCATGGTGCATCTGAATTTATCACAATAACCATGAACTCTAATAAATATATTATTGCCACATTTGCCGATACAGGGTATGAATTAAATGTATATGTAGAAGGTGAAGGTGGAGCGACACCTGGACCTATGGGAAATCCACATCGTTATGCAGAAGGTGTCATAATTAGCATAACGACATATAAGACGAATGACCTCTGGCGCTTTGACCATTGGTCAGGCGACCTTCCAGAAACTGCCAGCCCAAGATACTATATTTTAATGAATGTGCCAATGGACCAAAATCGTAATATTACGGCACATTTTATCGAAAAGCCCTGGTATATGTTAACTGTGGAGGTCCAGGGTGAAGGGAGCGTATCTATTACGCCTGGTTTTAATGACCCCACAACTGTTTCAACAGGCGTTCATGAATTTGACTTTATTGAATGGACTTATATTCGGGGTGAGGCTCTGGCAACTACACCTGGCTGGAGATTTCTGCGTTGGGAAGGGGATTTTGGTGATATGTCTGCGACATATCCACGATGTGCGTTTTCTATGGACCAGGACAGATATGTCTGGTGTATCTTTACCAACTTAACTAATGTTCCAGATGTTATAGGTAGCACATTATCTTCTGCCGCAACCGCAATCACCAATGCTTTCTTATCCGTTGGAGAAGTTATAGAAGTATGTAATGATGAAATTCCTGAAGGATATGTTATTAATCAGAACCCTATTGGTGGGACAACCGTAGTAATGGATAGCACCGTTGCTCTCTGGGTATCTACGGGACCCTGCCCTCCCGAAGGTGAAGGAATAATAGAAGGGACACCTGATGGGGTTATTGAAGGGACACCTGATGGAGTTATTGAAGGGACACCTGATGGGGTTATTGAAGGGACACCTGACGGAGTTATTGAAGGGACACCTGACGGAGTTATTGAAGGGATACCTGATGGGGTTATTGAAGGGACACCTGATGGTGAAGGTATTCAAGAAGGGACTATTGAAGGCGAGGGAACTACCGAAGGCACAACCGAAGGAGAAGGCACTGTAGAAGGTGAAATTTGCGTCCGGGAAGAAACATGCCCTAATTTTGCATGGGAAGTAAAAAAGATGGCTGATTTTTTTGGTTTAACTTTGAACAATCTTGACACTAATCAATCATCTATACCAGATGAATGGGAAATAGAACTTGTAAAATTTTTACTATGTTCTCCTCAGGGGATATGGGAAAATCAATTCATCTGTAAGTATGTTGAAAATTATAATATTCTTCAAACAGAACTTTTGTTTCATACCACATACTATTCATACCGTCATGTTCTAACTGGCTTGCTTACGATAGGAGGAAATTTAAGCAATTTAATCAATACACTTCAAATACAAAATACCTATTCATCGTTTGAATATCCTTCAGGGATATTTCCCCTAATGCCAGATGCCGATGTGGATAATGATGGAATGAGTATCTATGAAGAATATCAATTTGTCCTTAGTTACAATGGGACAAAGGTAGAATTCGTCCAACTTGTTTTTAATATCAACCCTGTTCCAGATTATCATTCAGCAGATACAAATAAAGATAATAAAATAGATTTGAGAGAATTACTACGAGTGATTCAATTTTTTAACTCAGGGGGATTCCATTGTGAAGAAGGAACTGAAGATGGTTATGCACCGGGATATGGTGAAAGTTTCGATTTCTCTTGCTTCCCACATACATTAGATTACAATCCACAAGATTGGCAATTTAACCTCGAGGAAATTCTTCGTGCAGTTCAGTTCTTTAATTCACAAGGATACGAGGTATGTCCATATCTCTCCGAAGACCACTATTGCCCTATTTTTAATTAAATTTAATCTTACACAACTAAATACTTCTAATTTCATAAGTCATATTTTATATCAATAAGATAATTTATTATAAAATATAGCTTCAAAAACTTTTTTGCGAGTATTAATTATGAATAAATTATGGTTTTCTTTATTAACTTTTTTCTTTTGTCTATGTTACTTTCCCATATCTCATGCAGAATTAATATTTGATAAAGAGTATCAAACAGGACTTCAGCCTGTTTCAAAAATTATCAGATATCGGGTAATTTATTCACCAAAACAAAAATATGATTATGCCTTTAATTTCTCGGGGAAATTGCTCTGTGGTGCACTTACTATAAAGGTGGAAGACAGAGAAGGGGAGATTATTAAAGAACAAAAATTTCAAGGTAAATCTTTAATAAATTCTCAGTTTACACTTCCATCAAGTATAGAATTAAATAATATTCACATCTCATTAAATTTTGAAGAAGCGGCAGGAGATGTTTACACAGCCATTGCACCCAATTTGGTAAATAAATATATACAAATATATAAAACTGTTTTATTTTCAGGATGCGTAATTATTTTAATTTTCTTTGGAATCGTTTTACTAAAAGAAAAAGTCACATTCTCCTTGCTACTATGGGGAATAGGTATAGGATTATGTTCAAAAGTTTTAATTTATTATTGGCAAAAGATAGACCCCTTGTCCTCAAAATTAATTTTCACAACCGCTTCCTCAAAAGAAGGCCTTTCTCTTTTTATAGAAGCCTTTTATTTCTCGTTAACTGAAACATTAATATCATTTTTAATTCTTGGTATCTTTCTATTTTTTAAATCTATTCCAAAAGATAAAAAAGCAGGATTTTTAAGTTTTTCAATTGGTATTACACTTGTATGGGTTCTAGAAGTTACAATTCAGGGAATGCTTAGTTATTCTGTTGTCTCACTTTCTATATTTTATCAACAAACACCGTTGTTTCTTATTTTCATATTGATACGAAACATTATTCTTTGTGGCTTATGGTTCACAGTCTTCTATGTCTCAGCCGTTGGAAGCACAAATGCAGAGACAAGGCTTGTAGTCTACGGGATTTTAATCCTATTTGTTACAGAATCAATACAGAACTATTTTAATCAATCTAATTTTCTTTTACAAAATTCAAGTTGGTGGCATGTTGTTTCATTATTATTTATAAGTTTTCTTTCAATATTTCCATATATGATAATTAAGGGTATGAAAAAGCGAGATATTTCTACTTTACAAAAGGAAGCAGAGTAAGGTAATATATAGAAAAGAACAATATAAACAAAGTATTAGAAAGAAAGATTATAAAATGGCACCTTCTTCAAACTTTGAAGACCGTAGACAATATCCTCGAAGTAAAAAGGGGTTAAATATTCCTATTGAAACAAAAGGAGGAGGTATATTAAATTATGTGGATAATATCAGTGTAAATGGGGTCTTATGTCATACAATTCAGCCTGTTTCTCTCATGACAAAAATGCAAATCGTAGTAGAACTCCCAAAACCATTCAAGCATCAAATTCAAGCAGAAGGAGTAGTAGTCCGCTGTGATAAGGACAAATCAGAAAGTGGCACCTTTGAAGTGGGTATCGTGTTCACCCGTATTGATGAAAAGAACCAGGATGAAATCCGCGAATTTGTAGAACACACGCTATCAAAGAAAAAAGAATTTTAAGGTAAATATTTTTATATGTTCAAATATGTGGGTGCGATTAGAGAAAAACGGGGTAAAAAACAGCATGAACTCCTCAATAACAATAACTCTGAAACAAAAAAAATATTGTTGTTTGGAAAGGATATTGATGAATTATTTCCGATATTCAAAAAATTTCCTCAACTAGAGATTGTGCAGGAAAATCCTGACTTTGTTTTAAGTTATGGTGGCGATGGGACCTTGTTATCTTCCGAACTTGCATATCCCCACATCCCAAAAATACCTATATTAAATAGTTTGCGAGGACACCGATGTATTCCCCATCCACCTGAGGAAGTGTTACGACGACTAGTTAAGAATAAACTTGTTCCTTATCACTATATGAAATTGCTATGTTCTGTCTATCCTGGAGGACAGGATACCCCTTCCCATCAATTTGAAGCACTGAACGAGGTAATGGTAGAAAAAGGAAGAATCAATACAGCGGTGCGATTTAAGATATGGGTTAACGGAATCTCTTATGAAGGTGAAGGAAAAGAAATATTAGGTGACGGATTCATGATTAGCACACCGTTTGGAAGCACAGCATATTTCTCAAATGTAACACGCGGAATTTTCTGGAAAGGTATTGGGATTGCTCTAATGGCAACCTCAGAAAGTGTCACTCATATCGTTTTACCGGAAGACACCATAACTGAAGTTAAGATAACACGCGGACCCGCAATTTTTGCACATGATAACTCACCTGAATCTATTCCAATAGAGGCGGATGATGTGCTTCTTGTAAAAAGATGTCCTCAAGATGCTATCATTTACTCCTGCAGCGTAGTTCACCGATTATCCGAACCATTTTAATTTACCTCATTTATTTCCATCTCATATAAGGACAGTTCTTTTTTTGATAATAATTTGCAAATTATAAGTGCTTGTGGTTCAATGACTTTCAAGGGCATAATATTATAATAATGAAAAATAATTATATTACTACATATTTGTATTTATATATGATATAATAATATTAAGAATAAATAATTTTAATAACATATAGTTAAATAACATTAATAATAAAAGGTGATTATATGTTATACCATGATGATAAAGAAGGGTCTTATCGGGTTGTTTGCTCATGTGGACAAACATACCCCATTGTCAAACCTGACTTAATTGACCAGATAACATGCGGCGTATGTGGAAAATTAATAAAAATAACATCTGAAAATCTTCTCAGTCCCGAAGAATCAACTACTGCAATTTATCAAAAACTAAAAAAACAGTCACCTGAAGAAAGAATTACGGAAGGGATTCGACTTCTCAAAGAAGGAAAATGGGAACTTGCAGCACCAATACTTCAATCGGTTGTAGAAGAAAATAAACCTTACCGTAATGCATTTTATGGACTTGGTTTCTACTATTATCAAGAACAGAAGTATCTTGATAGTTTTATCTTACTTGGAATGGCTGTGTATTTAGGACATCCAAATGCGTGGGGACTGTTTGAAAAGGTAAGAAGAATACTAAAAATTGACGATTCAAATTTATCTATTCATATTAAAAAAGAATAGTTATATTTTTGTTCCCTTTCGCCTTCAATCATTAACCTTATGAATAATTGTATTCCTACCTTTGGATATTTTATTTTAAATTTAGAATAGGTTATTCTTTTAAAGTTAAATAAATTGGTAGTATAGTATAGTATAGATTAAAAACAATATTAAGGAGTGAACTACTATGGTTTATCAATTTCTACTTACAGAAAAAGTAAAATCAAGTTTCTGGATTACATTAAACCGTCCAAAAGTTAATGCACTTTCACGGGAGTTACTTGTAGAAATCTATAATGCTATCGAAGAGGCTAAAAAAGATTCTGAAGTGAAAGTGATAATCATTACAGGCGGAGAAGGCAGATTTTTTGCTGCTGGTGCAGATATTCCTTCTATTGCACAAGACCTAGATGACCCTATGGGTGAAGGTAAAATGTTAGCACAGGGTATAAAAACTATGACTTGTATTGAGGCGTGCACAAAACCTATAATTGCAGGTATAAATGGATTTGCACTGGGTGGTGGATGTGAATTGTCGCTTGCATGTCATATCCGTATTGCTTCTGTCAATGCAAGTTTTGGACAGCCAGAGGTTAATTTAGGCATTATCCCGGGCTGGGGTGGAACATTCCGTTTACCTCGCATCATTGGCGAAGGAAGAGCCATGGATTTGTTATTAACGGGTAGAAATATTTCAGCAGAGGAAGCACTGCATTTTGGACTGGTTACAAAAGTAGTTCTACACGAAGAATTAAAAAAATCATTACAAGAATTAGCCGATTTATTAGCCAGCAAACCACCTGTGGCTATTCGTGAACTTATCCAATTACAGCAAAAACGAATCACTGAACCTATAAATGCCCCTGATTATGAGAAATTGGCTTTCCAGCAATGTGCAAAAACATCTGATGCAAGAGAAGGCATAGACGCATTTCTCAATAAGAGACCTCCACAATTTAAAGGTCTATAATAACAGTCTATTCTTTCTTTCAGAAAGTTTGATTACTCGATTAGAAATTGTAAGGAGTGATACAATATCAAATTATAATTGTTTAAAAAGGTTTTATATGAGAAGAAAGTTTTATTTTTATAACTTTTATTTATATATATTATTGTTTATTGTCTATTTCCTTGTGTTTAGTATTACCGATGGTTTTGCTCTCAAAGCAGGTGCCGTTAAGGTAGAAATAACGCCTGATTTGGGCATTCCCTTGAATGGTTATGGCGCTCGTCTAGGTAAAGGTGCTCGTGCTGTTCATGACCCGCTTTGGGCTCATGTCCTCTATCTCAGTGATGACGAGACAGAACTATTTTTAGTAAGTTTGGACCTGTGTTTTGTTGACCGTGAATTGCGAGATAAAGTAATTGCAATGGCACCTGAAAATTTTCCACCACAGAATATTATTATTACTGCAACACATACCCACAATGGTTTCGGTGGAATGTGTAAACAGTATCCTCTCCGTTTTGTATCTGGTAGATATATTCCTGAATTGGTGGAAAAGACAGCAAAAATTATCAGTCAAGCACTTCGCGAGGCAAAAGCAAATGCAAAGAATGCTGTTTTAGGCTATGGGACTATACCTCAGGAGGACCTGACCTGTAATCGCCGTTATCCTGACGGTCCAAGGGATTCACAAATTGGATTTATTGTTGTTGAAGACGCAAATGGAAGTGAAATTGCTATTATCGCCAACATGGCAGGTCATCCAACTTCAGTAGATACAGAAGGCGACGATTTCTATTCCTATTCGGCAGATTATCCGGGCTATTTTTATATTGAAATTGAGAGTTTAGCAGCAGCGGGCTGTGTCCCTTTTTTCCTAAATGGGGCAGAAGGGAATCAAACTATTCAAGCACCAGAACAGACCTCCGGCTGGGCACGCACAGAAAAGGTCGGCAGACTTTTAGCACAACGAGTATATGAGGCTCAAAAGAGTATTTCCCTCTCTGAAGCAAAATTGAAATTGATAGCCCAGGAAATAACACTTCCCATGAGTATTATGGAATTTTTCCCTCAAAAAACCTTGTTCCAATCGCTACACATTAATGACCTCGCTATTTCCTTTTTTCCCGGTGAATTATGCGTTGAATACGCATTGCAATTACGCGAGCATGTATTAGGTGCTGGTTTCAAGGCTCATTTTACCGTAGACCTGGCTAATGACTATCTTATGTATTTTGTCCCTCCACACCTCCTATTCGACAAAACTTATGAAGCAGGAATGAATTTCTTTGGACCTCAGGCAGAGAAATGGGTTCTGAACACCTGTCTTTCTCTGTTAAGCATAGAAAAGCCAGAATTTCAGAATAAAGATTTTGACATGCCAGAGGTGCAAAAGACAGAACAGAATCTGTCAATTGTTAAACTTGTGGGAACTCCCTACGAGTGTGGTTTTGCACGAGGTAAATTTGCAAAGGACATTATACAAAAACGATTTGAAGATTTAATCCAACAGCCTACCCAAAAAGGCAAATATCTGCCCCAACAAGGAATGGCTTCTATTATTCCCGCGGCATGGGTTGATATGAGTTCCTTGCTTTTGCCAACAATGGCTATTAGTATTCGTCCAAATATAAAAAAACTCCATCAGGAAGTAATAGATGAACTTATAGGCATATCCGATGGAACCTCCATTCCCTTTGACAAGATATGGCTACTACAAAATGCCATGAATATTCAACAGGCACAGTCCTTCGACCCTCTATTTGATACCCCTTTATGCACAGCCGTGGCTATTTCAGGGGAGCGAGCCGGTGCTGAAGATATTCTTATCGGACACACTGTGGATTGGGAAATTGATGAATTGCCTGTGATATTTTCACATAAACCTGCTAACGGTATTCCCTTTGTCGAGATTGGTTTCCCCTGGTTCAATGGAACATTTTGCGGAATGAACGAAGCAGGCATTGTTTTATCCATCACGCGTGATACAGGCACTCTAACAGATTTATCAAAAGATGTGCCTGGTCCAGAATTTACATTGAAACATGTATTACTCAATTGCGCAAACATTGAAACGGCTATAAGTGAGATTGCAAACATAACTATTCCCCCTTCATATCACATTATCATTACAGGCAAGAATAACGAAGGGAAATGGATGACTTATGTGTTTCCTGAACCTGACCCAAACGGTGCCACAGCCCAAACCCTGAAAAGCGAAGGTATTTTATTAGGCTGTGGCTCCTTATTTGGTGCATCAGAAACAACCACAAAAAGATACTCAAATCTGTTGAGACAGTTAGGAAATGAGCGAATCGTTAGTCCAGATGAATTAAAAGCGATAATGACCACTATTAATAATCAAGATACTTCACTTTCGCAATTGTGGAATGAACATAGCCGATTTAATGTAATTTTTGAACCCACAGAGAAAAAGGTCTCCATATCAATCCGAACAAATGACAACAAACCATCAGAATATTTTTCTTTAGAAATAGGAAATATTTAATATTTATCAATGAGCGAAACATTAAGAGTATATAGTGAAATTAATCGCAGAAGAAGAAAACGAAAAAGTAGTTTTATAAAGTTTTTACTTCAAATTTTCCTTCTGATAATTATTCTTCTGGTAGGTTGGTGGTTATGGTTATCAAGAGATTTATATCCTGTTGAAGAATTTATCCCAACATCACCCAACTTTCAGGTCTTTAGTCCTCAATTAATGCAAAACCATAATATACTTGCCCAGTCCGCATTATGGACACTTGTAGAACCTTCTTCTCCTGCGTTTGAGGTAAAAAAGTTATTATTAGACCATCAGAAAATACCTCTATGGGTGTTCAAACATTTAATTTATGACTTCTTCTATTTTTCTGCAAACGACCTAAAAACATTTGAAGATTACTTATTAATTGTCCGTCTATCTCAAATTGGTTGTGTATTGGAAGAATTTTTCTCATGGTCTTCTATGGTAGAAAATGATTGGGCTGGAGGACTAAACCTGAAATACCTGCCTCGACAAAAAGTGTATTATGCTCGAAAAGGAAGAATCCTCTTGCTATCCCCAAATAGAGAAACCTTGATTCAATCAATTACAAAAAAAGAGACAGACGCACTCAGGTCTGTCCTTACAACTGAACTATTGGAAAATCAAGAACATTATCTTGCATGGGGAACAGTAAAACCGCCATGGAAAGATTTACAAGTATTTATTCCTCAAATTTCTTTTTATTTAGCCATAACCCCAACCCAGTTAGGAATTAAATGTGAAACAGAAATCAATCCAGATACAGAAACTTTATGGTCTATTTTATTAGCAGAAATTGTCTCAGGCCCTTTGCAAGAACCACCTGATACATTGCTTTCCTGTTCCATAAACACTGGTGTTCCATTAAAAACCTGGATTTATAACTTTGAAACCATTCCAGGGACTAATGATATATTAACCTCAATTAATTCCTCAGAACTCTCGTTCACAGACTGGATTAAAACCTTTTCCCCCCTCGTAAGCAATCAATTTTATATTGCCCTTAATAATTTTTATACAGATGAGGTAGTTCCTTTTATCCCTAAATATTGTGTAGTTGCAAAGACCCAACCTAATGTATGTGAAAATGATATTCAAACAATTTTCAACCCATCAATTATCGTTTTAGGTGAAAAGAATAAAGCAATTCCTTCTTCAAATACAGACGAATTTATAGTTCCTTTAATTGGAAGTTCGCAAGTTGATTTGCATGTCCAGTGTTCAAATGACCAATTAATATTTGCAAACAATAAGGAATTAAGAGATTCTCTAATTGAACAAATTAAAAGTGGAGAAAATACTACCGAAGGTAATTACTCATTTATAATTCAGTTAAAACCAGATAAGTGTATTTCAGAAATAAATAATGTGATTTTAGTATTAACAGAATCAAATGTCCTGCGTTTTCATAGTTTAGAAGCAGTAAACAATATATTCAATAAAATTAAGTTATTCAAAGAAATTAAAATGAAAATAAACCTCAACAAAGGCAAAATTAAGATTATAGGAACAACAGAATTTAATTCTAGTTCTGTTCAAACAATGAATTAAACCATTTATAAGACGCTAAAGGCAGAAACTCACAAAAAATTAACTTAAAGTGTCAGGGGGCAGTAGGTTGTAGGAACTGTTATAATAAGTATCGATCAATAAGATTAAGTGTAGTAAAATTTATGTTGTAAAAGCGAAAAAGGAGATATATATGCAAGTTAAGTATCACACCAATGCTAAGACGACAGTTCAAACACGGAAAATAATTAAATGTCAGGGGACGGTAGGTTATAGGATGAGGGATTAAAAGAATCCTTAAAGATAGTTTTATCTTTCTGGAACCAGTCTAATACTTTATCAGCTGGGCTTTTGTTATTTAATACCCTTTGCTTATTGACAAAATTATAACATCGGAGGTATT
>Ga0116193_1002014_pt1 | contig 15885 bp, 7 predicted proteins | sample AD_UKC115_MetaG_FD_89892 | JGI IMG/M metagenome (GOLD analysis project Ga0116193, IMG submission 89892) | Active sludge microbial communities of municipal wastewater-treating anaerobic digesters from Hong Kong - AD_UKC115_MetaG | ecosystem: Engineered > Bioreactor > Anaerobic > Digestate | place... | reverse complement strand
TGGACAAACTACAAACCAAATTGCGAATATTACTGTAACTACTGAAGGATACAAAAATTTAACTGTTCCTAATGGTCAAGTAACTATTACTGGTCCTAATGGATATAGTAAAGTTGTTAACTTTGTTAATGGTAAAATAAATGCTACTGATTTAGTATTCCCTAATTACGGTACTACAAATGTTTATAACATTACATATAATGGTGTTCTTAATTATCTAGGAACTATAGGTACTATTACTCTTGTTTCAACACCAAATAGTACAAGTATAAATAATGTTAGTAAAACTGGTTATTATGATCAAAAAACTAATGTTACTGTACATACTAATGGTATAGCTACAGGAGAAACTTTAACTATTGCAGGAACTAATATCACTGCTCAAGTGGATGCTAATGGGAATGCTGTATTTAAAGATTTACAATATCCTAATGCTAATGAAACTATTGTCTACAATGTAGTTTATAATAGTACAAATGTGAACATATTAAGTAGTAATGGAACAATAACTTTAAAATCAAATAAATATCCAACAAATGTTTCAAGTTTTAATGTTTATGGTGTAATAGATACTAATGCAACAATTACTGTTACTGTAAAAACTAATGGTTCTTTACTTGATGGTAGTGTAACAATCTATGATGTATTTGGAAAAAATTACTCTGCAAAGGTTAATGTAAGTAGTAATATTGCTACTGCAACATTTACTAATATTAACTTAACAAAATCTGGAACATTTAATATAACCACAACTTTCACAAGTGAAAACATTAATTATGAAAGTAGTCAAAATGTTGGTAATATTGAAGTAATCATTCCTACTACAACTATAATAAATGATAATTCTAGTGTTGGTTATTATGATAAGACTGGTACTGTAGGTGTAACTACTAATAATATTCCTGATGGTTCAGTTTTAACTATTGCAGGAACTAACATTAGTGCTAAGGTCTATAATAATTATGCTGAGTTTAATGGTTTACAATATCCTAATGCAGATGGAACTAATATTTATACTGTTGTTTTCAATAGTAATGATATAACTATTGCAAGTAGTACAGGAAAAATAACTTTAACCTCAAATAAGTATCCAACTCATGTTAGTACATTTGATGTAACAGGTTATCAAGGAGAAACTAAGAATATAACTATAACAGTTTCTAGTGAAGGTTCCCAATTATTCGGTACTTTAATTGTTACTAATATATTTGGTAACAGTTCTACTTATGAAATAAATGAACCTAATGTTAATATAACTACTGTAAATATTCCAAATGTATTATTAGCTAAAATTGGTAATTTCACTGCTGATATTAAATTCATAAGTTCAAATGTAAATTATTTAAACAGTACTAATACTGGATATTTACATGTGATAGGTCCAAATTTAACTAGTATGACTGGATTTAATAGTATTGGTTATTATGATCAAAAGGTTAATGTTACTATAAATACTACAGGTATCCCTGATGGTGCTACTGTTTACTTTGTTTCTGGTGGTGTTAATCATACAGCTACTGTAAATGGTAATCAAGCAACATTTACTGATTTAAGTTATCCTAATCATGGTACTATCTACACTTATGATGTGAAATATGATGGAAACATTTACTATGCAAATAGTTCTTCCAAGATTGTTTTAAGTTCTAACATGTATCCTACTAGTGTAACTGGATTTAATATAACTGGTTATCAAGGGGAATACAAGAATTTCAATGTTACTGTAAGTACTAGTGGTTCTCAACTTATTGGTACTTTAACTATTAAGACTGTATCTGGTAAGACTTTAACACAGAATATTAATGTTAATAATAATACCTATACTGTTGCATTTACTGAAGAATTAATTGGTATTGGTGATACTGTTGCTAATATTACATTTAACAGTTCTAATGTAAATTACCTTAATAGTGATAATTTTGCTAATATTCATATTCGTGGTCCAGCTACTACTAGTATGACTGGATTTACTGATACTAAATATTATGATCAAAAAGGTAATGCTATTATAACAGTGAATGGTGTCCCTGATGGTGCTACTGTTTACTTTGTTTCTGGTGGTGTTAATCATACCGCTATTGTAACTAATGGTCAAGCAACATTTGCGAATTTAAGTTATCCTAATTATGGTGCTATCTATAATTACACTGTTAAATATGATGGAAACATTTACTATGCAGGTAGTTCTACAAACATTGTTTTAAAATCTGATAGATATCCTACTAGTGTAACTGGATTCACTATATCTGGTTATCAAGGGGAATACAAGAATTTCAATGTTACTGTAAGTACTAGTGGTTCTCAACTTATTGGTACTTTAACTATTAAGACTGTGTCTGGTAAGACTTTAACTCAAACTATTAATATTAATGGAACTACTTCTACAGTTGAATTCACTAATATTGAATTAGAGGGTATAGGTAATTTCACAGCTGATGTTATATTTACTAGTTCAAATGTAAACTATCTTGATAGTAATAATAAAGGTAATATTCTTATTGTAGGTCCTGTTGATACTAGTATGAATAGATTTAATAGTACTGATTATTATGATAAAACTGTTGATGCTATTATAACAGTGAATACTGTTCCTAATGGTGCTACTGTTTACTTTGTTGATAATGATGGTGTTAATCATACAGCTACTGTAATTAATGGTCAAGCAACATTTGCGGATTTAAGTTATCCTAATTATGGCACTACATACACTTATGATGTTAAATATGATGGAAGTATTTATTATAAACCTAGTTCAACAACTATTGTTTTAAATTCAGAACAATATAAAACAACAGTCACAGATTTCAGTATATCTGGTTATCAAAACGAACAAAATAGAGAAATAACTATCACTGTTTCCAGTGGTGGATCTCAATTATTCGGTAATTTAACTGTTACTGATATCTTCGGTAATAATTATACTTTTGAAATCAACGAACCTAACAAAAATGTAAGTAGTAAAACTATTTCAGATATTAATTTAACTACAGTTGGTAATTTCATTGCTAATATTAATTTCACTAGTTCAAATGTTAACTATGGTGACAGTTCAAATAATGGTACTATAAAAGTAATAGCACAAGGTGAAACAGCAATCAATAATAATGGAAGTATTGGTTATTATGATCAATTAGTAAATATTACTGTAACTACTTCTGGTGTTCCTGATGGTGCTACTGTTTACTTTGTTGATAATGATGGTGTTAATCATACAGCTAATGTAACTAATGGTCAAGCAACATTTACTGATTTAAGTTACCCTAACTATGGTGATGATACAGTTTACACTGTTGTATATGATGGAAGCACAGAACTTAAAGGAAGTAATGGAACAATTACATTAAAATCTAATTTATATAAAACTAATGTAAATGGATTTAGTTTAAGTGGATATGTAGGAGAAAATGGTAATATTGTCATAACTGTTAATGGTGAAGGTCCAATACTCAATGGTACTTTAACTATTACCGATGTATTCGGTGTAATTCTATCAAGTTCTATTGATGTTAATGGAAATACCACAACTATTACATTCTCTAATATTAACTTTACTGAAATATTATCTAAATCTGATGTGAAAGTTTTATTTACAAGTTCTAATGTAAATTATGCAAACAGTACAAATATAGGAACAATCAATGTTGTTGGTCCAAATAGTACTCATGTAGGAAGTTTTAACAGCACTGATCATTATGATAAAACTGTTGATGTTACTATAAATACCGTAGGTGTTCCTGAAAATTCAGTTTTAACTATTGAAGGAACTAATATTACTGCTATTGTAACTAATGGTCAAGCTATATTTAAAAACTTAAAATATCCTGATTATGGTACTACATACACTTATATTGTTAAATATGCAGGTACAATTTATAATGCAGCAGCTACTGGAACTATAACATTAAATTCAGAACAATACTCTACTAATGTTAAAGGTTTTGATGTTTCAGGTTATAAAGGAGATTATAAAGACTTAACAGTTAGTATATCAAGTACAGGTTCTCAATTATTCGGTATTTTAAGTATTACTGATGTATTTGGTAATAGTTACAATTACACAATTAATGAGCCTGGATCTAATATAGCTACTATTAATACTAATGTATTATTAGAAACAATTGGTAATTACATTTCCGCTATTACTTTCACTAGTACAAATAATAATTATGCAAATAGTAATGGTCAAGGTGTAATTACAGTTGTTGGTCCTGATACTGATAGTATGCAAGGATTTAATAGTACTGGTCATTATGATGAAACTGTAAATGTTATTATAAGTACTTCTGGTATTCCTGATGGTGCTACTGTTTACTTTGTAGATAATAATAATATTAGATACGAAGCTACTGTAAGTAATAATCAAGCTACATTTGAAGGTGTAAAATATCCTGATTACGGTAATCAATTCAATTACACAGTTATTTATGATGGAGATAATCATCACGCGGCTAATAGTTCTAAAATTGTTTTAAATTCAAGACAATACTCAACTAGTATTTCTGATTATAGTATTTCTGGTTATAAAGATGATACTAGAGTAATTACTGTAACTGTAAATACAGAAGGATCTCAAATTATTGGTTATGTGACTATTACTGATGTATTTGGTAATAATTTAACAAGTGATTTAATCAATTTAACCGCTAAAGAGTTTAATGCTACATTTAACAATATTTCTCTTGCAGAAATAGGTAATTTCACTAATAATATTACTTTCACAAGTGCAAATGTAAATTATCTTAACAGCACTAATAAAGGTACTATAATAGTTAATCAACCAGACAGTACATATATAAGCAGTCATAATGATGTAGGATATTACGATCAAACAACCAATGTAACTCTCAAAGTTAATGGTATTCCAGAAAATGCAACTGTATACTACATTGATAATAATGGTATACATCATAATGCAACTGTAATTAATGGTACAGTTACATTTGAAAACTTAACTTACCCAGGTTATGGTAACGAAAGTATATACAACATTATTTTTGATGGAGACAATTACTACGCACCTACTACTGCAACCATTAATTTAACTTCTAAACAATATCTAACCAATGTCACTGGATTTACCATAAGTGGTACTAAAGGTGAAGTTCATGATATTACAATTACAGTTAATACTGAAGGATCTGAAATCAATGGTTATGTTACTATAACTAATGTGTTTAATGAAACTTTAACAAGTAAATTAATCAATGTTGTAGGTAATGAAGCAACAGTTACATTCTATAATGTTACTCTTGCAGAAGAAGGAAACTTCCTAAGCATTCCTGTTAATTTCAACAGTGAAAATGTAAATTATGCAAATAGTAATAATGTAGGTTCTATCACAGTTGTTGGTCCTAATAAAACAGCTATCACTAATAATGCAAGTATTGGTTATTATGATTTAAATGTAGATGTTGGAATACAAACAGTAAATATCCCAGATAACACTGTATTAACTCTAGCAGGTACAAATTACACAGCTACTGTAATAAACAATACAGCAGTATTCAAAGGATTATCTTACCCAGATTACGGTAAAGATAAAGTTTACACTGTTGTTTATAATAGTACTAGTATTTACAGCGCAAGTAGTAATGGAACTATTACATTAAGTTCCAGACAATACCCTACTACAGTTACTGGTTTTAATATAACTGGTACTCAAGGGGATGTAAAAAATATTGTTATTACTGTTAGTACTAATGGTTCTGCATTAAGTGGTAATGTAACCATTTCTGATATATTTGGAAACAAATATACTGCAGAAATATTATCTAATGGTAGTACTGCTACAGTAACATTTGAAAATATTACTTTAAGCAGTTCTGGAACATTTAATGATATTAATGTAACCTTTAATAGTGCTAATGTGAATTATGCAGATAGTGTTAATGTTGGTGAAATCAGTGTAAACTCTCCAAGTACTCCTGTTACTCCAGATGAACCTGCTGTTCCTGAAAATCCGGGATCTGCAGATAATCCAGGATCAAGTTCTGATAATAATGAACCAATTGTTCCTATAATTCCAGATACTAATCTTGCTCCAGGTGAAGAAAATAAACCTAAATCTGAAGATGATAGTGATGATAGTGGTGACGATGCATCTGATGTTGTAGAACCAACAAGTCCGGATAATAACAATAATAATCCTACTGATAATGGAGGTACCACTACTAATGGTGGCACAACTACAACAGTTAATCCTGTAACTCCTACAACTACAACTGGTACTGTTACTGGTACAACTGCTACTGCAACAACTGGTGTAAGTACAGCAACTATACTTGCAGCAACCAATAATAATGGTAGAGATATTAGTGTTACAGCTATTGAAAATCTTGATGAAAATCAAAGAACCAATTCATCTGCTTTCATTGGTGATGTTGCATACAATGAAGGTCTTGGTGAAATGAGAAGAAGAGAAGATGTAGATGAAGATCAATCTATTAAAGAATTGGAGAAAGAAGGAATTAAAATTGTTGATGAGGAATAAATTTTTCTTTGAAAATAATTTTTAATTATTTTTTCTTTCTTTTTTTCTTTTATTTTATTTTTCTTAAATTTTATTATAATATTCATTTTCATATCAAAAAAATTTTGATTCATTCATATGAACTTTTTTTAAAATATTTTTATATTCAACTTTTACAATATTTTCCTTATTTTTATTAAACATTAATGTTCGCTATTTTGGAAAGTTTTTTATATTATATTGAATATAGAAAATATCATTGATGTTAAAAATCATATGTTAAAACAAGATTGGTTCAAACTATCTAATTTTGTTTTATACGGATTGTTTATCATCAAAAAATTGATTTACCATAATAGATTTAAATGGAGGTGAAAATATGAAAAACAAAAAGGTAGACAAATGGATTCCGATAGTTGTAGTACTTGTAATGGCTATAGTTTGTGCTGTAGCAATGGGATCAGCATTTGCAGCAGACGCCTCTAATACTTCCAATGGGAATTCAGGGAACTCTTTAAACACTGTCATATCTTCTCAACAAACCGTTGTTAATGATAATTCAAGTAGTCTAAATAATGTCTCTGAAACTACCGTTGATAATATGGATAATTCCACAACTGGAATTAATAATTCAAGTATAGAAGATTCTACTAATAATGCCACTGATACCACACCAACTACAAATACTTCTACAGTAACTACTAATGTTATTGATGCTATTAACCTTAATAATACTATAATAAAAGTAACTGAAAATACAACTTATATTAATTCCGTATTTACTAATGTTCAATTTATTGTGAATGATGCAAATGTTAAACTTGCATTTAATAATTGTACTTTCTACAATTATGATCAAACTGCAGATATAACAATTAATCATGGAACTTTAGATATTCAAAATTCCACATTTTATAAGTTAGATTTAGGAAGTAAAACTGCTAATTATGCTATAGTATATTATAATAACTTAGTTACTATTTTAAATAATAACTTTTATAATTATGCAACTTATGGTGCTTCTTCATCATCTGCAAATAAAGTGTTAAGTGGAAATACAGTTTCTGGTAGTGTAATAAATAATAATACTTTTAATATTAATTATAATCTTAGTGATATGTTTAGAGCATATTTCTATATACGATTATCAGGATTACCTGCTAGTGAAATAGCTTCTAATAATCATACTAACAGTTATCCTTCCAGTGCTTATACATCAGTAGGAACAGGATTAATTAATAGTACTCTTGCACAATCTTCACTTGGTTTAGATATTATTTATGCTTTATACAATCATAGAGTATCTTCAAACAGTTCAGAAGATATTAATAAAATTATCACTTCTGATCCTAATGGAGTTGAAGCTTGGATAAATGCTAGAGTTGCTGATAATACAATTGGAAAGTATGTAAGTCAAGATTTTATTTTATCTTTCTTACAAAAATATTATCCTGAATATTATCAACAATATGTTAGTGGTAATTTAAATTTAACTACAAATGGTTATACTGTATGGTGGTATGTAATTAAAACTGAAAGTGATGGATTCCACGTTGATGGTGTTGTTGTACCTTCAGATTTATTAACTCTTATCCAACAACAAATTGCAAAAATTGGTAGTGTTAATTATGTAGGTTATGCAAATACAACTTCTACAACATTAACAGTTTCAACTAATGAAACCATTAATGGTACAGCTACTATAACTGTATTTAAAGATAATGTAGTTTATTATACCGTAACTGTAAATGTTAAAAATGGAGTATCAGATAGTTTCACATTACCTCTTAGCGATGAAGGAGTTTATAACACTTCAGTGAATTTTACTTCTGATAAATATTACTATGATGTACCAGTATCTTATGGTTATTTAACTGTTCTTCCTTATGAAACTGTTATAGCTAATCAAAGTTCAACAGGTAAACCTGATGAGAAAACTAATATAACCACTACTATTAAGGTTAACACTACTGGATATACTGGTTTAGTTGTTCCTGATGGTAATGTTACTATAGTTGGTCCTAATGGTTATAATCAAACTGTTGAATTTAAGAATGGTAAAATTGTTGCTAATGATTTAGTATACCCTGAAATTGGTAATACAAATGTATACACAATATATTATGATGGAATTACTAATTATAAAGGAGCAATTGGTTATATAACTTTAGTTTCAACTACTAATAAGACTTCAATTGATAATGTGAGTAAAACTGGTTATTATGATAAAACTACTGATGTAACTGTTCATACAACTGGTATTGCTGAAAATCAAACTGTTAGTTTTGTTGATGTACATGGTAATGTACACACTGCTGTAGTTGATGTTAATGGTGATGCAACCTTTACTAACATAAGTTATCCTGATTATGGTACAACTTTAGTTTACAATGTAATATACAATTCAAGTACTATACGTATTGAAGGAAGTAATGGAACTATAACCTTAAACTCACTCCAATACCCAACTAGTATAACTGGATTCGATATATCTGGAACTAAAGGGGATAGTAAAACTATAACTGTAACAGTTTCAACTAATGGTTCTCATGTTAAAGGTACTGTAACTATTACTAATCCATTTGGTGAAAAATTCACTAAATATGTTAATGTAGATTCAAGTAGTGCTGAAGTAACATTTGATTTAAGTTTAGGCAGTGCTGGAACTTATGATAATCTTGATGTTACATTTACTAGTGATGATATTAATTATGCTAATAGTTCAAATATAGGTAAAATAGTGGTTACTGAACCTTATACTCCTGTAGATAATACTACTAACACTACTAATACCACTCCTGTAGATAATACTACTAACACTACTGGAGATAACACTACTAATGGTACTAATGATACCCCTGTTACTCCTAGTACTCCAGATACACCTAGTACTCCTGATGTTCCTGAAAATCCAGCACCAGATAATGGAGGTAATACTAATACTCCAAGTACTGATGAACCAATAGTTCCAATAATACCGGATACTAATATGGTGCCTGATGAAGAAAAGAAACGGGATGATAATGAGGATGATAATCCTGATGACACATCTCATACAAATGATAATACCAATAATAATTCTTCTGATAATGGTGGAAATAACAGTAACAATGGAGGAAACACTAATCCAGGTACAAATGGTGGAAGCACAACTAATACAACAGTTAATCCAGTAAATCCTATTACTGCAGCAACTGGTGTTATGGGTACTATTACCGGAACAACCACTACAACAACTCCAGCTACAAATAATGTAACTGTTGCAAGTGATAATGGTAGAGATATTAGTGTTACAGCTACTGAAAATCTCGATGAAAATCAAAAAACTAATTCATCTGAATTCCTTGGTGATGTTGCATACAACGAAGGTCTTGGTGAAATGAGAAGAAGAGAAGAAGTCGATGAAAATCAAGCTGTAAAAGAATTAGAAAAAGAAAGAATTGAAATTATAGAAGATTAAATAAAATTTTTAATCTTCAATTTTTTTATTTTTTTTATAAATTTTAAATAACTATTTTTTTTTTAAATAAATTTTCCATATTAAATTTTAAATTTTTATTCCTCAATTAAATAATAATATTCTCCTTGCTCTTTTTGCTCTCTATCTAAATAACTATCTAATTTATTTACACGTGGACGTTTTGTTTCTTTATCTCTTCTAAATGTAATGTTTAAATCTTTTAAGAATGTGTTCATTGAAGTTCTAAGATCTGCAGGTGCAGTTGCTTTTCCTTCTAATCCCGGTTCTCCCTGGAATACCATAGCTCTATCAGATACATAATCTATGAATACTATATCGTGGTCTATGATTAATGATGCTGCATTTTTACTTTCAACAATTTTACTAATAGCTCTTCCTGCATTTAATCTCTGTTCAACATCTAAGAATGCTGTTGGTTCATCAAAAAGGTATATGTCTGCATCTTTTGATAATGTAGTTGCTACAGCAACTCTTTGGAGTTCTCCTCCACTTAAATCTTTAACATTTTTATCTAAAAGTTCTTCTAATGCGAAAGGTTTGCCTATTTCACTGTTGAATATGTTGGATCCATAAGTTGGGGCATTCATGTATAAGAAGCTTTCTACATTTCCTTCAAAGTCTGATACTATGTATTGGGGTTTGTAAGCTATTTCTACTTTGGTTTCGACTCTTCCTTTGTCTGCTTTTTCTTCGCCAGCTAATATTTTTGCAAATGTTGTTTTTCCTATTCCATTTGATCCAAATGCTGTGATAATTTCATCATGGTATATTTCACCTGCTTCTGCACTTAAATTAAATCCTTCAAATTTTTTATCTATATCAGAGTAGTTTGTTAAGACATTTCCTTCATCTTCGGGGGTTGGTGGTCTTATATCGAATTCAATTGCTTTTTTACGTATTCTCACATTTTCTTCTTTTAAAAATCCGTTAATGTATGCATTTATTCCTACTCTTACTCCTTTCATTCCTGATACTACACCATATGCTCCTGGTTGTCCGTAAAGTATGTGTATATTATCACTTAATGCATCAAGTGTTGCAAGGTCGTGTTCAATGATGAGTACTGATTTGTTGTCTTCGGTTAAGGATCTTATTACATTGGTTGCATTGATTCTTTGTCTTACATCTAACCATGATGTTGGTTCATCGAAGTAATAGAAGTCTCCTTCTCTTAGTACTGTTGCTGCTATTGCTATTCGTTGGAGTTCTCCTCCACTGAGGTTTACCATATCTCTTTCTAGTACATTTTTTAAATCTAAGTTTTCAACTACATAATCTAGTTTGTCTCTTTCGTTTACATGTTCTAGTAATGTTTTTACATTGCCTTTTACTACTTTTGGTAGTTGGTCTACCATTTGGGGTTTGTGTATTGTTTTTATGTTTCCATTTTTTAGGTCTTTGAAGTAGTTTTGTAGTTGGGATCCTTTGTAATAATTTATTATATTGTCCCAGTCTCCGGTTTCTTCGTAGTTTCCAAGGTTTGGTATTAGTTCTCCTGATAGGATGTTCATGATTGTTGATTTTCCAATTCCGTTTTGTCCTAGTAATCCTATTACACTTCCTTCTTTTAATGTTGGTAAGTTGAATAATTCGAATTGGTTTTGTCCAAATCTGTGTATTGGTTCTTCAAGTGCTTCTGGTATGTTTATCACATTTATTGCTCCAAATGGGCATCTGTTTGTACATATTCCGCATCCTGAACATAATTCTTCTGAGATTAGTGGTTTTTTTGTGTTTTCGTCAATGATTATTGTGTCTTCTTCCATTCTTACTCCTGGACAATAATCTATACATACATAATTACATTTTTTAGGTTTGCATCTATCTTGATCTAATATGGAAATTCTACTCATTTTTAATCTTATTCCTTTTAATTTATTTTGTTGTGAATAGTTATTTTGATAAATAATTAATTTTTATTAAGTTATATTTTTTTATAATATTAAAATATATATTTATTAAAGATTATGTTTAAATATTTGTATATGTTAGTTAAGTTTTTTATAATTTTGGAGGATGTTTTTTAGATGAAGCAGGTTATTGTTGTTCGTACGGATATAAAGATGGGTAAGGGTAAATTAGCTGCTCAATGTTGTCATGCTTCTTTGGGTGCTTATGATAAGGCTGATTCTAGTGTTATTCGTAAGTGGAAAGATGATGGTTGTGCTAAAATTGTTCTTAAAGTTTCTAGTTTAGAGGAGCTTTTTGTTTTGAAGGAGATGGCTAAAAAAAATAATATTCCTAATTTTTTAGTAACTGATGCTGGAAGAACCCAGTTACCTACATCAACTACAACATGTTTGGGTATTGGGCCTGATGAAGATGAAATTATTGATAAGGTGACTCAGGATTTAAAGTTATTATGAGTTAACTATTAATTTTATTAAACTTTGTTTTGTTTTAAGCAATAGTTTTTCATGTGCAGATTTTTAATGAAATTTATATAAAAAAATTTTAAAATATATTTTCTTTAGTGGTGGTTAAAATAATTGAATGGGTTATAAAAATTGGAGGTAGTCTATTTCCAAAAAGTGCAATTGCACTTATAAAAGAATTAAAAGGAACAAATACTCTCTTAATAATAGGGGGAGGGGAATTTGCCAACTTAATTCGAAAATATGATGATGATATAAGATTTTCTGAAGATGTAACACATGAAACAGCCATAAATTCTATGGATATACTAGCAAAATTATTAAATGATAAATTTGATTACACAGAACTTGCAACAACAATTACTGAAGCTAAACAAATATCAAAACAAGGAAAAATACCAATATTATTATGTTCACAAATATTAAAAGACAATGATCCATTTAAACATAGTTGGGATGTAACTTCAGATTCAATATCTGCATATATTTCACACCTATTAAATGCAAAACTTTTAATAGCAACAAATGTAAATGGTATATATACTCGACAACCTACAGTTGAGGGGTCCAAATTTATTGAAGAAATTGATGTAAAAAAACTACTAACTTTTGAAGAAACATCAATCGACTTAATGTTACCCTCTCTTTTAATACGATTCGAGTCTGATTGTTACGTTGTAAATGGAAACTTTCCTAAGAGAGTTTTATCTATAATTAAAAATCAAGGGAACCTAAATATGTTCCCATACACATATATTAAAGGTGATTAAGAATGGAAAAAGTATTTTGTCAATCTTGTAAACAAGAAATACCATTAATTGAAACATATGTTCAATTTAAATGTCCACAATGCGGTAAACTCATCGCAAGATGTGAAAAATGTAGAACTTTCGGTCACGCATACACATGTGATTGCGGATTTGAAGGACCATAAATAAAATTTATTTCATGAAAACTATTAATTGGAGGAATGATTATGGGAGAAGTTGTAGCAACTATTAAAGTCATGCCAGTAAGTCCTGAAACTGATTTAGAACAATTAAAAGCTGACATTGAATCATCAATACCTGATGATGCTGAATTCCACAAAATTGAAGAAGAACCTGTTGCATTTGGTTTAATAGCTTTAAACACTATGGTCGTTGTAGATGATGGTGAAGGTGGAACTGAAGCAACTGAAGCAGCTTTAAATGATCTTTCAGATGTTGAAAGTATTCAAGTAACTGATGTTAGAAGATTAATGTAAAAAAATTCATATTTTTTTACTATTAACTACTTTTTTTTTAAAATTATTTTATTTTCTATTTATTAAACAATATTTTTTTTCAATACAAAACTTTTTTTAAAATATAATTAAATACATAATAATCATGTCATTATTTGATAAAGATTCACCAGCAAAAGAAAAAGTGAAAGAATTAACTGGAGGTTTTTCATTAAGTCAAGGTTTTAAAAATAAATTAAAATCTAATAATCTTGATGTAAGTATTGGTCCAGAGATTCAAATGTATTTAAAACAAGATGTAAATAATGGATTGCCTGAAAACCAAGTTGAAGATCGCTTAAATTATTATATTGAAAAAGCAGTCTTAGCTAAAAATGAAGGTATTGATAATGAAGAAAAACATTCTGATGAGAACATTTCAATTCAACAAATGAGAAAAGAACTAGATAAACTTGCTCATCAAAATCAAATTATATTAAAACAAAATGAATTATTAAAAAAACAAAATGATGAAATTTTAGAAATGTTAAATAAAAAATAACTAAAAAAATTTTATATTATTAATATTTCATCAGCCAATTTCTTCCCGATTTCTTCTAAACTTTTAGTATTTACTCCCGGAAATGCATCAATAATTAATAAATCCTTTTTTTCATCAATTTCTGTAGATAAATCTTCTAATGCTAAATTATATATTTTAAAATTCTGTTTAGTTTTAAAATTAGTACTGTTGGCTTTTATATTAATTTTAGTTAGATTTATAGCATTTGAATAAACATCATTAAATATAACTTCATTTGCACCATAAATTAAACTGAATATTCCAAGTGATCCACAGCCACATGTTCCATCAATTATTTTTAAATCTTCTTTATTACTCATTTTTTCTAAATAATTGTATAATATTTCTATTTTTTTCTCAGTTCTTGGTGCAAATTCAATGTGGCTAATAGATTGTTTTTTATTAATTACAATTGGGCCTTTAATTGTTCGTATGATATCTGATCTCATATCACAACCAGCAAGTAATTGGTAAGTATTAATTTCTGAATCTTTAGTTAATTGCCCTACAGTGTCATTACCATTACCTTTTATAACTGCTTTTATTTCAGGAACTTCTTCAAGAATTATCTCAGCACATTCTTCAGTAAAATCTGGATGTAATAGGATTAATGATTCTTTATTGAGGGATACAGGTTCAGTTGTAGTGTAAAATGGGTGTAAGAATGGTGTAGGAGCATTTCTTCTAATGGTTGCTTTTTCTTTAACTATGCCTTCATCTATCATTATTTTTAATGTGTGAGCTATTACATAATCTAGAGATCTTTTACCACAATCTGGACATCTTCCAGTATTTGCGTTTAAACTTGTTAAGTCAATATTATCTTTCAGTGGTTTAAACTTTTTTATAGGGGAGACATCACATTTATTGCAAGGTTTATGTATTTTAATATAATTAGGTATGTCTTTTGGTAGAAGTATACACTTTTTTCCACAAAGACAGGTTAATGGCATGATACATCACTTTTTTATTTCTTTTTCTAGCTCTTTTTTGAGTTCTTCTATTTCTGGATAATATAATTGTATTTTTAATATATTATTACAAATATTTATTGCTTTTTGATATTGTTTTAATTCTTTTAGAAGCTTTACTTTTAAAGTTAATAATTTAAGGTTATTACTATCTTTTTTTAATCCTTTATTACATGTATCAATTGCATTTTGATAATTTTCTTCTTTTTTATATATTTCTGTTTCTTTAATTAATGCAGGAATATTATTTTCTTCTTTTTTGAGTACTTTGTTTGTGTATTTGTGTGCTTTTTCATAGTTTCCTTTTTTGCAATTATTATCTGCTAATTTGATTAATATTATTTTCCAGTAATTTAATATAATGACTAGTGTGAGTACTCCTGATAAAAATGCAACTTCCCAATCAGTTAATATTATGCTTATTATGAATATGAGTATAATTAAACCTAAAAATAAGTTATCGTACCATTGCCATTGTTTTGCTTTTTCTCTTCCTCTTTTGTAGCTTTCTTTATACCATGTTTTTATATTCATTATTTTTTTCACCTTTTTCATGAAGTATTATTTTATAAACTTTTAAGTAATAATTTTTGGTTTAATATTATTAAATTAATTATATTATTGGGATGTTAATATATTTAAAAATATTTAAAGTAATAATTTTTTTTTAAAAATAGTGTTGTTAATTTATTTTATAAGAGGAGAGAAGAATACAGTTTTTAGGATTAAAACTGTATTCATTGACGTTATTTGATTGAAGCTAAAGTATTTATCTTTCTTTGTTGAGCGATAAAGATTTTAT
>Ga0116193_1002013_pt1 | contig 15889 bp, 12 predicted proteins | sample AD_UKC115_MetaG_FD_89892 | JGI IMG/M metagenome (GOLD analysis project Ga0116193, IMG submission 89892) | Active sludge microbial communities of municipal wastewater-treating anaerobic digesters from Hong Kong - AD_UKC115_MetaG | ecosystem: Engineered > Bioreactor > Anaerobic > Digestate... | reverse complement strand
ATGTGACCGAGGCCCACTCTCTTGTCGACTATTATAAGACGACCGACGACGAGGAGCATCTGTATCAGGCATGGTTCACACTCGCCAACAACCAGTTGGGATGGGGTGACTATAACGCGGCGGTGGACGAGGTGGGTAAGATGTCGAAATATGCACAGAAGACCGGCTCGAAACAGGGCAAGGCTTCGTCGACATTGGCTTTTGCCGAGTGTTATGAGGACAACGGGCAGATGAAAGAGGCAGAGAAATATTACCGAGAGGCTTGGAAACTGCTCCCCGAGGTGGACGATTTGGGACATACCATCAGCACGGGCTTCAACCTGATATCCATCTGTCTGGCAAGCAAACGCACCGCCGAGGCAATGAGTTTCAGCGACCAACTGCCTGCGCTGATAGCGAAATGGGAGAAGAAACACGACCTGCTCAACCCCGTGTACCGTATGAAATACTTTCTTTACCGCCTGAACATCTATTACGACAAGAAGGACCGTAGGATGGTGACCATGCTCAACGACAGCGTCACCTATTATAATAATATGTATGCCGATGCCAACCAGAGAGTACCTGTGCTCTATACGCATTTCCGCACCTGCAAAATCAACGGTGACAGGACGCGGGCGATGGCCTATATGGATTCCATCATCCAGATAAAAAAGCAGGAGGGCGATAACGCTAGCCTTGCCGCGATGTTCCGCAATAAGGCGGAACTGCAGAAAGAAGGCGGCGACTATCAGGGGGCTTGTCTGTCGTATGCCGGTTTTGCCCAGGCTAACGACTCTTCGCAGATTGCCACTTCGGTACGGCAGCTCAATCGGCTGACGAAACAAATGAAACTCGATGAACTGAAGATACAGGCGGTAAGGTTGGTGATGACGGCGTGGATTGTGGGGACGGCAGCCTTGCTGATAATTGTCATCTGTGTCATCCTCATCGTCTATACCCGCAAGACACGGCGGAAGAATATTGCCCTCGTGGAGGAAATCACCGAGAACAGCCGCCGAATGCAGCGAATGGAGAAACTGCTCAAAGAGCAGGTCGTCCTTGCTGCGGCAACCGGCGAAAGCGAACCGAAGGCGGAAGACAGCCTCTTCGGGCGCATTGAAGCGCTGATGCGCGATGATGAAATGTACAAACAAAGTAAACTGACCGCGCAGGACGTGGCAACACAACTGGCTACAAACAGAAATAAGATCAACGAGGCAATACAAGCAGGCTGCGGAATGAAATTCGGCGAATATCTCACGGAGGTACGATTGCAGAAAGCGATCATCCTGATGGAGCAGGGTGTTGACGTGCAACTGAGCGAAGTAGGACAGAGCGTGGGCTATGACACCTATTCCACATTCTTCCGGGCGTTCTCCAAACGGTTTGATATCTCTCCGTCGAACTTCGTCACGTTGGCAAACAAAAGAAATGTACGCTGACCATCTGAAAAAAAGAAAGCACCGTTCGACTTGGCAACCCAGGGAGAGAGAAAATTCCGTAAACTTGATGAGCCTATACCCTCAAGAAAATATTCCGTTTGTAGAGCAACCACAAAATCAAGTAAATAATTAAAGCATTGGTCACTGCCAGTAGCACAGGATAAAAATCACCTATATACTGTTCGGTTCCGTGGAACAAAGATTCACTTATACTTCTGAAGTGGATGACTTCGGCTATGACGTATGCCACGATGCTGTTCATGCCATAAACCTTGAGCCAAGTAAGATGCTTGTTGTGCCCTTTGTAGTCAATCCAATAATAGAAAAGGCCCATCAGCAGGAAACAATATCCACTACTGACCAGTACCATGGAGCTTGTCCAAATATGTTTGATAACGGGAAGAACCAGCCCCCACGTCCAGCCTATAACTACCATTGCAGCTCCGATACCAAACAGCCATTGCAATTTGCGTTTGCCATCTTTCCCGCTCTTCATAATCTCTCCGGCAAAAAGTCCGGAAAGAACAGTTACGATAAATGTCAAACTGCTCAGAATCCAAGTATACCGATACGTACTTCCATAATCGACCACACCGTTCACAACCGTGCACTGGTCCCTGAAACGACCTAATACAAAGCGGTCGATACCTTCTGCCAGGTTGCCGTCGGCAGTGTAGTTGCCTCCACCGAAACCGTCGAAAGAGATAAATTGCATCGCCGCCCAGTAAATCAACAGCAAACCGACGGCTATTCCAATCCTGACCGAACGATTTACATTCAGATATAGCAAAGCCGTGAACAGGTAGCCTACAGCAATGGCCTGCAACGTATTGGAGAACAAGTAAATCTTCTGAGGATCTAGGCCGAGCAAGTTTCCTTGACACATAATACCGAAAATCCATAACAGGACGATTCGCTTGCCTATGCGACGATAAACCGAACTCTTGTCCGGCATGTCTTTGTATTTGGCAAATGAATAGGGCATGGAAACACCCGACATGAACATGAAGAGGGGCATGACCAGATCCCATGGTGAAAAGCCTTCCCATGTGGTATGCGTGAAGCACCATAAAAAGGAATCATACCAGGATTGATTGAGTGCATCTCCCAAGGGATGCATAATGCCTTCCAAGGCTACCAGACAAAAAAGATCGAAACCACGGAGTGCATCCAGTGACTCCAGGCGTTTTGTTAATGCTTTCATAATATTTATTTTCTCCTTCCGCCAACTTTTTCTTACTCGTTGTGGCATTTATTCATCAAAGCAATTGATCACTCTCTTCTTTTTCTACCTCCCCAAGTCATTATACAGTTAGCGTTTTGTATATTGTCTATATCAAATTTCGCCGTCAAGCAATTTTTCGGTAACATGAAAATGGCAAAACTCCACCGTTCTTTCTTTAATTGTTGCTGACGATGGAGGAAATGGGATACCTGTTTCCTCTTACGCTCGTAAGAAAAGCTTTGGCAGAACCGAAGCGGAGATACATGTCCAGACGGACCGGCAGATGGTTTTCGTCATCTGTAATATAGAAAGTGATAATTTCTTTTTCTTTGTTGTTGTCATATTCCACTAAGGAGAAGACAAGGCAGCGATAGGTGCGCTTGTCATTCGACTTGAAGTTTTTCTTTCCCCGGTAGAGAAGAGTTTGCTCCTCTACATCCTTTCCGGTAGTCATTGGGAAACGTATCTTCTGCAGTTTGTTCAGGTCTGAAGCATCGAAAGAGCGGGCGCGTGCCAGTATGCTGAGCATGTCATAAATGCAGTCGTTGCTCACTTGTTTTGATTTGGCTACCGTGCCGTCACGATAGATTCTGCGTTGGTTGACGATGCTCTTTCCTCCCTGATAGGAGAACCAGGCTTCGTCAATGGTATATCTTTTACCTTCTTCCGCTCCTTTTCTGAAATAAAGTGGAACGATGTCCTTGGTGTAGATACTAGTCAAGGTATCTCTCATGATGAAGAACATGTCTGCCCGGTGGCTGGTTTTGGATACCAGCTTGGTCCGAAACGCTTCTGTACCATTATATACGGTATTGGCCGTATTCATGTAGGCCGTGCCTACTTTGTACCAAATGAATTTCCAATTGAATTCCAGGTCGTAAGTCATTGTTTCGCCGGCCTTGAATGCCAGATTATCTACAGCACACTGAGCTTCGGTTTGTATGGATGCTATGAACAGGCATATAATAATTATTGTTTTTCTCATTGTTATTTGTTATTTGGTTTTTTCCCCATCTTGCGTTCTGCATTCCGGTTTCTTATTTTCTTTTCCGTTTCCGGCTTTTGTTTGGTAATGGCACCCGGTTTCTGCTTGTCGAGAGAGGTGGTCTCAGGATTCCAGCTTTGCTCTATATCCCAAAGTGCTTTCATCTCGAACATCCCCGGATAGTAATATACCTTTTCGGCTTGTTTCTTCAGGGCATAGTTTCCGGTATCCCAGATACCGTTATTGTTATCATCCTCGAACATCCGGACGTAATACTTCCCGGGATTCAAGTAGTAAAAGTCGGCTTTTCCTTCTTGGGCTTTTACCTCCTTCACCATCTTGTCGCTCGTGTCAAGTAACTGTACCACCAGATGTTCTTTTGGCGAACTGATTCTCATGAACAAGGATGCAAATTCATTCAGTGATTTCATCTTGATACTTTGTTCCTCGGACTTGCTTTCTTTTCCGTATAGTCCGATGAAGGCTGCGGAATCCACAGTTAGTTTGTATTCCTGTTCGGGTCGCCATTCAGCCAGTAGTTCGAAGTTTCGTATCTTTCCCCTCTTAAGTCTGAATATGAATGGGCAGTCTTTCCAGTTCGTGGAGTCAACTTTCACTTTCAGATGGATGGCCGTGTCAATGTAACTCGTCAGCGGTTCTTCGAAATCGAATGAAATGTTCTGGTCGGGAGCCATTCCGCTAGGTATGTTTATTTTCATCGGGAGAAACTCGTGAGGCATTTCTACTCGCGTAGTATCTCCTTTCTTTTGTTTCTTTTTTTGTTCCTTTTCGAATTCATCCCTCTTTTTGGCCGCTTCTTTCAAGACTTTGGCCCGGTTGTTCTTGGCAGCCAGGAAGAAGGTATCTGTTTTTTCTGTCAATTTCCCTATGGAGTCTGTCTGCAGATGTCTGTAGGTGAAATTAAGGGTATCTTTGTTGAATACTGTAGAATCCTTGAACCAGTAGGTCAGTGTATCATTTCTGTCTGTTTTTTCCAGAACATAAGCCTTGTCGGCATTGAAATTCAATCCTTTCATTACAGGAAGGGAATCGTTCTTTGCCGCAAAATAAAAGGTTATCTTGTTAAGATCGATGCGTTCGTTCTTTACAATGTATTGCCGGTCTTGTTCTTCCTTGAATGCCCTCAGTACGATGTCGTCGGGCAGGAACCGTGTGTAATTAATGTCTTTTATGGTGTCATACCGCAAAGAGTCATGCCAGGTGGTATCCTGGCGTACGGCCGGTTCGCAGGAAGTGGTGATGTTTCCTTCCTGAAAGGCAATCATTTCGGCTTTCTGGTCGAATTTATAATTCTGGTTGGCATCGCTTAATGCGTAAATTCTGTAGCTCCCCTTTTTCACGCCTTTGATGACAAAGTGTCCGCGGCTATCGGTGTGAGAGATTCTTTCCATCGGAAGCTTTGTAAAGGCTGAATCATTCTCATTGGAATACAAGCCTACAAGGATTCCTTTCACAGGTTCCAGATTCGAAGCATCGAGAACCGTTCCGCTCACTTCCATCGTGTCAATCTCTCCTCCTGTGGAGAATGTATAGGAAAAATTTCCCAAAGGATTGCCCTCGTTGTTGTCGGTAATGGCATCAGCAAAGTCGATGGTATAGGTCGTGTTCTTTTTCAGGGAATCGACAAGGGATACGGTAATCTTTTTCCCGCTCGACTTGATGTCCGGCTGTTCCATCTGTGCAGGGGAAATAACTACTTTTTCCGAAGCTTTCTCCAGCTTGATGTTTTCATCGAATTGCAGAACAATCTTTTTCTCTTTGTTGTTCAATGCAAACATTTTAGGCGAACTGCTGATAAACTTGGGTGGCGTTTCGTCATAAGCTCCTCCGTCGGGGGTGCCTATGTTTGCACAAGCCTGTATCAGCAGCCCTAGAAAGATGGCCGACAGAGTATACAAAATCCATTGTCTTATATCGATTCTTTTCATGCTTCTTTAATGGTTAAGACTCAACATTTCTTCCAGATAGTCACGGTTGTTGCTCAGGCGTGGAATCTTGTGCTGACCGCCCAATTTCCCTTTCCCTTTGAGCCAGTCATCAAAAAGATGAGGTCTGGCCTCAATGATTTCCAGAGGTTGCAGGGTGATATTTTTGTAACGCTTTGCTTCATAGTCGGAATTGATTTCCTGCAAGGCCTTGTCCAGAATGGTAGCAAAATCACTCACCGATTCGGGCTTGACGGCAAATTCTATCAGCCATTGATGCCGGCATTTGGCGTTGGCGTCCATAAAGACGGGAGCAGCGGTATATTCGCTAATCTGGGCTCCCGTGAGAGCACAAGCCTTGGCCAAGCCTTTTTCGGCATTGTCCACAATCAGTTCTTCTCCGAATGCATTGATGAAATGCTTGGTGCGACCGGTAATGACGAATTTGTAGGGATTGACGGACGTGAAGCGTATCGTATCGCCAATCATGTATCTCCATAGTCCGCAGGAGGAGCTGATAACCATGGCATAATTCTTGCCTGTCTCTGTACCCCACAGCGGCAAGATTCGGGGATTTTCTTTTTCAATGTCTTCCATGGGTATGAACTCATAGAAAACTCCGTAGTCAATCATCAGCAGCATGGCGGGGTCGCTCAGGTCATTCTGGAGGCCGAAAAAGCCTTCACTGGCATTGTAGGTCTCCATATAGTGCATTTTTTCCGAGCGGATGAGTCGCTTGTACTGTTCTCTGTAGGGGGTAAAGGCTACTCCTCCGTGGAAAAATACTTCCAGATTGGGCCATACTTGTTCCAAAGAGTCCGTCTGTTTCAATTCCAGGACTCTTTTCAATACGGAAAGCATCCAGGAGGGAACGCCCGACAGGTTCGTAACATTCTGGTTTATTGTTTCACGGGCAATCCTGTCCCGTTTTATTTCAAAGTCACTCAGCAGTGCCGTTTCCTTTTTGGGAACTCTTATCAAGTTGACAATGGGGTTGATGTTTTGCATCAGAATAGCCGAAAGATCGCCTACGTAACTGTTCGGCAGATTGTAGTTAGGTGCATGGCTTCCTCCTAGAATCAATCCTTTTCCCGAGAAAAACCGACTGTTAGGGTTTTGGTTGAGATAAAGAGCAACGGCATCGAAGCCGCCGGCATAGTGGATATCGTGCAAGCCCTCGGAACTTACCGGGATAAATTTGCTCTTGTCATTTGTAGTTCCCGAAGATTTTGCATACCATTTTACTAATCCCGGCCATAGGATGTTTTTCTCTCCGTGGCGCATTCGTTCAACGGATTCTTTTATATCCTCATAAGTCTGGACCGGAAGCAGTCTGGAAAAATCATCGTAAGTATGTATCGTATTGTAATGATGAGCCTTTCCCCATTCTGTGTCTTCCGCATCCTTGATGAGGCGACTCAGAACATCTTCTTGAATCTTCGCGGCGTCCGTTGCGTAACGCTCAATCGCTTTTGTACGTCTTTCGAAGATGGGTCTGACTATATTTGTTAAATTCATTCCTAGAGATTTTTTTTGCATTATATCTCGCAAAAGTAGCTTATTTTTTTGAAAATGTATATCTTTACGCACAACATTTAACATGAATGATATGGCAAAGAGGATTGGCATACTAACTGCAGGGGGCGATTGCCCTGGAATTAATGCTACGATACGTGGAGTCTGCAAGACTGCGATACATCAGTATGGCATAGAAGTGATTGGTTTTCACGATGGCTTTCAAGGTGCCATTACGGGTGATTATGAAGAAATGACTGACAATTCGCTTACGGGATTGCTCTATATGGGAGGAACGGTGTTGGGTACTTCACGGGCAAAGCCATTCAAGCAATTTCCTGCCGATACATTCAATAAGGCAGATGCCATGGTTGCTAATTTTGAGAAGCTAGGCTTGGATGCTATCGTTTGCATCGGTGGAAATGGAACTCAAAAGACCGCTTATAAGATGGTTCAAAGGGGTATCAATGTCGTTTCCATACCTAAAACCATTGATAATGATGTTTGGGGAACGGATCAGACTTTTGGATTTGATACGGCAGTCAGCATAGCTACGGAGGCCATCGACCGTCTTCATTCAACAGCAAGTTCGCACAAACGTGTCATGGTTATTGAGGTGATGGGACATAAGGCCGGGTGGATATCTCTTTATAGCGGCATGGCCGGTGGGGGTGATATTATTCTACTGCCGGAACTGGAATATCAGATTGATTCCATCTGCAATGCTGTCTATAGCCGCATTCATAAAGGAAAAGCTTATTCTATTGTCGTTGTTGCCGAGGGTCTTCCGACTGACGGACAAAGTAATGCAGGTGAGTATATTGCCCGGAAGATACGAGAGACAATGGGGTTGGAAACACGAGAAACCGTATTGGGCTATGTCCAAAGAGGAGGGGCTCCTACATCTTTTGACCGTAATCTGGCAACCCGGATGGGTGGCTATGCAACGGATTTGATTGTCAGGGAAGATTATGGGCGCATGGTGGCATTGCAAGGAACTCTAATTACTTCTGTCCCTTTGGAAGAAGTAGGAGGAAAGACTCGCATGGTTCCGTCCGATCATGATTTGATAGTGGAAGGACGGAAAATGGGAATTTGCTTCGGGTAATGCTTCTTATTCCAGAGGATGTCTCTTTCGATAGATGGATCTCATCACATAATCTAAGGTAAACAAGACCAACAGTAAAATACCGAACCAAACGGCTTCGCTTCCGAAGTTCGGAGTTGTAGGCATCATGTCTTTAAGTTTCAAAGTCGAAAAAGATGAAATCCAGAGGCAAACACCTGCTGTCAGGGAGCAGAATACCAACAAGGTAAAGATAAATTGCCTTTGTATTCTTGTCTTTTCCTGTAAGCGGATTTCCTCTTCCAGTTTCATCATGGTTCTGTAAGTGAAATTGGAAGGCAGCGTCGGTCTGCTAGATGCCTTCAATGCTTTTCTTAATCCGTTATCTTTTTCTGTTTTCATACGTTTCTCCTTTCATTAGCAGGTAAAGTTTGCATCTGATTCGGTGAAGTTTTACCTTGATGTTGCTTTCCGTTTCCAAAGTGATTTCACAGATATCCTTTATGGACTTATCATCTTCATAGAACATGGATATCAGAGCCTTTTCCTTTGCATCCAGTTTGCTGACAGCCTCTCTCAAGGCTTCGCAGTTTTCTTCGGAATCCGAATTCAAAGCTTCATCCACATTCACGTCAGAAAGAATGGTAAGTTGTTGCTCGTCAACATAGCAAGTGTACTTTTTCTTTCTCGTGGCACTGATAGCCGTATTGTAGGCAATCCGATAAATCCAAGTTGAGAAGGAACTCTCTTGTTTGAATTTCTTCAGATTCTGATAAGCCTTTAAAAAAGTATCTTGAGTCAGCTCCTCGGCATCCTCTTGATTTTCTGTTATTTGGAAGATGAGGCTGAATATCTGCTGGCTGTATTTTTCCACCAGAACAGTATATTGCCGGCTGTTGCCATTCAAAATACTTTCAATGATATTTATCTCTTCTTTTTCCATTTCGTCTGTTTAGACGCGTAGCTTTTGCCAATGGTTACAAAAATACATAGAAAAAATAATTATTGCTTTTTCTGTAACCTTTTTTATCGGAGCATAGTCTAAAAGGCAGAAACGAAAATTATTAACCAATTAAAAAATATAATTATGGATTTTATTATTGCACCGTTGATTGTTGCCATCATTTTTGTCACTCTTTACAAAATTTGTGACTTGTATGTTCGTAGAAAAGAACGTATGATGATGATTGAAAAATGTGAAAGTTTGAAAGATGCCAGTCCGATCTTTCAGAACCTTTTTGGAGGTGGGTCTTCCATGCTCAAAAATTATGCTTCCTGGTCATTAAGGATCGGAGCTCTTCTCCTTGGCATAGGTATGGGGTTGCTGGTGGGTTATGCTATCTGTTATTACAGCATTGCTTCCTATGCAGTACCCGGGCAAGCTTATGACTATCGGGTAGATAATGCAATTTCCATTGTATATGGTGCCACTACTTTATTCTTTGGAGGGCTTGGCTTGATTGTCGCTTTTTTGATTGAGTTGAAGATAAGCAAGCAGAAGTAATTGATTGAGAGGTATATAAAAAGACGCCGCCACGGAATTTCACAACCCCGTGGCGACTTACAACTTCTCAATCTAATTATCTATGCTCTGTTATTCTAAAACGATGAAAAATCTTTTTAAACACTGCAAAGTTAGAAATAAAAATAATAAATGCAACATTTTTTAGATTTTTTGATGAAAAATATCGACAAAAAAGGCAGTTTCTTATAGGAAACCGCCTTTTTTTATGATAAAACTCAGAAAATTACAATTTTGGACCAGCAGCAACTAATGCTTTACCTGCCTCATTTCCTTCATACTTAGCGAAATTCTTGATGAAACGTCCAGCCAAATCTTTAGCTTTTACATCCCATTCGTTAGCACTTGCATAAGTGTCGCGAGGATCAAGAATCTTGGAATCTACGCCCGGCAACTGAGTCGGAACAACAAAGTCGAAGAAAGGAATGACTTTGGTAGGAGCCTTGTCAATGCTTCCGTCAAGGATTGCATCGATAATGCCACGAGTATCGCGGATAGAGATACGTTTGCCTGTTCCGTTCCAGCCTGTGTTGACCAAATATGCTTTTGCACCGCTCTTTTCCATGTGCTTAACCAATTCCTCAGCATATTTTGTAGGATGCAGTTCAAGGAATGCCTGGCCGAAGCAAGCAGAGAATGTTGGAGTCGGTTCAGTGATACCGCGTTCCGTACCTGCCAATTTTGCAGTAAATCCGGAAAGGAAGTAATACTGAGTCTGTTGTTTGTCAAGGATAGATACTGGAGGAAGAACTCCGAATGCATCAGCTGACAAGAAGATTACTTGCTTTGCAGCAGGTGCGTGAGAAATAGGCTTTACGATGTTTGTGATATGGTTGATTGGATAAGAAACACGAGTGTTTTCGGTTACGCTCTTATCGTCGAAATCAATCTTGCCATTTGCGTCAACAGTTACATTCTCGAGCAATGCGTCGCGACGGATAGCACCGTAGATGTCTGGTTCACTTTCTTTGTCAAGTTTGATAACCTTAGCATAGCAACCACCTTCGAAGTTGAATACACCGTTGTCATCCCATCCGTGTTCGTCATCACCAATCAACAGACGTTTTGGATCTGTAGACAAGGTAGTCTTGCCAGTTCCTGACAAACCGAAGAAGATTGCTGTGTTCTCACCGTTCATGTCGCAGTTTGCAGAGCAGTGCATGGAAGCAATGCCTTTCAATGGCAGGAAGTAGTTCATCATAGAGAACATACCTTTCTTCATTTCACCACCGTACCAAGTGTTGATGATAACTTCTTCCTTTGAAGTTACATTGAAAACAACTGCAGTTTCAGAGTTCAAACCTAATTCTTTATAGTTTTCAAGTTTTGCTTTAGAAGCACTGTAAACGATGAAATCAGGTTCCTGATCCAACTCTTCCTGGCTTTGAGGACGGATGAACATGTTGGTTACGAAATGTGCCTGCCATGCTACTTCCATGATGAAACGTACTTTCATACGGGTATCAACATTGGCGCCGCAGAAACCATCAACTACAAAAAGTCTCTTGTTTGAGAGTTCTTTCTTAGCAATTTCCTTGACAGCGTTCCATGCCTCTTCAGAAGCCGGTTTGTTATCGTTTTTATATTCATCGGAAGTCCACCAAACTGTATTTTTTGATGTCTCATCCATAACGATGAATTTATCTTTAGGAGAGCGACCGGTGTAAACGCCTGTCATAACGTTTACTGCGCCTAATTCCGTTACTTGACCCTTGTCGAATCCTGTCAGACCTTCTTTGGTTTCTTCATTGAACAAAACCTCGAAAGAAGGATTGTAAAGAACTTCAGTTGCACCTGTAATTCCGTACTTTGTTAAATCAATCTTTGCCATAACTTTTTTATTTTAATAATACTTATTTATTCATTTCCTTGAAAGTTTTGCAAAGGTACTACATAGATTTGTTTAAGAAAAGAGATAATAAGGAAAAATTTCCGTAATTGCCGAATTTTTAGGAATCAATAACAAAACTGTAAATTGGACTTTGCAAATAGAGTTTTTATATAACTAAAAGAAGGATAATTATGTCATTTGAATTTTGACAGATAATATTTTCCGTTATTTTTTTTGTTTGTATAGCCTTGGGTTTAAATTAAAATATTTAATTTTGTCGAATATTTATAAATAATGGAAAGTTTAAACCAAAACGCTATGAAAATAGTCGATTTCAGCAAGTCCAATTCCTTGCTAAACAAATTTGTCGCAGAACTTCGCGATGTCAATATCCAAAAAGACCGTCTTCGTTTTCGTCGTAATGTTGAACGTATTGGTGAAATAATGGCCTATGAAATCAGCAAAGATTTGAGTTATAAGAATGAAGAAGTACGAACTCCTTTGGGTACAACTGTAGCTTCAATCCCGGAAAACAAGATAGTTCTGGCAACAATTTTTCGTGCCGGACTTCCTTTTCATCAAGGTTTTTTGAATTATTTCGATGAGGCGGAAAATGCTTTTGTGTCAGCTTACCGTAAGTATAAGGATGAAGAGCATTTTGATGTGCATATTGAGTATCTGGCCACTCCTCGTTTGGATGGAAAGACTTTGATAATTGTTGATCCGATGCTGGCAACAGGCAGTTCCATGGAATTAAGTTTGAACGCTTTGTTCACTAAAGGTCGTCCGAAGACTATTATTGTTGCTGCTATTATTGCAAGTAAGCAGGCTGTGGATTTCATATCCCGGACTTTTCCTGAAGACAAGACTACTCTTTGGTGTGCAGCTGTTGATCCCGAATTGAATGATCATGCCTACATTGTTCCGGGTTTGGGCGATGCCGGTGATTTGGCTTTTGGAGAAAAGGAATAATAGAAAACAGGATGGCTTCGGGAGATGAAGAACCATCCTGTTTCCTTTTGTATCCGGTTTTAACCGGCTTTCTGATTTTAATGTAATTGCTGTGATCTCATAATCATTTTCCGAGGGCTTCCCATCATGTTGCGTTTGTCCATCTTTTTATCTTTGTGACGGTAAAGCTTCAGAATCTGTTGCGGAGTCAGGAATTTGTGGAATTCGCCGTAATACTTTTCTTGTATATCAACTTTTTTCCGAGTTTGGGTAAATTGTTCCTTTATCAGTTTTTCAGCAGTGGCATTTGTAAGAGTCCCTTTTTTCTCAGCATTTTTCATGTCTTTGTCATGGGGTTTGCACGCTTTTAGCTCTTTAAGATATTGCTTATAGAGAGGAATGAATTTTGCTGATGTGGCATCATCGAGCATGAGTTCCTTCACCATCCGGTTACATTTGATTTGCTCCATTTGTTCTGCAGTGGGATGTTTCCCGCTTTTATCAGATTTCTGTTCGTCTTGTGCAGCCATTGTGATTGTACTGCCTAACAGAAAAGAAAATGTCAGAACGGCTAATAAATATTTACTTCTCATAATTCACTGTTTAAATTGTAAACAAAAATAATCTTTCAATGCTGCATTGTAATTATTAGAGTGAGATCTTATATAAAAGTAAAAACGAAAAATTTATTTTTCGAATTTATTAACGAAGTATCGTGCTTTTGTTGAAAGGGATATTATTTAGTCAATTTCATCCATTCTGTTTGCATACGGTTCATTCCTCCCAATACTCCCAATCCGTTTTGCACGTTGCTGTAGTTGGGATTGATGAATGATAACCCGCTTTTACCGAGTTGGTTGTTATATTGGTCGTTCAGTGCCTTGAGGAAACGATAGGCTTCTTCGGATAGTTTGTACATGTTTACTCTATAGCTGTATTTGTAAACATGCTTTATCAGATCACTGTCATCCTTATACTCGGAATCAACGGATTTTATGGCTTTTGCCTTGAGAGTATAAGTTCTCCCTTGAATCTTTTTATCTTCCCAAATGTAGAAGTTTTGATAAAAATCATTGACGAAGCCTACAATTTTGTCCAAATCGGACAGGTTGTTCAGTAGTGGTTCCTTTTCTATGTCCAAGGTTCCATTTGTTATCTTGGATTTATAGTTTATTTGTGTCAGTGTGCTATCCGAATTTATTTTATATTCATAATAATCTGTTTTTGTCTGAACCTGAATACCATAATAGTCATTTTTGAGGGCATCGTCCTTAAAGGTTATCTGAAACTGCAGATAGTTGGAATTGCCGGCATCTGGTTCCATTTTGACAGATTCCAGAGGGAAGGCATCGGGTATGACGGTGTGTGCGGAAATATCAGGAAGACCGGCAGCGGTGATGGACAGGTCTATCCGGTCATTTGTTTTCAGCTTGTTTTTTATGCAGAAGCCCTCATCTTTCAGTATGCTTGTTTTTATCCCGTTTACGGAGAGTGTGACTTGTGCATCATTAATATAATCGTTCAATCTTATTTCTTCTCCGACAGGGTTCGACGAGGTCAGTTGAATAAGAGTCGAATCGGAATTCATGGGAAAACAGTAGAGCACCATTTTCTTTTGGCTTCCTATTTGCCTTAAATCCGTGTCTTCCGGCCTGCAGGCTCCTAGTAAGATGGTCAGGACACATAAGATGACTGCGATACTATAATGTTTCATTGCTTTAGAATTTAATGGTGTAACTGAATGAAGGGATAATGGGAAAGTACCCGTAATTCTTGGCTCTCAGGGTGCCGTCGTTATCTGCATTGACTTTCGTGAACAGAGAATTCAGCCGGCAATATGCATTGTAGATGCTGATGTTCCAGATACGTTCATTACCATGTTTGGTGACGTGGTGGAAATTTGCACCAATGTCCAGACGATGATAGGCCGGCATGCTGAGGTTGTTGGGTTTCTCATATATCCATTCGCCCTCTATATAGTTTTCTTTTCCCTCATTATTGGGAATGGCGGGGCTGGTTACGTATTGAGTGGGTATCGTCATTTTGTTTCCGCTATGGAAGGTCCAGGAAGCATAAATATCTGTTTTCTTGCTGACTTGACTTCGCCAGTTGATAACGAATTTATGCCGGTTGTCATATTTGTCATCATACCATCCGGAATAGATACTTGGGAATTTTCGTTGTGTCCATGATAATGTGTAGGAGGCATTCAAGGTGTTTCTATTGGTTTGATAGGACAGGGCGCATTCCATTCCGTAGGACCGTCCCTTTCCCGTTTCGATGAGATCTTCCCAATGGGCGGCATCCGGAATGAGGTTGTTACCGGAATAGTATTCCACAAGATTGTTCATGGTCTTGTAGTAACCTTCCAGATCCAGATGAAGATTCTTCCAGGGCAAGTCCGTGTAAATTCCGGCAGTTACTTGTCGGGAATACATGGGTTGCACTTTTTTTGTTGAAGATACCCAGAAATCTGTGGGAAGATTTAAATAGGAATTACTTATCTGGTGCATATATTGGTTCATTTCTGTGTAGGATAGTTTAACGGAGGAATGTCTTGAAAACAGGTATTTCAGTGCCAGGCGTGGTTCTACGGAATGATAGGTTTTGCCGTCCATAATGAATAATGTGTTGTGGAGTCCTATGTTTACATTCAGTTTGTCGTTGAATTTTATATCATCCTCCCCGTAAAGAGTTAACTCGTGTCCGTGGTACTGATTGGATTGATGATAGGACAGCGTGTCATTTACTCCTTCGTTTCCTGAAAAATCAAGGGCTTTATTGTTCAGCGGGCGGAAGGAATGAAAAAGATAATTCGACCCGAAACGGATGTGATGTCTGGGATTTGGACGATAGTCGAACTCCGAACGATAGCCGATATCGTCGATGGTTGAGTGGTTGTGCCTTTCAAAATGATATGTGTTCTGTTCCTTTTGGTCGGTAAGGGTATAGGTCCTTTCGTCGTTCATATAATCGTAAAGCGACTGGTTATGCGTATATACGGCAGTAAAGTTCGAGAATAACTTTGGATTCAGTTGGTAGTTCCAGTTGGCAGAGGTGGTGAAGTTTCCCCAAGTCAGGTCGAAATGGAATTTGTCTTTTTCATACCCCGTCGGCCCTTGTGATCCGCCACTGGAAATCTTATAGTCTTGATCGGTATGTGATTTCAACCGGTCTTTGCCTGAGTAAATCTCGACGGATAGTTTGCTGCGGTCCGAAAACAAGTGCGAGACTTTGGCATTGATGTCATGAAAATAGGCTAATGCCGAGAATTTGCTTTCGCTGTCGGCCAGACTTCCTATTTTTGATGCCAGCATCATGAAAGGATCCACCCAACTTCTTCTCATTCCGAAAATGAAAGATGTCCGTCCTTTGTCGAGAGGGCCTTCCAGATGAACTCTTCCATCCAGTAGTCCGATGGAGT
>Ga0116193_1002007_pt1 | contig 15931 bp, 10 predicted proteins | sample AD_UKC115_MetaG_FD_89892 | JGI IMG/M metagenome (GOLD analysis project Ga0116193, IMG submission 89892) | Active sludge microbial communities of municipal wastewater-treating anaerobic digesters from Hong Kong - AD_UKC115_MetaG | ecosystem: Engineered > Bioreactor > Anaerobic > Digestate... | reverse complement strand
TTCCGGTGTTGTTGATGCGGTTCGAAAACTTGAACGAGCCACGAAAAGGCGATTTTTAGATCAGAATTCCAATTTCGTGATACCCATGAAATTGGGTATCACCGGTGTGGATCAAATCGGATTCTCATATACTTGTACATCAGATCCGCGGATTGCACTGATGGGTTTAACGCGGACAGGATCTTTACAGAATCTGCGCAATTTACTCGCAAATACAGGGATCAGACCGGTAGTGGAAATTTGCGCAGCAGATGGACTGGATATTTCTGAAAATATTGACCGTTTACTGAATGCCGATCCACGAATTGTTATACTTGCCGGTGGAACTGAGATCGGAGCGGAAAAAGCAGTCTACAGACTGGGAGAAATTTTGATGTTAGCGTGCAAGAGCCTTACGCGCGAACAGAGGCCGGAAATTCTTTTTATGGGCTCTGCACTTGCAGGACAGCAAATGGAACGCGTTTTTTCAAAAATTTCCGATTTTTCTTATGCTCCGAATGTTCTGGAAATCGGATCCATTGGTCATTCTTCGTTGGATTCATTGTTATCCGTGATGAACAGGAATGCTGAGAAGCAAGTCTCAGGTCTAAAAGATTTGGTCGAAAGGTCAAAAACAACAGGTGTTCCTGGTGAATTCGCTTTTGGCCGAAGTGTCCGCCTGATGAGTCGTCTTATTAAAGAGAATCAACATGTTCTTGGAATTGATATCGGTTCAGATCATACGGTGGTGGCAAAAGCAAAAAACTTAGACCTGTCTTTAGAGGTACTTCCGCTTGGAATGGGGAAACGGATTACTGAACTTCTGAATAACTTCGAATTATCAGAACTGCAGTCATGGATAGGTTTCCAAATAAAAGAATCCGAAGTGCAAGATTATATCTGTAATAAGAGCGTCTATCCGGATCTGGTTCCTGGAAACCAATATTCAGCGCAGATTGAGCAAGCGCTCACGCGATTTGTATTAAAAAAGTGCGCGAAAGAAGCCGGCATGAATTCCATATTAAGAGATGGCAGCCTTGGAATGGTGTTATTATGCGGATCAGTAGTCAGAAATGTCGAAGATCCCGGAGACTCCCTCTTGATTGGCATGGATGGACTTCATCCGTTTGGAGCTGTGGATTATTTTCTTGATATGAATGGATTAACATCGGCTGTCGGAGCGTTAGCCCAACTGAATCCAATTCTTATTTCACACATCATGAATGCGTCAACTTTCCTGAATTTGGGAAAGGTCATAACACCTTACTTCAACCAAAAAAACAGCAAGATTCAGGATGGGAAGAAATTTATGAGTGTAGCTGTACGGGACGACGCAGGAAATGTCCGAAAATTTGATGTACCGAGAGGAAGAATCTATCGAATCCCGCTTGATTTTGGGAAAAACTATGAGCTGGATTTTCTCAAGATTCCCAAGGAAGTTTCAATCCCGGGTGTTAGGACATGGACACCGCTTGGATTTAAAAGTGGATGTTTTGGGATTGTGTTTGATACGCGCGGTGATGCTCTTGAATTGCCCAAAGACCGCACTTCCCAAATTAGCAAACTGAAGTTTTGGAAAGACGAATTAGGCCCATGGACAATTCAACCATCTTGATACAGTGATTCGAAATTTGGAAAACCTTTTAAAAAGAAACATCAACCAATAAGCCTTTCCGTTTTTTCGAATCGCTCGTTGAATTTCAGATCAGGATGAAAATTTCATGTAGAATTTTTAAATAGTATATCTGTTTTATTGCTTATCTTGAAATGGATTCTTAAATAAAGCAGTAATTTGGAAAAAAACTGAACTAAAAAATGAAAAACTCATCAACGAATATCATCACTTCCGGAAATATCCGCTGTTCACGCCTCCTATCTGAAGATGGCTCGGTGACAGTATTCCCCGGCCAGGCTGTAGATCCGTCGACACAGATCGCCTACAGGAAGATTTGGCGAAAGCATTTTCTCATGAATGTTACGGAGTCGCTTGGAATAGCAGGTGATGAGAACATTCGGGACTTTTTAACCATAAAAGAAGGCGAGTTTGTTTCTGCAGGAGAAGTAATTGCCAAACGCGGCGGTAAAAAAAATCAGGTTATCACCGCACAGGTTTCCTCCAGATTCCTTGGACTTTCTTCCGGCAATCTCATTTTCGAGACAGATCCGGATGATATTGAAAATGTTATTGCAGGATTTCCAGGAGTTGTAACGGATGTAGTTCCATCCAGAGGCGCTTTTCTGGAAACGATAGGCAGTTACTTACAGGGAATATGGGGAAATGGGAAAAAAGGACAGGGCATCTTATTATCGATGGATATGGAAAAAGGCGGAATCTTTGGCCAGGATAATATTACGGTCGATATTGCAGGCGCAATCGTTTTTGCAAACACCTGCCTGGATCCTGACGCGTTGAGATCCTCTGTAAAAATGTCTCCGGGAGGATTGATTTTCGGCTCGCTCCCCTCATCTATGCTATCTGTTGCAATGAAAATGCCTTTCCCGATCATTGTAACCGATCTAATTGGAGTTGGACGGTTAAGTGATCCGGTTCACATGGTGCTGGGGGAAAATATCATTCGTTTTGCTTATCTGTATTCGTATTCTTGTGGGATTCAAAACAAGCAAAAACCGGAAATCATAATCCCGCAGGAAGAATATGTACCGGAAGGTGAAAGTCTGCTGAAAAAATTAAAAAAAGGCGACCAGATTCGAATTATCGAAGGATTTCATGGCGGTGAACTTGGAATTGTGGTGGAATTGCTTCCAGGTATGGAAAATGATTCTGAAGCTCTTTCTGATATTGACCGAATAAAAGTTTGCATCGATCAGAATACAGAAGTTGTCTTACCACTAAGTAATGTCGAAATGATTCACGTGAAATAAAAAAGAGGAACCCTCATGATGGATTTTGACCATGACGAAATCTTCGAAAATTTTGAAGACGAATTTCTAAAAAGAAAACGGAAAAAAAGGCAGGGAACGGCCATTCCTCCGTGGATGTTTATTCTATTCATTCTGATCATTATTTTTGCAATCCTTCTCATCAGGAGAAATCCGAAACCTCAGGAGATACTTTCCGAAACAACACAGCCGAGCTTTGTTTTTACAGAGACGTTTGTAATACCTGATCATACATCATCACCTCAGGCTGAGGCTGAATCTGTAACGATGCTTGATTCGAACCTGCTGGCACCAAGTTCAACGGCGGTTGCTGTCGAAAGTGCTGATATTTCCACGCTTCAAAATAAAGAAGAATCAATCCTTCAAGTCACAAAAATATCCGAAATAATTTCCATTGTCGCAACTGAAGGACACTCTCCGATTTTAACTATCATTCCAGAGAGCACTCAAACAACTCCTGTAAAAGTTACAGGAATACCCCAGAATCAATCTGATTTTCCGAAAATGATGACTGAAACCGAATCATCAGAATCGATAATTCCGATTGTTCCGTCTGCGGCACAGCCTGCTGCCATCCAAATCGCAACAGATCAAAAGGTTGAAATTCAACCATCGGCAACTGTACAGGCTGCAGCAAAGTTCACGGTCAGTGATCAACCACGCACACCGATTGTGATTCAGAAAACGTCAACAACAATTGGTCAGGAAGCGACATCAGCTCCTGTGGCACCATCAATTGTATTTTCACCGGTGACAAATTCTGTAACTGACGATTCGAATTCTTCTCAAACAGTACCTTCTGTAGTCAAAATTGTTCCAACAAAACCGTTAAGCACGCGGACAAATGCTGTCATCGTGACGGTAAATGTCTCAATGGAAAAAGAAATATCTGAAACTGCCATTCCTGCAGAAGCCACTCAGAACGATCCGGTTGCAGTCAATGCAGTATCTGCTGTCCCTGAGGTAATCGGAACTGAAACACAGGTATTGCCAGATTCTACTGAGGCTGTTGCGTCAAACTCGGATACGACACATGAAAATGAGAATTGGTTCAGAAAATTTATAAATTTCTGGAAGCGATTATTTGGTATAAAGCCGTCAGTTTCTTCTGTTGCTACATTTACTGCAACTGTGGAGGAAAATCCAACGATGGCAGTTCCTCCGGTAGTAACTGAAGCCACAACTGCGATTATTCATACGCAAACCACTGAAATTCCGATGGATCGCGAGATGATGACACCGGTAATTTCTGAACCGGTCCAAATTGAATCCAGTCCAACGAACAATTTTCCGGCAACAATGATTCCAGCCGAGACTTTGTCAGTATCGGAAACGGACATAGCAGAGCCTAAAATTGTCACGGAGCCCAAACAGGAAGAAGATCTTAGTCTGATTCAAAAGTTGTTGGATTCAATTCAAAGACTCTTCCATAAAGAACCCGAATCGATTCCAACTATATCAGTGATTGAAGAACTGGCAAAGCAGGAATCAGAAAATAGAACTGCGGATTTACAAACCGTTTCTACCCCTCCAATGTCAGAAAGCCAGACTGAGAATGAGGCAACGAAAACTGTTGCTGCAGTGATTGATGAACCAGATCGCGATCTACCGAATGCGATTTCAGGACCTGCAAGGACAAGTGAAGTTCCTATTGATGGAAAATTATTCGTGTCGAATCCCTCATCCATGAAAGATGTGGAAATTACTGCTACTTATTCTGATTTGGATGATGAGCCGCTGAAATTTGAGGATGTTGATTATTCCAATGAACCGACCCGTACTCCGATTTCAGAGAATACATCGGAGCCGCTGCCGACAGAAATTACACCTGCAGTTACGAAAATTGATTTGGTGCGAATTATTACCTTGCCGGTTACGAAACTGACGCCGGTTCGACAGACAACGGTTACTATTTCTTCCCGCGATTCAGGTGCAACCAAGGTGCCCGTCATTCGTGAGACGATACTTCCAGAGACGGGATTTGCCGACCGATTGAATCTGCCAATGGTCATTTTTGTAATCATGGTTCTGTTGGTGTTGATCTTAAGCGTGCGCGTAATGCGAACAAAAAACCGCATGAAGTAAATGCGGTTTTTCCCTGCAATTATAAAATTTGGGAGGATATTTTGTTGTATTGATTATGCGCTTTGTGCACCATCACAACAACAAAGGATCCTCTCTGTATTTTTCAATATTGTTGACTGTTGATTTTTTCTCTGTGTTTTATCGATCAACTGACATTTTCAGCGACTTGATTTCCATATCCCAACAATTCCTTTACCATTTGATGCGTTCGCCCTTCCGCGTAAACCCGCAAAACCGGTTCGGTGCCGGATGGACGGATAAGCAGCCAGGAATCATCCGCCATGATGTATTTCACACCATCGAGCGTACTGATTTCCGCAATTTTTTCTCCGCCGATTGAAGCCGGTGCGTTGTCGATCAGGTATTTGATCATTTCCTTTTTTGCCACCGGTTTTTTCAACCGCAGATCGGTTCGATCATAAAAGGCGGGACCCACATCGGCAAGGAGTTCGTCGACCAATTCACCCAGTGTGGCGTGGCTGGCGGCAACCATTTCCGTGATTAACAGTCCCATGATGATTCCATCTCCTTCAGGAATATGGCCTTTGAAGGAGATACCGCCTGATTCTTCACCGCCGATCAGGACATCTCGTTCCATCATATGATCAGAAATATGATTGAATCCGACAGGTGTCTCAAACACAGGCAGTCCATATTTTTTTCCAAGACGATCAATCATCCGCGTTGTGGAAACAGTCCGAACCAGCGCGCCGTCTAATCCTTTTTTCTCATGCAGGTATTTGATGGAAAGAGCCATAATTTTATGCGGATCGACGAAATTGCCTCTCTCGTCCATCGCGCCAGTCCGATCGGCATCGCCATCGGTTGCCAGTCCTAAATTACCGAGTCCGGAAGCGATCGCGCTTGCCAATGCGCCAAGATTGCGGTTGATCGGTTCGGGGTGAATTCCTCCGAAACCGGGATTCATCTCACCCCGGATTTCATTTACCTCAACCCCTGTCCCCTGAAGAAGATTCTTGATGACCCCGCGTCCGGAACCATACATGGAGTCAACAACAACCCTAAGATCCTTTGCATCTGCGATAATGTCGAAATCAATCAGTTTCCGAATATGATTTCCATATTCGAGAATCGGATTGAATGTTGATATTAGCCCTATCTCACGTGCTTTATCATAATCCATCAGATTTGGCCCGCGACCTTGCGTTTCATTATCATTGAGGAAGACTTCAACCAGCGTACATTGTTCCGGTAATGCAGAACCGCCGTAGGCGGCTTTCAATTTAACGCCGTTATAGCGCGGTGCATTATGCGAGGCAGTGATCATCACGCCGGCGATGGCGCCATAAAATTTGACAGCATAGGAAATTGCCGGTGTGGGGGCGCAGGATTGGCTGATGAAGACTTTAAATCCGTTCGCAGCTAAAATACGCGCTACCTCTTTTGCGTATCGGTCGGAAAGGAATCGGGTATCGTATCCGATAACGATTCTGTCTTTATTGGGAATCTGATCAACTTTTGATAGTTCCTCCCATGAAGATGAAGATACGGCATTGGCTATAGCCTGAGAGACGACTCTCAAATTTTCAAATGTAAATGTGTCGGAAATAACAGCACGCCATCCGTCAGTTCCAAAATTGATCGCCATAAAATGAGTCTCCTATGATGTTCTTCTTGATTGGTTTCGGAATAAATATATCACTGATTAGATAATGGGCGATAAGCGTATGTAGCCATTGATTTGTACATGTGCATCCTGTTTCCCATTTTTATCGCAATAGAAAAAACTGAATGTTATCTGACAGAGGATATTCAATATTTTCATTCGTATAACTTATATTTTAATCCAGTCAGGTGATTTTTTGAGTGTGAAATTTTCTCGAATTCTGATGGATTCTTTCCGGTAAATGGAGTGTTTCAATCCTGAATTTTTTTGTGCTGCGAATTTATAGTAATTGTTCGATGTTCAGATTGGATTTTCACATCAAGCGAGAATTCTTTATTGTTGAGATGATTTTGCGCTTTGCGCAAAATCATCTCAACAATATTTAATCCTTCACGTGTTTCGAATCGATGATTGCTGAATATTTATAATGTAAAATACAGATATGAAAAAACCGATATTTATCTATGGTGCAGGCGGTCATTCGAAGACTGTCATCGATCTGATCCTATCATTAGGCGACTGGGAAATTGTTGGCGTTGTTGACGATGGCGTTGAAACAGGTACGCTGGTGATGGGGTATCCTGTGCTTGGAAGTGCGAATATTTTATCTTCCCTCCAGGGAGAAGGCATTGTGTCGGTTGTAAATGCGGTCGGTGGAATTGGAAATTATCAAGTTCGCTGGCGCATTTTTGAACGCCTGCGAAAGATGAATTTTGAGTTTCCAAATTTGATACACCCGACTGCATATATTGAGAAAAGTGTTCATCTGGATGAAGGAATTCAAATACTTGCCAAGTCCTATATCAGCAGTGAAAGCCAAATTGGATTTGGCTCCTTAATCAATGCTGGTGTGGTATTATCCCATGAGTGTAATATAGGAACTTGTGTTAATTTATCGCCCGGCGCATTGTTGGCAGGAAATGTGGAAGTTCATGATTTTGCTCAGATCGGTATGGGAGTTACGATTAATCTTGGTGTGCGGATTGGCAAAGCGGCACGGGTGGGCAACAGCGCTGTTGTAAAAGGAGATGTTCCAGATCAGGGACGCGTCTATGCAGGGACCATCTGGCCTTATTCTAAAAATGAAATAATACAAACTGATCGTGATTTTCGAAAAATCGCATAGGCATACAACGTGTTTAAAAAAAATCCATCCAGTAATCAACCACAATCAGGTACACCCATTGAACGTGTCACATCGGTCTTAGGACCAGGTATTAACTGGCGCGGAAATTTACGAGGAGCTGGCGGTATACGCATTGAAGGGACATTTGAAGGCGAAATTCAGATTCGCGGAATGGTGGTTGTCGGAGAAACCGGCCGCGTTACTTGTATGAATCTGAGAGCAAATACTGTAGTCATTGCAGGTACCTTACGTGGAAATATTACTGCAGAACGGCTCGAAATTCGCAGTACCGGCAGAGTTTGGGGGGATGTCAGCGTTGTCAGTTTCTCAACTGAAGAAGGAGCGTTTTTGCGTGGACAGGTTCGGATGGAGGAAAAAGTGATTATTGAGCCTCCTATGCAGGGTAATCCTAACATTCCTTACTCAAATTTTTAGGGAAATTCGACAAGATTTCGAAATTTGGAAATACCTTTTCCAAAGAGCGCAAAATTAACACAACAGCATATAATTCTTTTCATCTTTCGAATTGTTGGTATTTCGAAAGATGGATTGACCATTCGAATATATAGAAAAAATTTTATTCTTGTGGCTTTGCGCTTTGTGTAAAACCATACGTATAACAAAGAATTCTTTTGATATTTTGGATTAATGACTTTTTAGGAGCAATTATGGATTATATGAAAAAGTTCAGCATCCCGATGTCCCAACCCGATATTACAGATGAGGAACGGGAAGCTGTCGCCAGTGTGTTACGGACAAATTATTTAAGTATGGGACCATATGTTCTTGAATTTGAAAGACTTTTTCAGGAATTTACTGGCTGTCGGCATGCAATTGCAGTCAACTCCGGTACAGCGGGACTTCATTTATGTGTCCGATCTGCCGGATGGAAAGATGGCGATTGGGTCATCACAACACCCTTTTCATTTGTGTCCTCTACCAACGCTCTGCTTTTTGAAAGAATTACACCGGTTTTTGTTGACGTGGATCCGACTACCGGAAATATCGATTCGGAACTGGTTGCCGCCGCTGTTCGGGATTTGACAGAATCAAGAGAATTGGCGAAACAATGGCTGCCTGAAAAAGGTTTTTCAACGGATGGTGCGCTTAAAGGAATTCTTGCTGTTGACACGTTTGGTCAGCCTGCTGCTTATGAACAGATCAACACATCTGCAAAAGCTTATCAATTGAAAGTAATTGAAGATTCCTGTGAAGCCTTAGGTGCGATGTATAAAAATCGGCCTGCAGGTCGGTTAGCCGATTATGGCGTTTTTGCTTTTTATCCGAACAAACAAATCACAACGGGGGAAGGCGGCATTGTCATCACGGATTGTGATGAGGATGCTGAGTTGATTCGTGCGTTGAGAAATCAAGGAAGAGCGCCTGGCGATACCTGGCTGGATCATTCTTTCTTGGGATATAACTATCGTATGGATGAAATGAGTGCCGCGTTAGGGGTAGCACAGATGCGACGTATCGATCAATTGATTCAAGCCCGTGAACAAGTCGCAGCCTGGTATAAAGAGGAATTGTCCAGCATCGATGGCGTTGAATGCCCTAATTCAGAACCTACTACGACTCGTGATAGTTGGTTTGTGTATGTGATCCGTCTAAAACCGGGATTGGATCGTTCCGCAATTTCTCAACGCATGACCGCGATGGGAGTTCCAGTCCGTCCCTATTTTTCACCGATCCATCTGCAGCCGTATATGAGGGAAAAATTTGGATATGTTCCCGGAAAATATCCTGTGGCAGAGGATTTAGGACGCCGAGGACTGGCGATTCCCTTTTCCGGAAAAATGACTCGTGAACAAGTTCAGGAAGTTGCATCTATTATTCAGCAATCTTTGTAATTTTTATTACCTGAATCTATGGCAAACGCAGAAATTTCAAAATACCAGTTTTCTCCTGAACGAACGCTTGGACTTTTTGTACATCTTCCTTTGCTCCTTTTATTGGTTCTGCTGGATTTTGCTGGTTTTCTGTTTTTTTTTCGTCAAAAGCCAGGGTTGCTTTTCTTTGTCCTGTTGATTATTTCTCTTTTGCTGTTGATTCCGATATTTTTCATCGGTTATCGAACGTTGGCTTTAATCTTTTCATCCTATCGAATGGAGCGAGACGGATTTCATATCCAATGGGGATTACGAAAAGAGATTATTCCGCTTACTGAGATTGAATGGATTCGCACTCCAAAAGAAATGCCATTTGAAATACCTTGGTCATTTCTTCCGATGCCGGGAGCATACCTTGGAAAGGTCTCTACAGAGAATTATCCATTAATGGAATTTATTGCTTCAGATGTGCTGACAATGCTTTTCATTGGCACATCTCGCTGTATCTATGCGATATCACCTGCAAAACCACGCTTATTTTTAGAGTCTTTTTCCCGTATTTTACAGCTTGGATCACTTTCTGAGATTGAATGGCAAACGATCCGACCGGTTGACTGGTTATCTGAATCCTGGAAAAATCGGACTGCCCGTTTTTCTGTTATCACTTCGATAACTTTGTTATCCTTCTTATCGCTCTGGATCGGATTCCGTTTTTCATCTCATCAGGTGATTCAGTTGGGGTATTCTGCAGCAGGAATTCCACAAGAATCGATTCCTGTCGAAAATGTTTTACTGATACCCATATTTGGCGTCCTATTTTGTTTTTTTGATTTATTTATCGGAATGCATTTTTATCAACAGGATTCTACGCGCCAAATGGCAGATTTTTTTTGGATCGCCAGTGTGTTAGTTTCATTTCTGCTGGTTTTGTCCGGAATTGCTGTCTTATGATACAAACGAACAGAAAGATTTGAAGAATGATAAAAAACTTTGCCGTATTTTACAGTAGTGCAAATGAATTTTTTATGTTACGAGTTACTGATTTTGAAACACTGCGGAAAAGAAATATAAAAAAGAAAATGGTTCTATCATTACTATGAGAAAAAGATTCCGAAATATTCAAGTTCCTTTTATTTTCCTTCCGATACTTTTACTGATTTTTTCATTTTTCAGTTATGGGATTCTGGCAGGAAAATTAGGAATTTACTGGGATGATTGGGCTTATGTTTGGACCAGACTGGAACTCGGATATGAAGGGCTTTTACGGCATTTCAGCTTCAGCCGCCCTGTTGCCGGACAAATTCATAATCTGGCAATTCTGATGACAGGGAAAAATCCGCTTCGAATTCAGTTGTTCGGCTTGATCATGCGAGTCTTGAGTTCCACAATGGTCGGATATCTGGTATATCAGATCTGGGGAAAATCACGATACATTTCCTATCTATGCGCATTGTTTTTTATTGCCTATCCAGGTTTTACGATGCAGCCGATAGCTATCAATTTCAGCTTTTCGTATTTCTTGATTGGTATTCTTTGTTTGTCTTTTCTATTAACAATCCGGGCGATCCGAAAACATTCCAGAAGGTTTCTTTTAGAAGGATTTGCTCTTATTTTATCTGGCGTTAATCTTTTTGCATCAGAATATTTTTTCCTGCTCGAACTGATCAGACCATTGATCATCAGCGTGGAAATTTCTAAATCAGAACCAAATCGCAGGCAGATCTTTTTAAAATCAGTCCTACGATCTGCGCCTTATGGAATTCTCTTTATTTTTGCTGCGATTTATCGGATGTTTTTTAATCAGACACAAACATCCTATTATGATTTCAGCATACTTCGTGAGATAAAAACACATCCGTTCACAGCATTGGCTTCATATGTCGTCACGGTTATTAAAGACTGTTACAAAGTTTTAGTTTCAGCCTGGCTCGAAATTTTTCATTTTCCATCTCCTGAAATTTTAGGGCAGCGGACATTCCTGATGTATGCGGCTATTTGTTTGATTCTGTTTGTTTCTGTTTTGATTTGTCTTTATTTCTTGCGAAACTCAATAGATCCCAAAGGGAAAAAACCTGCAATTCAATTGATTTTAATTGGTATTGTCAGTCTGATATTGGCAGGACAGCCATTTTGGCTGACTAATACCAATCTGTCGTTTGTTTTCCAAAACAGTCGATTTACACTTCCATTTATTTTAGGAGTCAGCTTTGTTTGGGGAGGTGTTTTCTCGCTTTTCAGGAAAACGCGAATTTTATTTGTCGGACTGGCTGCAATTCTGATTGGATTATCCGCGGGAAGACATTTTGTAAATGCCAACGAATATCGCAGAGATTGGACACTAACCAAAGATTTTTTCTGGCAATTAAAATGGCGTGCGCCTGCTATTGCTGAGAATACTGTTTTCATCACCAATGTTCTACCGATACGTTTTAGTACGGACAATTCTCTTACGGCTCCTTTGAATTGGATATATGCAGATGGGTATGTCAATCAAACGATGCCCTACATGTTATATACCAATACCAAAAGGGAAAATTCGCTCAGTGGCATGGAAGCTGGACAACCTGTTTTTCAGGAGTATCTCTCAGCACAGTTCTTTGGCAAAACCAGCGATGCAATCAGCCTTTATTTCAATGCGCCGGGTTGCGTTCATGTGCTGGATCCGGAGGTGGATATATTCAACCAGATGATTCCGATCATTGATCGTGATGCCGCGCTTTTAAATAATTATTCGAGGATATTGACCGACGTTTCCTATCAGCCGTTGGATTCGGTTATTTTTGGACCTGAACCGGTTCATGGTTGGTGCTGGTATTATGAACAGGCTGATCTGAGTCGGCAGCGGAAAGATTGGCAGAAAGTGGTTGATTTGGGAAATGAGGCGTTCTCGTTGTCGGATTATCCAAATGATCCGATGGAAAGAATTCCGTTTATTGAAGGATATGCGCATGTTGCTGATTGGGAGCAAGCGGTCGCTCAAACGACTGCAGCGTTGGAAGTCACTCCGATGATGAATAATCCGTTATGCGTATTGTGGAATCGGATTGACAGGGATTGCCAAAATTCTGAAGAAAAAAACACTTCGGTTAATAAAATTCAAAAAATTTTGGACTGTTCATTTTTGCCGTAGTTTGTTGTAATATGAAAACAGGAAATACTGGTATGGAACCGAAAATAAAGATTCTTCTGATTTGCCTGACCCGTCGCGGCGGTTTGCTGCATTTTCATGATTGTTTGGCAGAAAGCCTGAGCAAACTTGGTATTGTCGGAATGATTACCGCAGAAAACGCGGAACATATTGGCGGGGTTCTTAGCAATCCGGATATTCAACATTTCCCATTGAATACTGGAATCGGAAAAAAGGGAACAATCCAACGATTGCTGCATCCGGCTACCTGGCTGCGTATCATTCAAGTATTTTTCCATTTCAGACCGGATATCGTGCATATCACGAGCGCGCAGGAATGGAATCCATTTTTGGGCTTTTTTATTCGTTTCCTATGTCGAAAACCGTTGGTTTATACGATCCATGATGTTGTCCATCACGAAGGAACGCCGCGTTATTTTCGTATTACTGAATCGATATTCCGGAAAATTCCGCGATATTTCGTGGTTATGACAAACCAGGGAAAGGAAATCCTTATTTCTCAAGGTTTACTTCCAGAAAGAATTCTGGTTGTTCCGCATGGAATTTATGATTTTTTCACACAAGGTTCAAAGGAAACCGATTTAGCACAGAATGAGATTCTATTTTTTGGAAGAATTGAACCCTATAAAGGATTAGATGTTTTACTGAAAGCTTTACCCCCTGTATTTGAAAAGCATCCGGATTGGACGTTTCATATCGCCGGCGGGGGGGATTTAGAACCATATCGTCAAAATCTGGATAACGAGCGGATTCATGTAACCAATCGATTTGTTACAGATGAAGAGGTAGCCGCTTTTATGCGAAAAGCATCCATTGTCGCATTACCGTACCTTTCTGCCAGCCAATCCGGTGTGATTCCGACAGCTTTTGCTTTCCACAAAGCAATTATTGCGACAAAAGTAGGCGGAATTCCGGATATGATTGAAAATCGCAAGACAGGACTCCTCATCCCGCCGAATGATGTCGCTGCCTTAACGCAGGCATTGATGGAACTGATTGAACATCCCGTGCTGCGTGAAAAGATTGGTGAGAATGGTTACATTTTTGCGAATGAAAATCTTGGATGGACAGCGATTGCCAGAAAACATCTCGATTTTTATCATCAAATTCTCTCCAAATAATATTAGCTGTTATTCAGAATCCTTCCCGGTTTTATCGAATGATCTTTTTCTTCAAAGGCTGAACGGATGATGTGACAATGTTTCTGGATTCTCTGTCTAAAGTAAACCAGGCAAAAATCAGGAAAAAAAGCGCAAACAGACTACGAAGCAGAAAACTCCACCCCCATGAAATATTTCCAAAAATCACACGCGTCTGCATCCAACATGTTATCCCATAACAAACTAAAAGCGAAAGAAAATATCGATAATTCCATTGAATCGGGAAGAACCGATTTGAAATTACCCAGCGGCCGCTCATGGCGGCAACATATCCCAGCAATTCTGAGATAACAGCGCCGTAAAGCCCCATTTTTGAAGTTAATAGCCAATTCGATCCAAGATTCACCAGTACGGCAATTCCCAGGATTATTGAAACCCAATAGGTTTTTCCGGTTTTTGCAGTTCCCGGATCGATTAAATAAACACCCATTGTAAAGATCCAGCGCAATTGCACGATGCCGAGTAATCCGATACCGGCGAGGTATTCTGGTGGAGCTAAAAACAGAAAAAGTTCTCTGGCGATTGTCATCACGGCTGTACATATTGCCAGCGCTCCGAAAGTATATAGGGAGAGCATCGCAGGCAGTGTTTTGCGAATTTTTTCAGTTTTATCCAGAAGAGAATACATGGTTGGTTCCCAGGCATTGCAAAAAGCCTGCGTTGCCAGCGTGATGATAACCGTTGCTTTGTTGGCTAACCCGTAGTAGGCAACCTCCACCTGACTGGTTGACGCATTCAGAAAGATGCGATTGTTTGCGGATAAACTCCAGCCAAACAGGGTGCCTGGTACCAATGGAAAACTATATTTTGCCAGTTTCTTAAACCAGTAAGGTGAAAATTGAAACCCCAGATACTGACGTGAAAGGAAAAGAGCAATACATGCTCCAATTGTATTGGCAATAATCTGCGAATAATAATAACCGGAAATACCTGAATGAAGAACTGCGATAAAAAGAATGATACTGCCCATATAAATCACGGAAACTGCAACGGCGGTTAAGATATAAGGTAACGCTTTATTCTGGATGCGGAGCAAACAAAGTGAATACGTATAAACAGCTACCGGGATAAGAGCACTGAATGCTAATCGAATAATTCCGGAATACGAAAGATCATTAAACAGGTTTTGGGAAAAAATTGGACTCAACAAAATGGATAATAGCGCGATCATGAATCCAGTAAGAAATACAAAAAGAAATGTTGTGGAGACAAGGCTCTTTCGATCATGGGTTTGTTCGTCAGCGGCATAAAAAAAACGGTAAAGACCGCTCATTGTATTCAATCCGATCAACAAAGAGAAATATCCTGTTGCAGCAGTGATGACCTCAATTGCGCCATAATCGTGCGAGCTTAACACCCTGGTCATGATGGGGAGTGTGATCAATCCGGCAGCCTGTGACATAGCACCGCCCAAACCATACAGGACCATATTCTTGACAATCGTATTTTCTTTCTTACTTTCTTCCAAATTTCCTCCTGAAGACAGGTTGGCTAATAACAGCGTTAATTGTATACGATTTCTTTGACCCCAGATTTAGGCCAGCATTTAAAAAAATGGATTGACTTTTCGAATTTCGAAGTAAAACTCGTTGTTCTGATAGTTTTACGCAAAGCCTAAAACTATCAGAACAACTATGTATTCATTTTTATATTTTGAATTACTGGATTTAAGCAGTTTAGTCTATACCAGAAAAAATCGTGTCATATGTAAAAAAACGGATAGGCTATTAAGATGGTTGGTGTAACATATTTTCTGTAAAATAAAGAACCTTAACAAAAGAGGTGAGTCAGAAGTATCCTTATAGTATCCAAACCATAAAAGGAGACTAGAAATGACTCACCCAAATAATTATACCTTCGCAGAGGAAATAGCGGAAAAAGGATTGGAAGCAATCCCTGAAATGATGCGAGTGCTGATTAATAACGCCATGCAAGTAGAAAGATCAAGGTACTTGCAGGCTGAACAGTATGAACGCACAAAGGATCGCAAGGGACATGCAAATGGTTTCAAACCGAAGACGATACAGACCAGGATAGGAAACATTACCTTTGCAGTTCCACAGGTTAGAGAGG
>Ga0116193_1002006_pt1 | contig 15932 bp, 9 predicted proteins | sample AD_UKC115_MetaG_FD_89892 | JGI IMG/M metagenome (GOLD analysis project Ga0116193, IMG submission 89892) | Active sludge microbial communities of municipal wastewater-treating anaerobic digesters from Hong Kong - AD_UKC115_MetaG | ecosystem: Engineered > Bioreactor > Anaerobic > Digestate | place... | reverse complement strand
CTTTGCCCGTAAGAAGCTTTCAGCTGAATTTTTTAAATACAGAGAGGAAGTTAGAGCTTCCAGACAATAGCTATAGCGTTATCTATTCAAATATTTTTTAGTGAAGTCTTGGTTATCGATTCATGATCAATGAAATTGGTGATAGGCTATACGCATGAATTATGAGAAGATGAATGCCATGAAGCCAGACTTCTTTTATATTTCGACAGCTTAATCGTAGAATATTGCGGACTTATTGGGAAGAATTTTTAAAATAAAGCCTCGGGGAATGGAAGGGATTGGTTAATTTTGAGGGCTACAATTGAATTTATAAAAAATTAAATAGAATATTTAGAATGAGTGAGTTTGTTCACTTGCACGTACATTCCCATTATTCACTTCTAGATGGAGCAGCAAAGATTTCAGATCTTGTACATAAGGCGAAGCTTATGGGAATGCCGGCTATCGCTCTAACAGATCATGGGAATTTATACGGGGCTTTTGAGATGCATGAAACTGCGTTGAAAGAAGGGATAAAACCCATTCTTGGAGCAGAATTTTACATTGCTATGAAAGGGCGAACAGAAAGGGACAATAGAGGTTATCACTTAATTTTGTTAGCAAAGAATTTAACAGGATATCGTAATATTTGCATTTTAAGTACGCTCTCGTTCAAAGAGGGCATATATTACGTTCCCAGGATAGATAAAGAATTACTAAAACAATACCACGAAGGGATAATTGCTTCATCGGCCTGTTTGGGTGGAGAAGTGGCTAAAATGATACTTAACCAAGGGATTGATCAAGCCGAAAAAGTTGTTTGGGAATATAAGGAGATTTTTGGGGAAGATTTTTATCTTGAATTGATGCGACATGGCATACCCGAGCAGGAGACCGTAAACTCGGCTTTGGCCATTCTTTCTAAGAGATGCAATGTTCCTCTAATTGCGACTAACGATGTTCATTTTATAGAAAAGACTGATTTCGAAGCTCATAAAATTCTTATCAAGCTCAATACTGACCCAAGGAATTTAGAAACTGACTCCAGTCTTATTTATACAGGAAATGAATATTTAAGGAGTGCAGAGGAGATGGCCGAGCTTTTTGCTGATTTTCCTGAGGCCTTAGAGAACACTGTAAAATTGGCCGAAAAAGTGGAACAATACCCCCTGAAGCGAGATATTTTGCTTCCTCGTTTTCCTATTCCTGAAGGTTTTAGTGATGAGAATGAATATTTGAGCTATTTGACATACCAAGGAGCCCAAGAAAAGTATCCTGAGATTATGGATGAAATAAGGCATAGGCTCGATTTCGAACTGGATGTGATTAAAAACATGGGGTTTTCGGGTTATTTTCTTATTGTACAAGATTTTGTGAATGCCGCTAGGCGACTGGATGTAATTGTTGGGCCAGGACGTGGGTCGGCTACTGGTTCTGCTGTGGCTTATGCCATTGGAATAACTAGCATCGATCCTATTCGGTATAATTTACTTTTTGAACGTTTTCTTAATCCCGAAAGAATATCCATGCCGGATATCGATATAGATTTTGACGATGATGGTCGGCAAAAAGTTCTTAATTATGTGGTTGAAAAATATGGAGAAGATCATGTAGCCCAGATTATTACATTTGGGAGCATGGCAGCAAAATCGGCTATTCGTGATGTTGCGAGAGTGATGGGAGTACCTCTTCACGAAGCTGATAGACTGGCCAAATTAGTACCCGATAGGTTAGGAATTAAATTGCAAGAAGCCATAGATGAAGTTCCTGAACTTGCTCAAGCCGCTAATGGCCCTGATGAAAAAATTCGTAAGGTTATTCAATATGCAAAAATTTTAGAAGGATCAGTTAGACAGACAGGCACCCATGCTTGTGGTGTCATTATTGGCCCCGATGACCTGAAGAAATATATTCCCTTGGCCACCCAAAAAGATAGTAAACTTTTGGTTACACAATTTGAGGGCACAACGATGGAAAAAGTGGGAATGTTGAAGATGGATTTTTTGGGATTGAAAACCTTAAGCATTATCCGGGAAGCCTTAGACAACATAAAACTCAACAGAGGACTTACCATCGATATTGAGCACATACCGCTCGATGATCCGGCAACTTTTCAACTTTTCCAAAGGGGAGATACTATAGGCACATTTCAATTCGAATCGGAAGGCATGCGTATGTATTTGCGGGAGCTAAAACCAGAGCATATAGAAGATTTAATTGCCATGAATGCTTTATATAGGCCTGGCCCCATGCAATATATCCCAATGTATATCAATCGCAAGAAGGGTAGAGAAGAGGTTACCTATCCCCATGAAATGCTTCGTGATATTTTAGAAAATACTCAGGGAATCATGATCTATCAAGAACAGATTATGCAGGTTGCCCAAAGAATGGGGGGGTTTACCTTGGGTAGTGCCGACATTCTTCGGCGAGCCATGGGGAAAAAGAAATCGGAAGAAATGCAGCAACAAAAAGAAATATTTGTTAAAGGAGCCATAGAAAAGGGCGTTTCTAAAGAAAAAGCTTACGAAGTGTTCGAAACCATGCTTAGGTTTGCTCAATATGGGTTCAACCGCTCACATTCTGCCGCTTATTCTATTTTGGCTTATCAAACTGCTTATCTGAAGGCAAATTATTTAGCCGAATATATGGCCGCCGTTTTAACTCATAACCTTAATGATATAAAAAAAATTACATACTACATTGATGAATGCCAGAGAATGGGAATAAATGTTCTGGGCCCCGATGTAAACGAAAGCCAGAAAAACTTTTTTGCGAACAAAAAGAATGAGATTCGTTTTGGGTTAACAGCCATCAAAAACGTAGGGGATAATGCAGCCGAATCTCTTATTGCAGAAAGAGAGAACAATGGCTTATTTACTTCGCTCGAGGATTTCATTTCCCGACTCAATTTGAAAACCATTAATAAAAGGGCTCTCGAATCGTTGGTAATGGCCGGTGCTCTCGATGGGTTCCCAAATGTTCATCGGGCTCAATTTTTTTATAAAGGTCGTGAGGATGAACCCACATTTATTGAGAAGTTATTGCGCCATGCCTCTGTGTTTCAATCAAAAAAACAATCGAGCCAAATGAGCTTATTTGGAGAATCGGAAGAATTTGCTCTTCCTAAAATCATTCCACCTTCTTGCGATCCATGGGATAAACTAACCCAGCTCCGTTATGAAAAAGAAGTTACGGGTTTCTATATTTCAGGCCATCCTCTTGATTTATTCCGATTGGAAATCGAGAATTTTTGTACCCATTCCATAAAGGATTTTAAAGATAAGCTCGAAACTTTATCTAATAAGGAAATCATTTTCGCTGCCATGGTTTCTGAAGCCAAAGAAAAAATTGCAAGAAACAATAAAATATTTTCTACTATAGTTTTAGAAGATTTCGACGAGTCCTTTCCTCTGACTTTATTTTCGGAACAATATTACAAATATAAGCACTTGTTAATCCCCGGGAACAATATAATTATTAAAGCTGCCGTACGCCAGCATTATAATAATTCTTCCTATGAGTTGGCAATAAACCATATAAGTTTATTATCAGATGTTTTGGATAAATGGGTGGAAAAAACTCAAGTTTTTATACCCTTACCCGAAATGAATGATCATTTAATTACTCAACTCGATGAAATAATCAAAGAAAATCCGGGTGATATTTCGATAATTTTTACTGTATTCGATCCTAACGATCATTTGACATTGAACTTCAAAAGAGATGATCTTTTGGTAAATGTTTCGGGTTTTGCAAGGGCATTGAAGAAGATTGACGGATTAAGCATTAATTTTATCAAGAAAAAGACGTTGGTCTGAATTTTTATACAGAATGAATTAATTTTGACAGCACACAATAAAAATTTTTAATTATGGCTCAAATTCTTACTGATCAGAATTTTGACGAAGTTGTCTTAAAATCAGATAAACCCGTTGTAGTTGACTTATGGGCAGAATGGTGTGGACCTTGTCGTTCGCTCACGCCTATTATCGAAGACCTTGCTCAGGAATATTCGGGAAAAGTTGTGGTAGGCAAACTCGATGTGGATAGCAATCCTCAGACAACTATTCGACTAAAAGTCAGAAATATACCTACTATTCTATTTTTCAAAAATGGTGAAGTGGTCGATAAACAGGTAGGAGCCGTCCCTAAATCGGTCTTGGTTTCAAAAATTGAGAAACTTTTGTAATATCTTAGGATATGATGGTAAAAAGGAAACGGAAAGAAGTTATCGACATCATTTGCCCAATTTAAGATGAGATGCCCCTTATCGATCCATTACGAATTCAACCAATAACTGGGTTAGAGTTTTTTGCACGCGAAGTTGTAGAAGGTTTTATCACAGGACTTCACAAAAGCCCTTATCATGGTTTCTCAGTTGAATTTGCCGAACATCGTCAGTATAATACAGGTGAACCTATTCGAAATATCGATTGGAAACTTTATGCTCGGACTGACAAGCTGTTTGTCAAGCGTTTTGAGGAAGAAACGAATCTTCGCTGCCAGCTGGTGATAGATACCTCGGCCTCAATGTATTACCCTCTGATACAAAATCCAGATGCCGATCATCTTACTAAACTTCTTTTTTCGATATATGCTGCTGCAGCTCTTATGCTTTTGTTCAAACAACAAAGAGATGCAGTTGGCTTATCTGTTTTCAATCAAGATATAACCGAAACCTTTCAGGCTCGTTCTACTAATGTTCATATCCAATATCTTTTTTCTGAGCTCGAAAAATTAGCACAATCACAACCTCCCCCTCGGCCTCACAATAGTTCAGTTGCTGATTCTCTTCATTCTATAGCCGAATCGGTTCATAAAAGATCATTGGTTATAATTTTCAGCGATATGTTTGATAAAGCCAACGACCCTGAACCTCTATTCCACGCCCTGCAACATCTTCGACATAATAAACATGAGGTCATACTATTTCATACTATAGATAGACAATTAGAGATAAATTTCGAATTCGAAAATCGACCCTATTTATTCGTCGACATCGAGACGGGTAAAGAAATCAAGATGAATCCTTATGAGTTGAAGGAACGATATATTTTATCGATGAAAAATTTTTTGGATGAATTGAAGTTTCGCTGCGCTCAATATCATATCGACATCATCGAAGCGGATATACACGAAGGTTTCAATCAGATTTTGCTTCCATATTTGATAAAACGCTCAAGACTTTATTAATGGATGGAGAATGGTAGCTGGGTTGTTGAGTAGAAAGTTTAGAGTTCATAAAGTTTACATGGGAGGCCAAAAAACAAAGGATAAAGAAATCGCATAACTGATTTTCTCCTTATGTTTTTGAGTTGTGATTATTCTCAAGGAGCAAATCAGTGAGTTTCTATTATTTGGAAAAGCTCATCGAGTTTTGGAGTGAGTATAATCTCGGTTCGACGGTTTTTTGCTCTGCCTTCGCTAGAGCTATTGGTTGCAATTGGGGCAAATTCACTTCTTCCGGCTGCAGTGAGCCTGCTGGGATGAACACCCGAATTTCGGGTTATTATTTTAACAATGGCAGTCGCCCTCATTACGCTTAAGTCCCAGTTATCCTTTACCTGACCACTTCCTCGATAGGGTACATTATCCGTATGGCCTTCTATCAAAACATTGATATCGGGATTAGCTGCTAATACTTCGGATAGCTTTTGAAGGGCTGATATTCCCCTTTCGTTCACTTCCCACGAACCACTTCTAAAAAGTAAACTTTCTTCCAAAGAGACATAAACTTTTCCATTACGAATTTCAATGCTTAAACCTTTACCCTCGAAACCCAATAAAGCTTGGGAAACTTTTCGTTGCAGCGCATTGACGATAGAATCTTTTTGGGCTAAAATCCTCTGGAGTTCCATCATTTTTTGTTGTTTAGATTCCAATTCCTCTTCTAAAACTCGTAATGAATCCTGTTTGCGAATTAGTTTTTCTTGGGATGATTGTAATTCAGCCATTATTTTCTGGATTTCGGCTTTACTGCCAGCTTCCGATTTACCAGCAAGTTCGAGCAACTCTGTGTATGATAGGTTTATTTTATTATAATCGGTTTGAAGATCCCTCAGGTCTTGTCCCAATCGTATAGTGTCAGAAATTAACCGCTGAAAATCTTTGTTGAGTTTCTCGAGTCGGGATTTTAATTCAGTATTATCTGCATTCAGGTCATGGTTTTCCCCTTTTATCGCAGCCAGTTCTTCTTCGCATTGAAGTCTTTTTTGTTCGGTTTCGGTAAATTTTTTCTGTGAAACGCAAGAACTCATCAATAAAACTACAGAAGCAAAAACGAAAATTTTGAATGCACTTTTCATTTCATCTGATTTTTGTTTGATTTTTAATAACGCCAAACATACATAAATTGTCTATTCAAAAGGAATTTTAATGTCAATTTTGCTCGGCAAATCCTATATTGTGCAAAATTGAGCAAGAAAAAGTTTCTATTCAATTTTTTAAATATCTCAAAAGGAATGAATTTTCGATTTTAAATCATTTGCAGTGGGGTGATAATGCACAACCAGAAGGATTGATTAAGTTTGCATGAAGAAAAACAAATAAAATTGGCAAGCAAGGTTAGGATTATTAATGATCCGGTTTATGGGTTTATTTCCATTCCCGATGAGCTGTGTTTTAATTTGATCGAGCACTCGTATTTTCAACGTTTAAGAAGGATAAAACAATTAGGACTCACGCATCTGGTTTATCCTGGAGCCTTGCATACACGTTTTCATCATTCTTTGGGAGCCATGTATCTAATGAAAGAAGCTCTTCAGGTTTTACATGAGCGGGGAGTAGAAATTAGCGAAACCGAAAGTCAGGCAGTTACCATGGCCATTTTATTACACGATTTGGGTCATGGTCCTTTTTCACACTCCTTGGAAAGTACAATTGTGAAAAATATTACACATGAAGAGCTTACAGGTTTGTTCTTACATGAGTTGAACAAAGAATTCGACAATGCCTTGATGCTTGCTATTTCGATGTTTCGCAACGAGTATGAAAGAAAGTTTTTTCATCAACTTTTGTCGGGGCAGCTCGACATGGACCGGCTCGATTATTTACGTAGAGATAGTTTTTATACTGGAGTTTCGGAAGGACAAATTGGTTCGGAGCGTATCATCAAAATGCTGAATGTGGTGGAGGATAATTTAGTCATAGAAGAGAAAGGTCGATTGTCGCTCGAACATTTTCTTTTAGCCAGGCGAATCATGTATTGGCAGGTTTACTTTCATAAAACAGTTGTGGCTGCCGAAACTTTACTCATTAAGATTTTGGAAAGAGCAAAGTTTTTAGCCGCTCAAGGCGAAAAACTTTTTGCCACTCCTCATTTCTTACGATTTCTTCAACACGATTTTAGTTACATTGATTTTCAGCGTGATGCCACTTTGCTGCGGTCATTTGCTCGTATTGATGATTTTGATGTATTTTCTTCTATTAAAGTATGGACGGAGCATTTCGATCCTATTTTATCCTTATTGTGCAGTTATTTGGTCGATCGTCGTCTTTTCAGAGTATATTTTTCCGACATTCCATTTAATCAAACACAGTTGAAATTTTCCAGAATGAAGGTTGAGAAAGATATGGGTTTAAAACAAGGCGATGGAATTTGGTTTGTGGGAATGGGTGAAGTTTCAACCAAGATTTACGATCAAGGAGCTGGACCTATTTTAATAAAATCCAAACAAGGGAAAGTCGAGGAATTAACATCTATGATTTCTTCACCTTATAGATATCTACCTTTACAATCGGAAGGAAAATACTTTTTGTGCTGCCCCAAAACGGTTGAATTAAAACTTGATTTCGAAAATCAATGAAGATGTTTTAATAGAGAACCAAAGCGGCTTCTAAAAAAGGTAGAGATTGACAGAATAAAGAAATGTAATAATATTGGATCATGTTGTTTCTTCATAAGAAAGCAAGAACTATCTATTTGATTTTTTCATTAATTTATTTTATAATCATCATAAATTATCATTTGGTCGATTGTTGACAAAGGTATAGATGCCGATGCAAGTTTGACACTGAAATTTGTTGTCTGCACAAATTCGGCAAAAACTTTTAAGTTTGGGGTCAGATTTTAATTCTCGTATTTGATATGAAAAGAAGTCCACAAATCCCTCACACTTATGTAATTGTTTTTGCCATTATTTTTTTAGCGGCTATTTTAACATGGATAATTCCAGGTGGACAATTTTCGCGTCAGCTTATCAGAACGAGTGATGGAACTCGAGAAGTGATAGATGCTCATTCTTTTCAGTGGATTGATCATGAACCTCAGACATGGCAGATTTTTTCGGCATTTTATAAAGGATTTATCAGGACGCCCCAAATCATAGTGTTTATTTTGATTCTTGGTGGAGCTTTTTGGCTGCTCAATGAAAGCAAAGCCGTAGATGTGGGGGTTTATTCGTTTTTAGGAAAGGCTGAGAAATTTAATCGATACAAAGTTTTTCGTAAGATAGGGGTCAACAACCTCATCATAACTGTTGTCATGTTGATTTTCAGCTTTTTTGGAGCGATTTTTGGCATGAGTGAAGAAACCATAGCCTTTGTTATCATTTTTGTGCCCATGGCTATCTCTATGGGCTACGATTCCATAGTAGGAGTGAGTATGTGTTTTATAGGTGCAGGAATTGGCTTTGCTGGCTGTCTGATGAATCCATTTACGCTTGGAATTGCTCAGGAAATTGCGGGCTTACCTTTATTTTCAGGAATAGAGTATCGATTTTTTATATGGATTGTAGTGAATATCTTTGGGATTGGATTTGTCCTGTGGTATGCCAATCGCGTCAAACGAAATCCGCGTTTTAGCCCGGTTTATGAAAATGACCATTATTGGAGAGAACAACATGCAAATCGGCAAAACCTTAATCTTACGTCTGCTGACAAATCCACTTATCTTGCCTATTTTCTTATTTTGGCCGCTGCTCTTGTTTCAGCCATTATTCTTCCTATGAATCAAATTAGATTGGGGAGTACAAGTTTCAGATTGCCAGCTTTACCCTTGGCTGCTTTGTTATTTGCTTTCTTTGGCCGGGTGAGTTTGAAAAAATCGAGAGAATATTTCATGTTGAATATTCTAGGGTTTACCATATTATATTTAATTATTGGTGTAACTGGGTTTTCGTGGGGTTTGCTTGAGTTAGCCACCTTGTTTTTTAGCATGGCAGTTGTGATAGGCATAGGCCTTGGCAAAACTCCCAATCAGATTACGCAATCATTTATCACGGGAGCCAAAGACATTCTATCAGCCGCTTTGGTAGTTGCCTTAGCAGGTGGTATCATTGTGATTCTGGAGGATGGGAAGATTATCGACACTATTTTATACAGCATATCAAATTCTATTCAAGGAGCTGGTAAAATTAGCAGCCTTTCATTGATGTACCTTTTTCAATCGGGCATGAATGCCATTATTACTAGTGGAACGGCAAAAGCTGCTTTGCTGATGCCCATTTTACGCGATGTTTCCGACATGATAGGCTTATCACAACAGGCAACCGTGACCGCCTTTCATATTGGTGACGGATTTACCAATCTCATTACTCCAACTTCAGGAGTATTGATAGGTGTGCTCGAGGTTGCCCGTATCCCTTTTGTCAAATGGTTCAAATGGGCTTGGAAATTTATTCTGATGATGGTGATTATAGGCTGGTTATTGCTCATTCCTACAGTAACTATTCCTTTGAATGGATTTTAAGGTATTAAAATGCGTATTAAACGAAAATTCATTGAAGAAAATCAATGATTGTCTGAACCCGGCCTGATTTTTATTTTATCTCAATTTTTTGAATTTTCATCGAGATACATGGCCTTAATATTTTCATAGGCATGCAACCATCGTGTAGGTTTTCCATTTTTATCGAATATACCTTCCCAAGTATTCAAGGGTTCCCAGATAAAGCAACCCTTTCCTTTGCCGTTAGGTAAGGCAAATACTGCCCCAGCCACTTCTTCTTTTTTCTGAGAATATTCTACCACTATGATGTCTTTGCCATATCGTCTGATCAAGTCTCTCATGTTGTATTTTAAATCATCGAGGGTGCAGTGCCAGCGTGGATAATATGAAAGTCCAATGACGTCACAATCTATACCTCTAGCAAACATATTATTGAGCCAAAAGACCGATTCGTCGTTTTGCCCTCCCAGTGCAAGATGTAGCATTATTGGGACTTCGGGAGCAACTTCTTTGATTCCTGAAATGGAGGCCTCGAGCAAGCCAGATAGTTGATCCGGTTGTGAAATATGACCTTCGGGCCAAAGCATACCATGATTAATTTCATTCCCAGGCTGAATCATGTCGGGTAATGTGCCCTGCGCCTTCAAAGCAAGAAGTACTCTAACCGTATAGTTTCTTACAGAATCTTTCAAAATCTCGAATGGCAATGAAGCCCATGCAGCGGGTTTGTATTGTTTGCCCGGGTCGGCCCAATAATCGCTATAATGAAAATCAAGCAGAAATTTCATCCCGGCTTTTTTAATTCGTCTGGCCATTTCGAGGGTTTGCTTTAAATTACAATATCCTTTATCGGGAGAATATCCTTCGGGGTTTTCGGGTTGATAAAAAATTCTGAGTCGAATGTAGTTGAATCCATATTTTTTAAGGATTTCGAAAACATCTTCTGGAACGTTGCTCCCAAAATCATAGAATTTCATTCCTTCAGCTTCTAATTGTGGCAAAAAGCTGATATCTGCTCCCATAATTCGTTCTCCATCCGGTAAGCCTGAAGGTTTGATTTGGTCTATGGCAGGAGCAATATTATGAAAGGAGGCAGGAAGGGTGTGAATTTCAGTCGAAGCAGGCCATAAGCCTTCAGTAGAAGCCTCAAAACCTACCTTGCCGGGTGTATCGCCCATTTGAAGAATTACCTGACATTTTCCCTGGAACAAAGATCTTTGCCAAAGGCCAGTTTCGCATTTATCAGGCTCATGGGATGAGGGATCGCCATTGCCTACTCCAATGATTTTAGCAGGGCCTGTAACCTTGAATCTGACTCTGTTGTTGGCTGTTGGTACCTCACGTCCTCCTGTATCTACTGCACTAATATTAATAACTACAACATCGGTCGAATTAGCTATAGCAGTAGTTTTATGCGGAGAAACCACCAATTCGAAGGCTGGGCCGGTGGTTTCGATTTTCGAAATAAACTCGAAACCATTCTTGTATCCTTTTGCCTCGAGAAGCCCTGGTTCATATTTTACCTTCCATTTTAAATGCTGATTTTTTTGTATAAGACGAGTCCCGAGGTCTTTTCCATTCAGTTTCAAATTTACACTGTCGGCGTTGGAATCTATCCATACTTCTGGTTCAAAGCCCCAGCGATTGAGCCAGTTCCAGTGTGGTGCTATGTTTAGAACAGGGAGGGTAGTATCCCACCATGATTGGTAATAATAATAGAGATTTTTGGGGAAACCACATTGGTCCATTACGCCAAAATGAGAACCAATATTAGGCCAGTGAAATGGGGTAGGTTCGCCCATATAATCCATGCCTGTCCAGATAAATCCACCGGCAGCCCAGGGGTTTTCAGCTACTATGGGCCACCATTCGTCTGCTCTGGAAGCCCACCATGGTGCCGTAAGGTCCAGATCAGGTAAATAACAATTGATAGAATCGTAAGAATAAATTCCACGGGTAGTAACTGTACTTCCCATCTCGGTTCCAATAATAGGCTGATGTGGATGATCCTTGTGATAATCTTCCATGGCTTCTTCTCGATAGTTAAAACCACGTATGGGAATTACTTCATTAATTCCTTTGAAAACATTCGAAACATCGGCAGCATAAGTAACCTTACGTGATGGATCCAAACGTTTTAATTTTTCGATTAGAGTAATAGCCATACGTTTGCCATTTCCATTGGTTTGGATATATCCTTCTTCATTGCCAATTGACCATAGAATGACTGAAGGATGATTCCTGTCGCGGATCACCATTTTGCTGAATTGATCGAAGTATTCAGGTGAAGTGTTCAACAAACGGTTCTCGTTGATTACAAGCATGCCCAAACTATCGCAGGCATCCAACAATTCGGGAGTTGGTGGATGATGCGAACAACGGTAAGCATTCGCTCCCATTTGTTTAAGTCGGTTGATGCGATAATATTGCATTCCATCCGGTAAGGCTACACCCAAGCCTGCATGTCCTTGATGCATGTTTACTCCTAATAGTTTTATGGGTCTATCGTTTAGGAAAAAACCTTTGTCAGCATCCCATTTTATAGAACGTATTCCAAATGGCATACTTGTTCTATCTATAATTTTATCATCTGAGACAATACTGGTTTCGATACGGTAAAGGTAAGGATCGTCGAGGTTCCATAAGTGTGGATGATCAATTTTAATGTCTTGGTTTATTATGGACTCTCCCAAGGCAGATATTGAAATCGACTTAGATAGGGTTCGAGCCATCACTCTACCATCACGACTTTTTATTTGCGTTTCCACACCCACTATATTATCTTTTAATGATGAATTGATAATAGTAATTTCCAGATGAATGATGGAACTTTTGCCTTTAGGAATACTATAAGCAAAAACACCATTAGAAGGAATATGAATTTCGGGATAGCGATTCAGCCAAACATGGCGATAAATGCCTGCACCTTCATAAAACCAACCTTCGTATTGTGTAGCGTCTACCCGAACCACCAGAACATTGGGTTTATCGAACCAAACAAAGTCAGTAATGTCATATTCTATACCTGAATATCCGCTTTCATTATTACCCAGATAATATCCATTCAGCCAGAATTTTGCATCTCGATACACCCCATCAAAGGTCAAAGAAAACCTAAAGCCTGAATCGGAACTTGGAATATCAAAACTTCGCCTATACCAACCTATAGAGTTTTCGGGAAAATATCCTCCAATGGGTTTGTATCCATGACTCATTACATCGTGAGAAGGATGATTTACGAAAGGAAGTTCTATGGCCCAGTCGTGAGGTAAATCTACATTACGCCAGTGGCTGTCATCAAAACCAGGATAAATGGCGGTGCCTTCCGATTTGCCATTTTTCGAATAAATGCTCACCAACCCATAGCCAAAATCTCTCTCAGCTGAAGAAGCGCTGCCAAGATGAAATTTCCATCCTTTATCCAAAGAAATGTGCTGTCTGGGCTGGCTTAGAGATATTTCGGAAAAATAAAAAATCAGAAACATCAAAAGCGACAACAAGAAGAAATGTTTTTTCATGACTCAATAATTTTTAGTGTATTTATTTTTTAGAAATAACATATTGGGCAGTGTTGCGGCTACGTTGTTCCACCAAAATCAATTTTCCTTCTATCCATTGGTCGATGAACTGAGGTTGTTGAGCATAATTTCGGAACGTCAACAGAGTAAGTTGACGATTATATTTTACTTCGAAAGATTCCATGAGTTGAGTGAGGATGTCTTCGACTCTACTTCCCTCATCGTCCAAACACACTGAAAAGGTAAGGGCAGAATTTTGCATTAGATTGATTTTCAGAGCGAAATTGTCGAACATGGCTAATACAGTCGAAAGTGTTTTTTCCGTTATGAAGGCAAGGTCTTTATGGGAAATAGTGATTAGAATCTGATTGTTTTTATGGATGATGGAAGGAATTTTCGGGATAGTTCCGGCTCCTGGCCCAATGAGAGTTCCTTGTTCTGCAGGATGAAGAAAAGGTCGGACATACAATGGAATTTCTGCGTTCTCCAATGGTTTAATAGTTTTGGGATGGATGATTTTAGCCCCATAATAAGTAAGTTCCACGGCTTCGCGGTATGACACGAATTGAAAAGTAACCGCTTGAGGATAAAAATCTGGGTCTGCATTCATCACACCAGGCACATCTTTCCATAGAACTACTTTTTCGGCTGAAAGAGCGGTGGCGAACAATGCAGCCGAATAATCTGAACCTTCGCGACCAAGCGTAACCATGTTGTCTTGCATATCCCGTCCTATAAAACCTTGAGTAATTATTCTGTAACGGGAGGTTGTATTTTGTTGAAACCATAATCTGATTCTATCGTACGAAAGCTCGATATCAACATTCGCAGCACGGAAACAACTATCGGTTCGAATTACAGAACGCGCATCCAGCCATTGATGATCTATGCCTCTGGTATTTAGGTAAACACTGAAAATGCGCGAGGCGAGAATTTCGCCATAACCCACAATACTATCATAAGCCATGTCATAAGGCAAAGAAGATAATCTGGTGGATTGTTGTTGTATTTCATCGAAGATTTTCTCCAATTCTTTCCAGAAAAAATGTTCTTGAGGAAATAATTGATAACAAACCTCCAAATGGAAGGATTTAATGGGCTCGAAAGCTTCCTGAAAATTAGCCGATCCATTATATATTATCTGAAGGAATTTTTCGAAAGCATTGGTCGTTTTTCCCATGGCTGAGATTACAACCACGAGTTGTTCTATATCATGGTATGAGATGAGTATCTCTGCCATGTTTTTCAATGCCTGAGCATCTTTCAGCGAAGCTCCTCCAAATTTAAAAACTTCCATTTTTTAAGAATAGAAAAGCAAAAATACGTGATAAGTCAATAAGTCAAAGCCATTGTAAATTGAAATACCATTAATAGTTGTAGGAGGGCAATAAAAAACTCCCCCATTGATATGGAGGTTTTTTTATTTATTCAGTTTAATAGTGTGTGCTGTTAATTCGACATAAGTCTTTTGAATGAGTTATTTAGCTTCCTCGAATGTGATATGCACTATATATCATAACATTACAAATTCATGTTGAAAATATGATACAAATAAATAAGCTGATTTACCTGCCCGTCAGTACGGGGATTCTTCACACTTTGTGGAATGCTACGCATATAAGATATACCTTTCCAGCTTCCACCAATGACAGTTCCAACCTTGCCGGAAAAGCCACCTAAAATGCCTTGCTTAATAGTGCCCATGTTAAAAAAATTTTAAAGAATGAATGAATAGAAAATTACTTGGACTTGATATGAGGCAAACATGTTTCAGACCTTATCTGCGTACGAAATTAGCACATAAATGATTGATTGATATTGCATTGGTTTCTTTTGCGTCGGATTACGTCTTTTTGCCACAGGATAAAAAGAAAGCGGGGGAAAATGAAATGATAGCTATCTAAAAAATTGGCTGGATAGGCAGTCAAGGTTTTTGGGTAAAATCCTACCTGAAGCAAAGCGAGGTATAGAGATTTTTTCAAGCTGCTTGTTATACCCTTGCGGCTATGATTTTTTTGAGTGCAAGAATTTCGGCGGCGGCTCAGCAAAGCTACAGCGAGCTGAGCTGAGCGTTCGCCTTGCACGAAATTTGCGAACAAAGCGAGCGATTGACGAACACCTTATTATCTGCTCTGTTTAAACCTGCGTGGGCAGGTCTATCAACCAATTTATACCGCTTAAATTGAAAATCCCCATTTGGGGAATTTTGGGAAATGGCGATTCCAAACTAATCAGTTATAACTTCATCAAAATCACCTAAGTCAAAATCTTCCTTTTAGTTACCTTTAAAGATTGGATTTAAACGTCTGAAAGGTGAATCAGATCAATATTGTTTACAGCGTTTTTGTTCGACAGGAATGGATTTAAACTTCATGACAATAACTATCAAAATAAGTTTTTCTGACAATCTACTCAAAATATTTATTTGTAAGCTCTTCCATAATCTTAATTATTACTATAGCCAAAACTGATTGCTCCTAATTTCTTTTTAAACAGTGATTCCTCTTTGATTGCCTGATCAGCAGATATATTTATGGGGAGAATATGCAAGATTGAATACGTGAAATTGTCAGCATATTTTGGGTCAGATTCAATCAATTTTTTAAGAGATGCATTGTTCCCATGACCGTTAGTTTGTACATACACTTCCCAACGCCCCCAAATTCCCTGTCGGTTATAAGTTGAACCGATATAAATTTTCCCTGTTTTGTTATCCAGAATTGCATAAATGCAATTGACAGCCGAGAGCATACGTTTCCATTCGG
>Ga0116193_1002005_pt1 | contig 15941 bp, 12 predicted proteins | sample AD_UKC115_MetaG_FD_89892 | JGI IMG/M metagenome (GOLD analysis project Ga0116193, IMG submission 89892) | Active sludge microbial communities of municipal wastewater-treating anaerobic digesters from Hong Kong - AD_UKC115_MetaG | ecosystem: Engineered > Bioreactor > Anaerobic > Digestate... | reverse complement strand
TTTTCTTTAAGAAAAGGCCTGATGGAAAGACTTTTAGAGAAAAAAGAAAGATTTATTTTCTTTTTTTGCTCGATTATAGATAATAAAGTTCGTCGTGCCCACGTTAATTGAGAAATTATATTTCAGCGCGACATCAAAGAAATAAATTATGAAAGATTTTAGACGATTTGTCATTTTGACAGTGTTTATCATTTTTGGAATAGTTTCTAATGCACAAACTATATTGAATAAGGATTCTCTTGTCTCAGACTTCAGTTATCTTATCCAACTGATTGAATCTTCTCATCCAGATCCATATAGCGGCTTTGGAGGTAAGGTGTTTTTTCATGAGGCTGCAAATAGTGTGATAAAGGATTTATACAACACTTCGTGTACGCAGGCGATGTTTATAGACAAAATAAATGTTTTTCTATCAAATATTCATGACGGACATACCCAGCTGCAATACTCCCAAGATGATAATATAGGACGCTATGCTCAACGAATTGGGTTTCGTGTTATTCCTGAAGGCCTGATTGTGGACGGCATAAGTACAAGTCATAGAGAATTGTTAGGATCTCGATTGGACAGTATCAATGGTGTCGCTGTTGCTGAACTGGTGAAACGTATAGGAAACCTATCTCCCTGCGAGAATATATATGGCAATTATGAAGCTCTGCATTGGAGTATTAACGGGGCAGGCTTCTTACATAATCTTGGAGTTAAGTTTACTGATTCTATCCGATACTCTTTTCATGATACAGAAGGCAGGCCTGTCTCACTTACTTTGCCGCTTGTAGGCGAAGATTCTCTTTCCAACGTGCCTATCACGTTCACTCCGGCTGATCCCAAAATACCTTATAAAAATTTGAATTATCAATTTGTAGATAGTACAAAGCGGACAATGATAATACGCGTAAGCAGGATAAAGGCACGCGAGAACTATGAATATTGTTTTAAAAACAGATGGGATGGAGCATACAACGATATCAAGGCTTATTATAAATACACGTTAAAGAAGGAGATTCCATCTGATACCATTAAGGCCTTGGCGGGCATTCCTTCATTCTCAGAGAATTTTGCCAATATGCTCAAACAAATGAAGAAATATAAATCCAGCAACTTGATTATAGACCTTCGACAAAATGAAGGAGGGTGGACACCCATTGTGCTCCCTACTCTGCTTATGCTTTATGGTGATGACTACATTACAAAAAACATGAACGTTGAGTTTTACACGCTTATCTCTCCTTTATATTTACATAAGATTAATATGACGTTGGACAAACTAAACCAGCAACAAGGTACTCATTATAATTTGGGTGATTATATCTCTGATAATGATAAGCCGATATCCGACACTCCTGTTGATAGTCTGCGGAATATTTTTATTAAGGATTGTATGAGTTCAACTTGTTCACTGCTTGCAAAGCTGAAAGGTAAACCACTGTATCACCCTCAGCATATATATGTTGTAACCGATGCAGGAACTTTCAGTGCTGCTTTTCATTATGCATTTTACTTATGGCGTATGGGAGCTACTGTCGTGGGTGTTCCAAGTAGTCAGGCCCCAAATACATTCATGGAGAATACACCTTTTAGCTTGCCCTATACCCACTTGAAAGGTGGAATCTCAAACAGTATGCAAATCTTTCTTCCTGCCAATGACAAACGAGCCAAGATTTTCTATCCTGACCTGATGCCTACTTATCAGGATTACAAAAATTATAACTTTGATGCGAATGCGGAAATACTTTATTTGCTAGATACCTTTGATAAAGCCCCGAGTAATATACTTAAATGAGACTTTTAAGATGCGTGCTTGTGATGGTGTGTCCTCAATGTAGCGACGATAAAGTCCATCAAAATATTTTCCCGAGCATACTTTCTATGACCTATAATATAAAAAAATCACCAAACAGCTAATAACTAGCTACTTGATGATTGTTGTGGTGCGCCTGATAGGACTCGAACCTACACGTCTTACGACACCAGATCCTAAGTCTGGCGCGGCTGCCAATTACGCCACAGGCGCGAAAACACTTTTTCGAAATGCGTTGCAAAGATACATGATTTATCCGGGAAAAGCAAACATTGAATGTTTTTTCTTTATTGTACTAGATATTTGAAGGCCGACTCTATGATTGTATCTTTTCCTTTTAGAATATCAGCGGCTGACATATTGATTTTTATATCAGGACTGATACCAAATTCAATTTGATTCATATTAGCGTCAAACATTGGACTCGATGAGAATCTAACGGACCAGCCATTAGGCAGTTCGGAGGAGAAAGGTAATCCGCTTCCGCCCCCAGTCTTGTCTCCAATGATTGTAACGTTAGGGAAGAAACTCATGTTGTTGACAAAGTCGTTGGTCGCACTATAAGAACTTCTATTTGTTAGTACTGCTACTTTTTTTTGCCACCTAATATGATTGGAAGGTTCAATATAGATAGCTATTGGAGAAGAAAAGTCTTTATGTCCGGTTCCGTTTTTGTGGCAGATATAGCTTGTCAGTACTTTTTTATTTGTAAATCTGGCAGCTAAATCTTGAGCGGTGGTCAAGTCCCCTCCACCATTGTTTCTAACATCAATAATAAGACCGTTGCATAAAGAAAGTTCGTTTAGTACTTCGCTTAGATTACCACTTCCGATAGCATTGGAAAAACTCTCTACATAGATATATCCAATGTTATTTTCGAATATCTTATATTTTAGGCCGGAAGAAATACCATAGTTGGTCCCTAAATAATTTCTTTGTATGCTGTCGTTGAAATTTTTGGGATAGTCTTCAAACCATTTCCAATAACGGGATGTCCCCAAACTGCAATATAGATTCACGTGCCCGTCATGTAGTTCTCCAAGCATATCTCCCAGAACTTCAAATAAGGCTTTGCTTGTCATTGAAGAAGAAATCCTTTTTTTATATTTTTCATGAACGGCATTCCAATCCAATCCATATTCCTGTTGCTTGTAGTCTAAGAAACAATACCTTTCATCGATAATCTTCCACAATGCTTCGAAATTCCCTTCAGGCGTATTATCGAATTCATCTTCTTTTACACATGAAGTACTGAATATCGAAATAAAAGCGATTATGTATAAAATTATTTTTTTCATCATTCATCAATATAGTAGAGGGGAACGTGATATTTGCTTATCCTTATTTTTTATAATGAGTATGTTTTTAACAAGCCCTATCATGAAACTATGAGAATAAGTATGACATTTAATCTGATTCACATGACTTTGGTGAATATCCAGGATATAGCTGAATCTCATTGTCGATGATAGCATGGGAACGTCAAGAGTGAGCATTTGGAAAGCCGACGGTTGATTATGGAGTGATGTCAGTTGTATAACATGCTTCCAATTGCCTTGAGTGAATATTTCATAGTAGGACTGTTGATATTCTGGTGAAAACATAATACCGGCCAAAGGTATATTAAGTTGATAGCGTAAAAGAAGAGGTTTTTTGTTGATGTGGAAATTATAGATAGCCATAGCACTTGCTCCTAGGTTGATATATGCTTTTCCCTGTGCAGGGTTGTTGCTGTTGCGCGTATTGTAAATAAAGCCTCCGTTAGCTTGGCCATAAGGTCCTGCCAGAATCTTAAAATTGGGAGACAGATGGAAATGATAATGCAAGGCATAGCTCCAGGAGAATAATGTAGAAATTTCATTACCCGTATCGGCATCGTTCTTCGTATAGGCGGCATGCGCTTGAAAGATTGTTTGAGAAGACACTTTACCATCCATTATGTTCGTCATTCGGATGTTTTCTCTTAGGAATCTTAGTTCCATTCCTTTATATTCCGAAGGTGACAGATATGAATCGAGAATTTTTGTAAGACCAATGCCATACATGGTTGCACGGTTTACAAATCTGTTTTGTGGTACGCTATCGTTCTTTTCCGTTTGACCCCATGTTAAAATAGAATACAGACAGCTGAATGCTACGAAGAAAACGGTGCGTTTCATATCAGAACAATTTTAATTGTCCGGTTATTTCATCAATGACGTCTCCATCGCTTTTATCTGAGTCTGGATCGGCATCTGTTTGGTCTTCATCAACAGATATTTCTTCTTCTGAATTTTCCTGCTTCTCTTCTTTGAATCTGATAGGTTCCAGTTCCGATATTTGATTAATTGCATACGTTGTGATACGTTTTCCTTTTGCCTTGAAGCTTTTTACTCCTATAAATTGTTCGGCATCTATTTCAAGGGCGTCGCGGAAACTGTCATTGCCACCAAAGACAATTTGAATGCGGGGATAGTCTTTGTCGGATAGTATGACCAGCTTATTCTCTTTGTTTTCTCCTAAATAATTTTGCTTCTTATTACTGCTTTCAAAAGTAAATCTCTTGATATAAGGAAATCCTTGCTGGTCTTCATCATACAATACGGCTGTCCAGGTTTTGTCTTTGTCGTATTTCTCAATTCTTATTATCCCATCTTCATAATGGTTGTTGAGATCAGTATTGGTAGTATAATAATCACCATTATTCATGATGACCAAAATTAGATCATTATTCTGAAATTCGCCTAGAAAATCTCCACGGCCATCATAGTTGAGACGAAGTACGTCCTTGTCAAACCAAACTTTTCGTCCGCCGAGGGTAGAACCTCCCTTTTGTTTCAGACCAATTCGGTAGATTTCGTTTTTAGTGAGAATGTTCCCCATGGATTGTCTGCCTTTTATTGCTATTTCACTAAAATCCTTGTCGAAAATGATTTTCTTGATTCGTGGATTGGGTTTTAATGTTACCTTTATGACTTCGGCTTCTCCATTAGGATTGGCAGAGAAATAGGTGATTTTGGAATTGGGTTTTCCTTGTGTTACATCATATTCCTTGTCGCGCGTTATACCTGTAACGGCAAAACGTTTGATATATTGAAAACCGTCTTTTCCGTCTCTGTATACTGCATTGTAAATGGTTCTTTTATCATTCTTCTTAAACACATTGATATACAATACATTTTTCCCGACAAACATTTTCTCGCTTATATGTACAATTTTGTATTTCCCATCACGGAAGAAAATGATGACATCATCGATATCTGAACAGTTGGCTACGAATTCATCTTTCTTCAGACCTGTCCCGATAAAGCCTTCGTCACGGTTTATGTAGAGTTTCTCATTGGCTTCTACCACTTTGGTAGCGACAATTGTGTCAAAACTCTTTATTTCTGTGAGTCTTGGATGTGATTTCCCGTATTTGTTTTTAAGCATTTGGAACCATTTGACGGTCACCTCCACTAAGTTGGACAGATCCCGGTCTATCTCAGCAATTTCATCATTCATTCTGGCAATAGCCTCTTCAGCTTTTGTTGAGTTGAATTTCAGGATTCTGGCCATCTTGATTTCCATGAGCTTGAGGATGTCATCTTTTGTGACCTCGCGAATGAACAAGTGATAGAACGGTTCCAATCTATTATCAATATGTACACATGCTTCATCCATGCTGTTAGCTTGCTCGAATTCCTTATCTTTGTAGATTCTTTCTTCAATGAATATTTTTTCCAAAGAAGCAAAGTGCAGGCTGTCAAGCAATTCTCCTTTACGGATTTCCAATTCTTTGCGAAGCAAGTCTTTTGTATTATCTACTGATTTGCGGAGGACATCACTTACTGTCAAGAACCGGGGGGTCTTGTCGTCGATGATACAGCAGTTCGGAGAAATGTTTACTTCGCAATTGGTGAATGCGTAGAGAGCATCCAGAGTTTTGTCTGAGGACGTTCCCGGAACAAGGTGAACCAGAATTTCAACTTTAGCCGAAGTGTTGTCGTCCACTTTCCGTATTTTGATTTTTCCTTTGTCGTTGGCTTTTAGTATGGAATCAATCAAGGTAGAAGTGGTTTCACCATATGGAATCTCTGTAATGGACAGGGTCTTATTATCCAATTTAGAGATTTTAGCTCGTATTTTTACAACTCCCCCTCGTTCTCCATCGTTGTAGTGAGATACATCTATGGAACCTCCTGTTTGAAAATCCGGATAAAGCTGAAAGGCTTCTTCGTGAAGATAAGATACTGCGGCATCACATAATTCGTTGAAATTATGAGGTAATATTTTTGAAGAGAGTCCTACAGCTATACCTTCTACACCTTGTGCCAGTAGTAGCGGAAATTTCACAGGAAGAGTAATTGGCTCTTTGTTTCGTCCGTCGTAAGAAAGCTCCCATTCCGTTGTTTTAGGATTGAAAACCACTTCGAGGGCAAATTTCGAAAGTCTTGCCTCGATGTATCGGGATGCAGCAGCTCTGTCGCCTGTGAGGATGTTGCCCCAGTTTCCCTGACAGTCAATCAGTAAATCTTTTTGTCCGAGCTGTACCAAAGCATCGCCTATTGATGCGTCTCCGTGAGGGTGGAACTGCATCGTATTTCCCACAATGTTGGCAACTTTGTTATAACGTCCGTCATCCAACATTTTCATGGAATGAAGAATTCTTCTCTGTACGGGTTTCAATCCGTCATTGATATGCGGTACTGCGCGTTCAAGTATTACATAAGAGGCATAATCCAGAAACCAGTTCTGGTACATGCCACTAAGTTGGTGCTTCACTTTTTCATTTGATGTGTCCGCTACCTTGTAATCGGAATGCTCTTCTTGCGAGTTGTTGGAAGAAGCTTCTTCTTCCTCTTTCTCTATATCGTTTATATCTTCACTCATGATATTTTTATGGAATATGCTTTTTTCTTGCCGTTTTTAACAACAAATTGATTTTTTTACATATATCTACCTATCTAATCTTTGCAAAAATACGAATTTTATTGAAAAAAATCGCTTACTTTGCACTTTATTTGATAGAAGACAAACAATAACGAAAAATAAACAGATAGAAAATGGCACAAGAAGACGTGTTTAAAAAAATCGTATCTCATTGCAAAGAATATGGTTTTGTATTTCCTTCCAGTGAAATCTATGATGGACTGGGAGCCGTATATGATTATGGTCAGAATGGTGTTGAGCTGAAAAATAACATTAAGCAGTATTGGTGGCAGAGCATGGTGCTTTTGCATGAAAACATTGTTGGATTGGATTCCTCTATTTTTATGCACCCTACCATTTGGAAAGCATCGGGTCATGTCGATGCATTCAATGATCCGTTGATTGACAACCGTGATTCCAAAAAGAGATATCGTGCCGATGTTCTTATCGAGGACCAGATAGCAAAATATGATGATAAGATAAACAAGGAAGTTGCCAAAGCAGCAAAGAAATTCGGGGATTCTTTCGATGAAGCCAAATTCCGCGCAACAAGTGCTCATGTCATTGAACATCAGGAGAAACGTGACGCTCTTCATGAACGCTACAAAAAGGCGATGAATGATAATGATTTGGCTGAATTGCGTCAAATTATATTGGATGAAGGAATCGTTTGCCCGATATCCGGAACAAAGAACTGGACGGAAGTTCGTCAGTTCAATTTGATGTTCAGCACAGAAATGGGCTCAACAGCAGAAGGCTCTATGAAAATATACCTTCGTCCGGAAACTGCACAAGGTATTTTTGTTAATTTCCTTAATGTGCAGAAGAGCGGTCGTATGAAGATTCCTTTTGGAATAGCACAAATCGGCAAGGCTTTCCGTAATGAAATTGTTGCCCGTCAGTTCATTTTCCGTATGCGTGAATTCGAACAGATGGAAATGCAGTTCTTTGTTCGTCCCGGAAGTGAGTTGGATTGGTTCCCGAAATGGAAGGCAATCCGTATGAAATGGCATAAGTCTTTAGGGTTTGGTGATGACCATTATCGTTTCCATGACCATGAGAAACTTGCTCATTATGCAAATGCGGCCACAGATATTGAATTCCTCATGCCATTTGGTTTCAAGGAAGTGGAAGGCATTCATTCCCGTACGAATTTCGACTTAAGTCAGCATGAGAAGTTCTCCGGCAAGAGCATCAAATATTTCGATCCTGAATTGAATGAATCCTATACACCGTATGTCATAGAAACTTCCATTGGGGTGGACAGAATGTTCTTGAGCGTGATGTGCGCCTCCTATGCTGAGGAAGCTCTTGAAGGTGGTGATACCCGTGTCGTTTTGAGATTGCCGGCAGCTTTGGCTCCAGTCAAACTGGCTGTTCTTCCGTTGGTGAAGAGAGATGGACTGCCTGAAAAGGCTCAGGAAATCGTTAACGATTTAAGATTCCATTTCAATTGCAAATATGAAGAAAAGGATACCATTGGCAAGCGTTACCGCAGGCAGGATGCAATCGGAACACCCTATTGCGTGACTGTGGATAATCAGACTTTGGAAGATAATACCGTTACCTTGCGTGACAGAGACACAATGAAACAGGAACGTGTGAACATAGCGGATCTTAACGGAATCATTGCCGACAAAGTAAGTATCACCAGTTTGTTAAAGAAGTTGGTGTGAGAACCGACTCTTGATGACAGAGTAAAAAAATTTATATTGTATGAAAGAGAGACTTTTATTTTTTTTATGTGCCTTGATTGGATTGTTTTCTTTGGCATCTTGTGGAGAAACAGGTGCTGAAAATGACTATGTAAACTGGCAGGAACGTAATACGCATTATATAGACTCTATAGCCACTGTGGCTAAAGCGAATTTAGGATCGGAGGTAGGGAAATGGAAGATTATCAAGTCTTACACCTCAACAACCCCTGATGCCATTACCGGCTATGGGAATACGAGCGAATATGTTTATGCTCAGATAAAGGAAATCGGTACGGGAACTGAGTCTCCCTTGTTTACGGATTCTGTAGGAGTAAATTATCGTGGATGGAACATCATTCATAAAATCTTTGACCAGTCGTATAAAGGACCTTTTGATTCTGCGATTGACCAACCTTCAGGTTTTTATCTGAAAAGTCTTGTGAACGGATGGACTACCGCCTTGCAGCAAATGCATGCAGGTGACCGTTGGCTGCTTTATATACCCAACGAGCTGGGTTACAAATCTTCCAACACGAGTACAATCATCCCGTCTTATTCTACTTTGATTTTTGATGTGCATCTTTCCTACATATATAGGGTAGGGCGAAAATGAAATCAGTATAGATAAATAAAGAAGCCTTGGTTCACTGAGAACCAAGGCTTTTTTATTTTGAACATTTGAATAACCTGCGTTATTTAATATCATTTTCTTTGATAAGATATTCTGCTATCTGAACCGCATTCAGCGCTGCGCCCTTCTTTATCTGGTCACCTACTACCCAGAATGTCAAGCCATTTTCATTAGCAAGGTCCTTACGGATGCGTCCTACATAAACAGGATCCTTTCCGGCGACAAAAAGAGGCATCGGATATTCCTTTTCAGCAGGATTGTCCACCAAGACTATTCCTTCTGATTTTGCAAATGCCGCTTTAGCCTCTTCCACTGAAATAGGACGTTCTGTTTCTACCCAAACACTTTCCGAATGAGAACGCAAAACCGGAACTCTCACGCAGGTAGCACTTGTCACTACATCCGAGTGCAGCATTTTGCGGGTTTCGTTGAACATCTTCATTTCTTCTTTTGTGTAACCGTTATCCGTAAATACGTCAATCTGAGGAATCAGGTTAAAGGCCAGCTGATAGAAGAATTTTTCAACAGTTACCGGTTTCTTCTCCATATATTCCTTGCATTGCTGGAACAGTTCGTCCATGGCTGCCGCACCGGCACCGCTTGCTGCCTGATAGGTGGAAACATGAATGCGTTTGATATGTGACAGATTTTCCAAAGCCTTCAATGCTACAATCATAATGATGGTAGAGCAGTTAGGATTGGCAATAATATTGCGCGGGCGGATTTTTGCGTCCTCCGGATTTACTTCTGGAACAACCAAAGGAACATCATTCTCCATGCGGAATGCACTGGAATTGTCAATCATGACTGCTCCGAATTTGGTAATGGTTTCGGCATATTCCTTTGCAGTACCGCCGCCGGCAGAAGTAAAGGCAATGTCAACCCCTTTGAAATCATCATTATGTTGCAAAAGTTTGACTTCATATTCTTTATTGCGGAATTTGTATTTTTTGCCTGCACTGCGTGTAGAACCAAATAATACTAATTCATCAATAGGAAAATTTCTTTCGTCAAGCACGCGCAGGAACTCTTGTCCTACAGCTCCGCTTACACCAACAATTGCTACTTTCATTTCTTTGTCTTTTATAATGGTTATTGCGCAAAATTACAACATTTAGTAATATAAAATGTGCACAGACCGAATTTTTTTCGTTATTTTGCAGATTAAATAGAAAGAACGCATGAACATACTTCTTTTATTCTCCTGTTTCCCGATAAAAGATCCCACGTGGATATTTTTTATTGTGCTGACTATTATTCTGTTTATGCCCTTGCTGATGGGAAAACTCCGCATTCCTCATATCATAGGAATGATTCTGGCAGGCATTGTCATCGGTGAGCATGGCTTCAATATTTTAGTCCGTGACAGTAGTTTCGAGCTTTTCGGAAAAGTAGGCCTTTACTATATTATGTTTCTGGCCGGACTTGAATTGAATCTGCAGGAATTCAAGAGAAATAAAGGCAAGGGAATCCTTTTTGGCTTGCTCACTTTTTTTATACCGTTTGCAACGGGTATGATTGTAGGTGTCTATTTCCTCCATTTCAGTGTGCTGGCTTCCTTGTTGTTGTCGTGTATCTTTTCATCGCACACGCTGGTTTCTTATCCAATTGTTACCCGTTATGGATTGGGCAAGCATCCCAGTGTCGTGGTTTCAGTAGGCGCCACAATGATTGCGCTTACATTGGCTTTGCTTGTCCTTGCGGCAATAGCAGGTTCCGGAGAAAGTATGGATTTCATGTTCTGGATTTTGTTTATTGTCAAGTGCACTGCTTTTATTCTCCTTTCCGTCTTCTTTATACCTCGTATAGCACGTTGGTTTTTCAGAAAATACGAGGACAATGTGATGCAATACATTTTTGTGTTGAGTGTAGTCTTTTTATGCGCAGGCATGGCTTCCCTGGCCGGATTGGATGGAATCTTCGGAGCGTTTCTTGCAGGCTTGCTCCTCAATCGGCTCATTCCGTATGTTTCTCCGTTAATGAGCCGCATAGAATTTGTAGGTAATGCATTGTTTATTCCTTATTTCTTGATTGGAGTAGGAATGCTCATCAATATTGAGGCTCTTTTCAACGGTGGAAATACTTTGAAGATCATTATCACGATGATTCTGGTTGCCACGCTCACCAAAGGTGTGGCAGCATGGATTGTACAGAAAATATTCCGTATGGATGGCACTTCACGCCTGATGATGTTCGGACTGACCGATGCCCATGCTGCCGGTGCGTTGGCCATGGTCATGGTTGGTACCACCCTTATGGTTGCTCCTAACCAGTATCTCATGAGTGATGATATCTTGAACGGTGTCATTATCATGATACTCTTCTCCTGCATCATCAGTTCCTTTGCTACCCAGCAGGCAGCTCGTTCCCTTGCTCTTTCCAAAGCAACGGGTGAATCTGATAGCTTAGGTTTGGCTGACGAAAAGATTATGATTTCTCTTTCCAATCCCAATACGGTTTCCAATCTTGTCAATATAGCTCTGATGGTGCGAAATCAGAAATTGAACAAGGAACTGGTGGGGCTTCACGTAGTATGTGATGCCGACAGGAAGCCTGATTCCAAATCTGTCGGAAATGAATGCCTGTTGATGGCTGAAAAGATAGCAGCAGCTGCCGATGTTTCCATGCAGATGCAGAGCCGCGTCGGTACCAATGTCGTGTCGGGCATTCTTCATACAGTTGAAGAACGCGAAGTGACTGATGTCATTATCGGTCTGCATCACAAGATGAAGACTGAGAATAACTTCTTTGGCAAGTTTGCCCATGGTTTGCTTCAGGGAACCAACAGACAGATTATTATTGTAAGTTGCCGGATACCGGTCAATACGTTGAGACAAATTCTTGTGGTAGTTCCGCCCAAGGCGGAATATGAAGCCGGATTCTATAAGTGGGTGGAGCGCTTGTCCATGATGGGAGAGCAATTGGGATGCAGGGTTCGTTTCTTCGGACAACCCGAGACGTTGCAGAAGATACAGCGATACGTCCATAACAAGCACGAGAATGTTCGAGGAGAATATTTCGAGATGGATTCCTGGGATGATTTGTCACAGATTTCCGGTCAGCTTAATGATGACCATCTTTTGGTCTTGGTAAGTGCACGATGGGGGGCTATTTCCTATCAATCTGTCTTCGAAAATCTATCCCAACTCCTTGAGGATAATTTCCCCGACAAGAATATCATGGTGATTTATCCTGATCAGTTTGGAAATCCTCAGGACATTACTTTCACGAGTGGCTTGTTGGCCTATAGGGAGAGTAGATCTACTTACGATATGGTTTACAAATGGTTTTACCGCTTTTTCAAGAAGATATGACAGACGAATGGAAACAGAGGACCCGCATTTTGCTGGGAGAAGAAAAATTATCCCGCCTGCAGCAGGCAAATATCCTGGTTGCCGGGGTTGGCGGAGTGGGTTCCTATGCGGCAGAGATGCTTTGCCGTGCCGGAGTGGGCAGGATGACGCTGATTGATGCAGATACCGTTCAGCCTTCCAATATCAACCGCCAGCTGATTGCTTTGCATTCCACTGTAGGGCAACAGAAAGTGGATATTGTTTCCGCCCGCTTTCACGACATTAACCCGGATATTCAGATAAAGGCACTGCCCATCTATCTGGACACGGAAAATATACCGGCAATTTTGGATGATGAAAAATATGATTTCATCGTAGATGCCATTGATACAGTTGCTCCCAAGTGCTGTCTCATTGTGAATGCGTGGAAGAAAGACATTAAAATTGTCAGCAGCATGGGTGCCGGCGCAAAGCATGACATCACACAGATAAAATTTGCCGATATTTGGGACACCTATCATTGCGGCCTGAGCAAGGCCGTTCGTTCCAATCTTCATAAAAGCGGAATGAAACGCAGTTTGCCTGTTGTCTTCAGTACGGAACAGGCCGACCGAAATGCCATACTTTTGGTGGAAAATGAAAGAAACAAGAAATCTACTGCGGGGACAATAAGTTATATGCCGGCCGTCTTCGGATGCTATTTGGCAGAATATGTAATTAGAAAATTATGATACAGTTGGAAGGTATAAAGAAGAGCTTCGGCTCTCTGCAAGTCTTGAAAGGTATCGATCTTAATGTCGATAGAGGAGAGATTGTAAGTATTGTAGGACCCAGCGGTGCCGGAAAAACTACACTGCTGCAGATCATGGGTACGCTTGATCGTCCGGATTCAGGCCGAGTCCTGTATGACGGAGTGGAGGTGAACCGTATGAAAGAAAAAGACCTCTGTGTCTTCAGAAATAAGAAGATTGGTTTTGTCTTTCAGTTCCATCAACTGCTTCCGGAGTTCACTTCATTGGAGAATGTAATGATTCCCGCCTTTATTTCAGGAATGGGAAAGAAGAAGGCCAAAGCTCGTGCCATGGAACTCTTGGAGTTTATGGGACTAGCCGAGCGAGCCAACCACAAGCCTAATGAACTGAGTGGTGGTGAAAAGCAGCGGGTGGCTGTCGCCAGAGCATTGGTGAATAGTCCCGAGGTTATTCTTGCAGATGAACCTTCGGGCAGTCTGGATTCGAAGAATAAGGAAGAACTGCATCAGTTGTTCTTCGATTTACGTGACAAATTCGGACAGACTTTCATTATTGTCACTCATGATGAAACTTTGGCATCTATCACCGACCGCACCATCCACATGGTCGATGGGCTTGTCCAACAGGATAGCGCACTGGTGGAAGATGCGGTAAATGATGAACCGAATAATTCCGATGTGCCGGGAGATTTGCCGGAAGGCCAGCCGGAAGATTTGCCCGAAGACCTGCCCGAAGTGCCGGCCGAAGAGCAATCCGAAGAAGATATTCCTGAGAGTGAATTAACGGACAATCCCCAAACAAATTAAATATATGGAAATAAAATTAGGAGATTACAATGAGTTGGAAGTCGTCAAGTTTGTCGATTTCGGACTTTATCTGGATGGAGGAGAAGAAGGTGAAATCCTTTTGCCTTCAAGATATGTACCCGAGGGCGTAAAGGAAAAAGACGTTCTTCGCGTATTTATTTATCTGGACAATGAGGAACGTCTGGTGGCAACCACGCTGAATCCTTATATCAAGGTGGGAGAGTTTGCTTCCTTGAAGGTGGCATGGGTGAACAAGTATGGCGCTTTTCTCGACTGGGGATTGATGAAGGATTTGTTTGTCCCGTTTCGCGAACAGAAAATGAAGATGCAGCAAGGCAAGGAATATTTTGTCTATTGCTATGTGGATGAAGAAAGTTATCGTGTGGTTGCTTCGGCCAAGATAGAACACTTCCTGTCGAAGGATATGCCCGAGTATCAGGATGGCGACAAAGTAGATATAATTATTTGGCAAAAGACCGAGTTGGGCTTCAAGGCTGTGATTGAAAACAAATACAGCGGACTTGTTTATGGCAACGAAGTTTTCCAAACCTTGCATTCCGGTATGAAGATGGAAGCCTATGTGAAGCATGTCCGTGAAGACGGGAAAATAGACCTGGAACTTCAGCAAGGCGGAGCCAGGAAGGTGGACGATTTCTCCGAAAGCCTTTTGAATTATCTCAAAGAAAACGACGGTTTCACAGAGATGAACGATAAAACAGATGCCGAGGTCATTTATTCCGAATTCGGTGTAAGCAAGAAAACATTCAAGAAAGCAATCGGCGAACTATACAAAAAACGGCTGATTGTTCTCAAAGAAGACGGGATTCATCTGGCATGAGCGTAAATCCCTACTCAACTATAGGGAAAATCCCTTGAAAGAGTAGGGCTTTTCTTTTGCTTTCCCCCTCAGACTCCTTTATATTTGCTATCAGAAAACAAAAAAAGAATATAAACAATTAAAAATTAAGCAATATGAAGAAGTTATTAGCAATAGGGTTTGTTTTATGCTTGATGAGCATGATCCCCGCAGCAGATGCATTCGCTTATGGTATTTCTTCCGCAAGAAGAGACGCTCGTTTCCTGACCGATCGCATGGCCTACGAGATGGACTTAACCGAAAGCCAATACGATGATATCTATGAGGTTAACTTCGATTTCATCTATAGAGCACGTGATATCATGTCTTCCTTCGCATGCGGTGAAGGTTGGGCAATCAATCAGTATTATGATTTGCTGAATGTACGCAATGATGATTTGCGCTGGATTCTCTCGGATGAACAATATAATATCTTCATGGGTATCGATTATTTCTTCCGTCCTATCTATACCAGCGGCCGCAATTGGCAGTTCAGAATCTATTCTTACTATCCAGACCGTTCGGCATTCTATTTCCGCGGTGGCTATTGTCCTCGTAATTATATGTATGACGGACGTCATTATCGTTCTTATTTCGACAATGTAAGCTACTACAGAATTCAAGTAAGATCTTTTGATGACAGACGGCGCTGTGATTATTTCGGTTCACAAGTTCCCGGAAGAAACAGATTCGACAATCGTAATGAAGGATACCGCGGAATGGGAGGAAACAGAGATAATATGAGATATGACAATAATATGAGGAATGACAATAACCGGGGCGGCGGCTTCTATCGTGGCAACAATGGCAATAATAATTATAATGGCAATCGTGGTAACGGCTTCGACCGGAACAACATGAATCGCATAGACAACCGCAACGACAGTCGGAATGACAATCGTGAAAACCGTGGATTCAATATGGATTCAAATAACGGGAATCGTTTTGGCGGCAGCAGAGGTAATGACGGATTCAATAATAATGGCAGAAACAGCTTCAATAATAATAATAACGGGAACAGCATGCGGGATGTAAATGGTAGCAACGGACGCGGTAATCGTAGTTTCGACTTTGGCGGCAGCAATAGTCGCGGAGGAAACAACGATGCAGGCCGGATAAATACCAGAAGCAATAATGACCGTGGTTCCTTTAGCGCTCCAAGCAGAGAATCAAGAGGTGACGATAGAAATTCGGGTGGCAGTCGTGGAATGTCCG
>Ga0116193_1002002_pt1 | contig 15954 bp, 11 predicted proteins | sample AD_UKC115_MetaG_FD_89892 | JGI IMG/M metagenome (GOLD analysis project Ga0116193, IMG submission 89892) | Active sludge microbial communities of municipal wastewater-treating anaerobic digesters from Hong Kong - AD_UKC115_MetaG | ecosystem: Engineered > Bioreactor > Anaerobic > Digestate... | reverse complement strand
CGATTGCCCAAGGGTATGCTGTTTATCAACGTTAAAATTTTTGTCCATTCAATTATTTCAAAATTTGGGCAAAGATATTTGAAAAACACCGGAGTTAAAACTGGAACTGGAAGCTGCCAAATATCCCAAACCGGGAATACCGGGGTAATCCCGACGGGGGGGTGAGACGCCATACCAAATCGAGCCGGAAAACACGGAAGATGTTGTCTATCCCTGTACCAATTTCGGTATAATTTCCCCCGTTCAAATATTTAAAATAGGTGGGCCCGTTTAGGGTTTTATTGGCATCATTCGCCGAGCCCCATACGGTTTTTATATTCCAGAACTGCCTCCATTTTAGTTTTCGGGTTAGGGGTGTAAACCGGAAAAGCCCCGAACCCACATTATGTTCGACATTAATACCGGCAAATTGATCGCTGATGTATTCGAACCGGTTCATCAGATTGAACGTGTTTTTATTATAATAGTAAATATCGTTACCCGGTTGAACTTCCAGGAAGATGAAAGGGAGGGTGCCCCATACTTTGCCCGCATAAGCTTTATAAGATAAAGTTCCCAGCGGCGAAATTTTCATTTTGTCCTGGATGCTGAAGTCTAATTTGGTATAGTCGTAGGCGCTTTGTAAAATCCCTTTAAAACCCTTTGTGGCTACGAGTTCCACAACCGGGTATTTAGAGCCTAAGGAATATCGGAAATAATCTCCTTCAAAAAATTGTTCCAAAAAGGCAAACCGCAATTTTAATGCGATTTCAAAACTGGTGAGTGCGGCCCCGCTTTTTACGGGGTAGTCCGATTTGGGAGGCAGGTTGAGCAGGGGGGTAAATTGCTTCCGGGCAAAAAAACCTTCCGTAGAAAACCCCTTTCCCCATTCTTTAAAAATTTCGAACCGGTAATCCTCCGTTTTCAGGTATTTCCTTTTGGAATTGGGTTTCCGGATGGCAAGGGTAAAGATATTATCCTGGCTCACTTCTCCGTAATTGCTGATGCCATTATCTACATCCTTACTGTATGAAGCATGAAGCCTGAATCGATTGGGATCGCGCTTTAGAATCCAAAAGGCCTCCGCCATTCCTTTCAGGGCCTTGTCTTTTGTACCATAGGCAAGATATCCATGGAGATAAATATTTTTATTGAATTTGGTATTGGTACCCAGGTCGAACCGGAATCGGGTACCTTCCCAGGCATTGGCGCTGATCCAGTTAAACCAGGGTCCGATTTCATAGTTCCCTATTTCTTTGTACCCGGTTCCGATAAATTTCAGGGTGTTTTGCAATTTTTGGAATTTGGGCATTTCCAACAGCTTGTCGATGGTGGTATAAATTGCTTTTTCATTGCTGGAAAGGGTATCGTGCCGCAACGTTTTCCAGGTAGAATCAGAATAGCTATAAATATCCGGAGCGGTTATGATTTTTTCTTCAATATTCTGGTCTTTAAAAGCCTGGGTAAGGGAATCGGAATTCACCACGATGTCCCGGTAAGAGGTAGTTTTCCTTCCAATCAGGGCAAGTGATTTTTTCCCCAGTACCTTGAAATCAGCAAAAAATTTATCACGTTTTAAAAAGTAAATGCTATCGTTAATTTGTTGGAATTCCTGAAAAATACTCACCTTATCGATAAAATTTATGTTCGCTTCCCTGCCAATGAACATCGATATTTTTTGAATTTGGAAAGTTTTACTCACCACCCAGGCATCTCCCAGAAACGTATTTTGCCCCGGCCGTTTTGGCCTGAAGGTAAAATGAAATACCCGCTGCCCGTTTATTAGCTGGGTATCCACCACATTAAAATTGTAATACACATCGGCATTGTCGTTAAAGGGGCTGATGAAGTCTTTGTCCATCACGTTCACATAATTGCTATAAACGTTAACGTTTTGGTTCATTACGCCCAAGAGCCGGGTAATACTTTCATTTTTAAATCCCTTTGTTTTTGAGGCGGTGATGTATTCTCTGAATTTCCTGGGTGATCGCTGGTAAGAGTAATCGCTCAGGGTTTCTACCAGATAGGCAGGGAGGAAGGGTTCACTTTCAGAAGTGCTGTCGATGTTGTTAAATACAAAGGAGAAGGGTTTAAAGAGAAAATTCTTTTTTGCCTTTTCGGGATTGAAATTTTTCAGATCAACCTCCAGTTTATTATAGCTTTCGTAAGCAAAATTTGAAAAGTTGTACCGGTTGTACATTTTCTTTTTGCTCATAATCTTTTTCCAGAGGAAGAGGCCTTTGTTCACTTTTGCTCTCACCACCACTTCGCCGTTGCTTATTCCCCTTTGCAATTCAATCAAAACAGCTTTATCGGGGATAATAGCGGAGGCAGGGAGTTTAGCTTCTTCATAACCCACGTAAGAGACTACCAGTTGATCGGTACTGTCGGTACTTAGCGTAACTGTGAATCTCCCTAAACTATCCGTTATCATTCCGTTTCCGGCCTTTGCAAAATATACCGAAGCAAAAGCGATGGGTTCGCGGGTATGTCCATCTACCACCATACCGGAAATAGTTTGACCAATCGTTGAATGGGAGAGGGCAGAAAAAATAAAAATCAGGATGTGTGGCAGAAACCTTTTCACAAAATCAAAAATAAATTCCGTTGCGGATTGGTGAACCCCGGGAAAAAACCTTAAGGGAATTTTAGTCTTCTTTATTTTCGGCAGATAATTCAAGTACCAGTTTTTCCAGTTCCTGGATTCTTTTTTCCAAAAGAGGCAGGTTCCTGGATAAGGCCTGGCTGCGTAAAGCGGCCGTATAATCAAATGCAGGAGAGCCGGTAACTGCCGTGTTGGGATTTTTTATGGATTTACTTACCCCGCTTTGTGCATTTATTTTTGAACCGTCTGCAATTTGAATATGCCCCACAATACCAACCTGCCCTCCAATCATCACGTTTTTTCCAATCTTGGTACTTCCGCTTATCCCGGCCTGGGCGGCAATTACCGTGTTGCTGCCAATTTCTACATTATGGGCAATTTGCAACAGGTTGTCGAGCTTGGCGCCTGCCCGGATGCAGGTACTACCGATGGTGGCCCTGTCGATGGTAGTATTGGCGCCAATTTCCACGAAATCTTCTATCACCACATTGCCAATTTGGGGAACTTTTTGAAAGCTGCCATCTTTTTGCGGGGCGTATCCAAAACCGTCGCTCCCGATAACCGTACCGGCATGAATAACTACGTTTTTGCCTACCACGCAATCATGATAAATTTTTACCCCTGCATGGAGGATGCTGTTATCGGCCACCGTCACATTATTTCCTAAAAATACCTGTGGGAATATCTTCACGTTGTTTCCAATCACTACATTTTCGCCGATATAAGCCATGGCGGCGAGGTAAACATTTTCGCCTATTTTGGCGGTTGGGTGGAGGTATACCGGCTCCTGAACCCCACTTAATTGCTGGGTGCGGATTTGCTGGTATTTATCTAACAGGATGGCAAAAGCGCTATAGGCATCCGGAACCCTTATAAGGGTTGCCTTAATCTGATTCTTAAGCTGAAGGTTTTCATTAATGATGATAATATCCGCCTTGGTACTATACAGAAATTCCTCGTATTTGGGATTTGCGAGGAAGGAGAGTTGGCCTATTTGGGCGTCTTCAATTTTTCCAAAAGAGGAAACCGTTACCGTTTCGTCTCCTTCAATAGTTCCGCCAATAATTTGTGCGATTTGCCCGGCACTAAATAGCATAAGGTTTATGTTTTAAGCAGGTCCATTATTGGCGCCTACCTAAGGTAGCAAATGTAATATTTTTTTATGGTGCCTTTAAGGTTTTCATTGATGAGCGCGTTATTCACCTCCGAGATATCTTTCACGGTTCCGTCTTTAAACAGGATGTGGATCCGTTCATTTTCAAAATTATAGGTACGGCTTTGGGCGGTTCCCGAAAAGGCGAGCCAGGAAGCTTCATCCCGGCTGATATTTAACCTGCCTGCCACCTCATCCAATTTTTCATCGAGGATATAAGAGGGTACCGGTTCCTGGAAGTATTTCACCTTCAATAGCCGCCGGTTGAGTAAACCCCGGCAAAGGGTGCTTAATACTACATCCGGATGCTGGCCCCAGCTTTTTATGGCCATCAGTACATCGTAGTCGTCGATACTGCAAAACTTTTCGAGGGTGATGTTTTCCATGGGGTTATTTATGAAACTGTTTAATGGTTCCTGGCAAACAGCCCCAATCTGCCTGGCTCTGCGGATGATGCGTACCAGCATTTGCTCGGCACTCACCACGGTTTTATGCAAATAAACCTGCCAATACATCAGCCTGCGGGCGATCAGGAATTTTTCAATGGAATAAATACCTTTTTCTTCTACCATCAGTTCGCCATTGTGAACGGTAAGCATTTTGAGGATGCGGTCGTAGGCAATGGTTCCTTCACTCACCCCGGTGAAAAAACTATCCCGCGAGAGATAGTCCATACGGTCTACATCCAATTGCCCGCTTACCAACTGGTGAAGGAATTTTTTATGATAGGTTCCTGTGAAAATTTCGAGCGCCATATTCAGTTTTCCACCCATCGAATCGTTGAGGGATTGAATCATGAGTACGGATAGATCTTCATGATGTTTCCCGGGAACCAACTCATGCTCCAGGGCATGAGAGAATGGCCCGTGTCCCATGTCGTGCAACAGGATGGCAATTTTTGCCGCGCGTTGTTCGCCGGGGCTTATTTCAACTCCTTTTGAGGTAAGTTCCTGTAAAGCAGAGCGCATAAGGTGATATGCACCCAATGCATGGTGAAGCCGGGTGTGAACGGCTCCGGGGTAAACCAGGTGTGCCATGGCCATCTGGTATATGCGGCGCAATCGTTGGAAATAGGGGTGAGCAATAATCTCGTTTACCAGTTCATCATCAATACTGATGAAACCGTAAACGGGATCGTTAATTATTTTATGAAATACCATACCGGCTTGCTGTTAAATGTATTACAAAGTGATGCAAAGCTACAAATGCACAATTCAAAAAACTAAATTTGTAAGGATGGCATGTATGGATCAGTAATTCTTCAGGAAAAACAATCACGTTATGAGTATTGCAAAAATTTTATGGGTGGATGATGAGATCGACAGCCTCACCTCCCAAATTATGTTTCTTGAAAACAAAGGGTATGAGGTGGAAACCCGTACCAACGGTTTTGATGCTGTGGAATTTGTAAAAGAAAATATTGTGGATGTGGTTTTGCTGGATGAAACCATGCCGGGAATCACCGGGTTGCAAACGCTTCAGCAAATAAAAGAAAACAACACGACCTTACCCGTGGTGCTCATCACGAAGAATGAAGCGGAAAACCTGATGGATGAGGCCATTGGGAGCCATATTTCCGATTACCTCATTAAGCCCGTAAATCCCAACCAGGTTTGGCTGAGCCTGAAAAAGATTATCGATAATAAACGCCTGGTTGCCGAGAAAACCACCTCTGCCTACCAACAGGAATTCCGAACCCTGTTTATGGCATTAAACGATAACCCGGGATACATGGAGTGGATGGAAATATACCGTAAGTTGGTGTTTTGGGAACTGGCCATCAGTAAAAGCGATACACCCGAAATGAAAGAAGTGTTTGAATCGCAGAAGCAGGAAGCCAACATCGAATTTTTTAAGTTCATTTCAAAGAATTATGCATCCTGGGTATCCCCGCTTAGCACCAATGCGCCCATCATGAGCCACAACCTCATGAAGTATAAAATTCTACCCCATCTCGAAAAAGGAACTCCTCTTTTCTTTGTCCTTATCGATAACCTCCGGTACGATCAGTGGAAAACCATACAGCCCATCTTTGCGGAGAGTTTTCGCATACAGGAAGAGGATATGTTTTATTCCATTTTGCCTACCGCCACCCAATATGCCCGAAACGCCATATTTGCAGGGATGCTCCCCATCGAAATTGAAAAGCATTTTCCTTCCCAATGGAAAAACGATGATGAGGAAGGAGGAAAAAATTTATTTGAAGAAGAGTTTTTTCGTGCCCAATTGAAAAAACAAGGGAAGTCTGATTTGAAAGTGTCCTATACCAAAATTACCAATAACAATGATGGTCAGAAACTGGTTGATAACATCCATAACCTCCTGCAAAACGATCTGAATGTGATTGTGTACAATTTTATGGATATGCTGAGCCATGCCCGTACCGAGATGGAAGTACTGAAGGAGCTGGCCGGCGATGAAACCAGTTACCGCAGTATTACCAGCAGTTGGTTCGAGCATAGTCCGCTACATCAGGCATTAAAGAAAATTTCGGAGAAAAATATTACCCTCATTGTAGCCACCGACCATGGCACAACCCGGGTGAAAACCCCGGTAAAGGTGATTGGCGACAAACAGACTACCAGCAACCTGCGCTACAAACACGGGCGGAATCTAAATTTCGAACCCCGGGATGTGCTCGCCTTTAAAGACCCCCGGGAGGCAGGCCTGCCGGTGCCCAATGTAAATTCCAGTTTTATTTTTGCCAAAGGCGATTTGTTTCTTTGTTATCCCAATAATTATAATCATTATGTGAATTATTACCGGAATACTTTTCAACACGGCGGCATCAGCCTGGAAGAGATGATTGTTCCTGTAATCCGCATGACGAACAAATAGCCGGTTTTTTCGTTTCATATAAGTATCCACAACCTGTGGAGAATGCTTTTTTATACAGCAGAAAGAAATTTGCAAGTTGCAGGGAACTTAACCGAAATAAGGCACAGCAGAGATATGAAATACACACAATCCAACCTTGATAAAATAGAAGATATTGTTGCAGAAAGCGGATATATTATCCGGTATGAACGCGGGAATTTTCAAAGCGGATACTGCATCCTCCAGGAGAAAAAGGTGGTGGTGTTAAACAAGTTCCTGCAAACAGAAGGTCGGATTAATACCCTCATCGATCTGTTGCCCCAACTCGATATTCAGTTTGATTCGCTTACACAGCAAAGCCAAAAGTTGTTTGAAGAAATTTCGACGATCGAATTGCAACACGCTTAAATAGTCTTTTTCTTCTCTGCCGGAAATTGTTACTTTACAGTATGGTTTTGCCCGGTTTAAAAATTACTTTCCTGGGAACCGGCACCAGTAGCGGGGTTCCCATGATCGCTTGCCATTGCAGGGTTTGCACTTCTCCCGATCCCAAAGACAAAAGGTTAAGAAGCAGTATTATGGTGGAGTCTGAAACGACCCGGCTGGTGGTAGATACGACCCCTGATTTCCGTTACCAGATGCTTCGGGCCAGCGTAGAGCGCCTGGATGCCGTACTATTTACCCATCCGCATAAAGACCATATTGCAGGGCTGGATGATATCCGCGCCTTTAATTATTTCCAGCAACAGCCCATAAAAGTATTTGCGAACCAGCTTACGCAAACGGCTATACGAAAGGAGTTTTCTTATATTTTTTCGGATGAGAAATACCCGGGTATCCCACAGGTGGATATGGTTGAAATTTCAGAACAGCCATTTAGGATTGGAGATATTGAAGTGGTGCCGGTAAAAGTGTGGCACCTTCGGATGCCGGTGCTGGGTTTCCGGTTTCGGAATTTTACCTATATAACCGATGCAAACCGAATTGAGGATTCGGAAATGGAAAAAATTTCAGGCTCCGAATACCTGGTGTTGAACGCCTTGCGCAATGAACCTCATATTTCACATTTCACCCTTAGCGAGGCCGTCTCCCTATCTCAAAAACTTGGGATTCCACAGGCCCGGTTTACGCATATCAGCCACCAGTTGGGAAGGCACCAGGAAGTGAATAGTTCTCTTCCAAATGGGATAGAATTAGCCTACGACAACTTAGTGATCTATGTGGAATAAATAGCCATTTATGTGCCATCACTAATTATTTTTCAGAAGTTCAAAATATTTTTTAGAGTGCTGGTTTTTAATTGAGTGGGGAATGTCGTTCATTTGTTAATGCAACCCCGGCATCAATCTTATTTCTATCATTCCCGCAAAGAACGGAATGCATTGGTCCTACTTTTAACCCTCTGTTTTATATGCAGCTCCCTGCCCCGGCTATATATTTGGCATTATGAAAATGATGCCTTTTCAAATTTATATGCACCCGAAGTAAAGGAATGGATAAAACTGGCTCCTGAAAGAAAATATCCGGCCTCCGGCCATTTTGACTCAACTTCTCATTCGGCCAGGGATCTGCCCTCCATTGAAAAATTTTCTTTTGATCCAAACACCGCTTCCCTTGGCGACCTCCAAAGGTTGGGGCTTTCCGAAAAACAGGCATCGGTCATTATTAATTACCGCCAAAAAGGAGGAAGGTTTCGCCAACCAGCCGATATCCATAAAATTTGGGGAATCTCACCTGCTCTCGCCGATAACCTGGAACCATTTATTCATATTAAAGAAAGGGAGCAAGCGGGGATTGTGGCAGAAAAAAGGCAGCAATGGGCCCCGGCCCAGGTGAAAACAGTTAATATCAATACGGCAGATAGCCTTCAATTCCTTTCTCTTCCGGGAATTGGTCCGGGTTTTACCTCGCGCATAATGAAATTTAGGGGAAGGCTGGGCGGATTTATTTCGGTGAATCAGATTTCAGAAGTTTACGGGTTGCCCGATAGTGTATTTCAAAAAATCAAGCCTCATTTGAAATGTGAAGGAGGCATGGTAAAAAGGATAAATATTAATTTGGCCAATCTTGATGAGTTAGGGCGCCACCCCTATATCCGGTATCCGCTTGCCAAATTGATTGTGGCCTATAGAGAACAGCATGGGCAATTTTCAGGTATTGAGGTGTTGCAAAAGATCATGGTTTTAGATGACAGTACCTTTAACCGGTTCAAACCTTATATATCGGTTGACTAAACTAACAGTTGTTCGTTTTTGAAGTATTATTTACCTTGCGCCCCAACGATTGCATAATTATATGGATTTTACTACAAGCGAACTCTCAGCCCAGGTGGCTGAATCGGCTCACAATTTTGCACTGCAATACATCCAGCCCCATTTGATGGATTGGGATGAATCTCAAAAGTTCCCGGTGCATATTTTCAAAGAATTGGGAAAACTGGGGATGATGGGCGTGCTGGTTCCCGAAAAATATAATGGCGCGGGGCTCGGTTATTTCGAATACAGTACGGTTATCCAGGAAATTGCCAAAGTGTGTGGCTCCATTGGGCTCAGCGTTGCGGCTCATAATTCCCTTTGTACGGGGCATATTCTCACTTTTGGTAATGAGGAGCAAAAACAAAAATACCTGCCTAAGCTGGCCACTGCCGAGCACATTGGTGCCTGGGGGCTTACGGAAGCTAATACCGGTAGCGATGCAGGTAATATGAAAGTAACGGCTGTTAAAGAGGGAAATAATTGGGTTATTAATGGTGCCAAAAGCTGGATCACGCATGGTATAACCGGCGATGTGGCTGTTGTAATTTGCCGTACGGGCGAACCCCGCTCAAAAAACAACTCAACTGCGTTTATTGTTGAACGTGGTACTAAAGGATTTTCGGGCGGTAAGAAGGAAAATAAACTGGGAATGCGTGCCAGCGAAACCGCCGAAATGATTTTTGATAATTGTATCATTCCCGATGAGAACAGGTTGGGAAATGTAGGGGATGGGTTTAAGCAGGCAATGAAGATTTTGGATGGGGGGCGCATTTCAATTGCTGCATTAGCGCTGGGAATTGCACGCGGTGCATATGAGGCATCAGTTAAATATGCAAAAGAGCGGCACCAGTTTGATCAGCCCATTGCCAATTTCCAGGGGATATCTTTTAAGCTGGCCGATATGGCGACCAAAATTGCCGCCGCGGATATGCTGATTAAACAAGCCTGTTATTTGAAAAACGAAGGCAAGCCAATGACCAAAGAATCGGCCATGGCAAAATATTATGCCAGTGAAATTGCCGTTGAAATCAGTACCGATGCGGTGCAGATCTTTGGCGGATATGGCTACACCAAAGATTTCCCGGTAGAAAAATTTTACCGCGACAGTAAACTTTGCACCATTGGCGAAGGCACCAGCGAAATTCAGAAAGTGGTTATTGCCAGGGAAGTGCTGAAATAGGTTCGGCTTCCATAGTTGAAATTTGTCTTCAAGGTTTTTGTTGAGGTATGTTCCCCCTGCTCTCTCTAGTTTGTAACTACGGGTTTGCTGAAATTTTATTCTTAAGCCTCCGCATGGTCTTCGGATTTTCGGCGAAAAGATTCTAGATTAAATTTATTTAGCCACGAATGCACGAATGAAAAAACAATAGCCATGAATGCACGAATGAAAAAACAATAGCCACGAATGCACGAATAAAATAACAATAGCCACGAATGCACGAATAAAAAAACAATAGCCATGAATGCACGAATGAAAATACAATAGCCACGAATGCACGAATAAAAAAACAATAGCCACGAATGCACGAATGAAAAAGGCAATAGTCCCGAATGCACGAATAAATGCCCCGCTGTTGGTAGTTTGAAATTACGGGTTTGCTGAAATTTTATTTTTGCGCCTCCGCATGGTCTTCGGATTTTAGGTGAAAAGATTCTAGACTAAATTTATATAGCCACGAATGCACGAATGAATGCTCCCGTTATGAAGATGGATTTGAGGTTAAAGAAATTTTAGCCTGCAATAAATATTCTTCGGTCAGAATTCTTTATACAATTATTTTTTGATCTTATTTTTACCCCCGGGGTGGGGGCAGCAAACTGTCTTCAAAAATTTACATTCAGGCACTCTCTTAAAACTGATATTTCTTTTTTACACCAGAAGTGCAGCAACCGTTTTCTGCACCCTGGTATCCCTATAATCTCAGGTTCATTTCCTTTTTGTTTGCATTCGGAGACATGTTCCGAAAATTTTTATAATACAAAACAAGAAAGCCGCATCTTTCTGGGATACGGCTTTAATAAAAATGAAGAATTAAGTACATTACCCTCCAAAAAGCCCGCTCAATTTATCTTTTACCGAATCAATCAGGCCTTCTGCTTTATCGCCAGCCGCTTCTCCGGCACTTTCGCCTTTTGCAAAGAGATTGTCTACCGCTCCGGCTACCATTGGAAATTTTTCCTTAATATAGTCTGTTACGGTATGGATTACTTTTTCAGCCTGTTCGCCGCTGATTCCTGCTTTCTCTACAAGTTGATTGATGAGTTCCTGCATGTTTGTTTATTTAAAAGTGAAAAAATAATTATTCGGTATCGTATCGGTCAACGCGCTCAATTCCGGGAAGTTTTAATAATTCGTTTACCAGTTTATCTAATTCTTCTTTATCGTGAACAAATACTTTTACGTTCCCGTTGAATATTCCATCCTGGGCCTCAATGGTCATGGCCGAAATATTAAATTTCAATTCGCCGCTAATCAGGTTGGTAATCTTATGGATTACGCCCACATCATCGAGGCCAATAATTTTAAGCCCGGTAAGGAATGATATCTCTTTATTCTTTGCCCACTTTGTTTTCACTACCCGGTGACCATAGTTTGCCAGTAATCTGGCAGCATTGGGGCAACTGGTACGATGAATCTTCAATCCCTCGCCTGTGGTGATAAAACCAAACACATCATCTCCCGGGATAGGTTTGCAGCAATTTGCCAGGGTGTACATAATCTTGTCGCTACTTTCTCCAAAGATGATCAATTCGGCATCTTTATCTTTTTTACCCTGGTGCTTCCCGGAGGGTTCAGGTATTTCTGGTTTTTCTTCCTGGGTTTTTGGGGGTTTGGGAGGAAGTAATTTATCTCCGTGAACTATAAATTCTTTCAGTTCTTTTAGGTCGATCTTTTTGAGCGCAATTTCATATAGCAGATCGAGGCTGCTGTTTATTTTATAAAAATTGGCAACCTCCTCAATATTTGTTTGGTTATACACGGCACCCAAACCCTCCATCTTTCTTTGTAGAATGTATTTTCCTTCTTCCGCAATCAGCCTTTTTTCTTCTTTGAGGGTGTCTTTAATTTTCGCTTTGGCCTTGCTGGTTACCACATGTTTCAACCATTCTGCATTGGGTTTTTGTTTGGCGCTGGTGATGATTTCAATCTGGTCGCCGCTGCGTAATTTGTAACTAATGGGTACCAGTTTATGATTTACTTTAGCGCCAATACACTGGGTTCCAACAGCCGTATGTACGCTAAATGCAAAATCGAGGGCCGTGGCGCCTATCGGTAGCGTTTTGATATCTCCTTTTGGGGTATAAACATAAATTTCTTCGGTGAGAAAAGAGGTTTTAAAATCCTGTAAAAAATCGAGGGAGTTGGTTTCCTGGTTGGCCAATACTTCCCGTATTTGTTGAAACCATTTATCGAAACGGTTTTCATCTTCCTTTCCTTCTTTGTATTTCCAGTGGGCGGCAAGTCCTTTTTCGGCAATTTCATTCATCCGAAGGGTGCGTATCTGCACTTCTACCCATTTTCCCTGGGGCCCCATAACGGTGGTGTGTAACGCTTCATATCCATTATTTTTGGGGTTGCTCAGCCAGTCGCGGAGCCGTTCCGGCGAAGGGTTGTAGGCGTCTGTAATTATACTATATACCTTCCAGCAATCTTCTTTTTCCTTTTCCTGAGGAGAATCCACCAGGATGCGAATGGCAAAAAGATCATACACTTCCTCAAAAGAAACACCTTTCTTCTTTATTTTATTCCAAATGGAATGGATGCTTTTTGGCCTTCCATAAATTTCAAAATGGAGTCCGGCACGTTCCAGTTTATCCTTTAATGGCCGGATGAAATCGTTGATATACCGGGTTCTTTCCCGTTTGGTATCCTGAAGTTTTTGGGCAATGTAACGGTAGGTATCCGGTTCCATATATTTCATGGCCAGGTCCTCCATCTCGGTTTTGATATTATAAAGCCCCATGCGGTGGGCAAGGGGGGCATATACATAAATGGTTTCGGATGATATTTTGAGTTGCTTTTCGCGATTCATGCTTTCGAGAGTACGCATATTATGCAACCGGTCGGCCAGCTTTATCAGGATTACCCTTGGGTCGTCTGTTAAGGTGAGGAGGATCTTTTTAAAATTTTCGGCCTGCTTGCTGGTATTGGCGTCCATCACGCTCACATTGGAAATCTTGGTGAGCCCATCCACTATTCGGGTAATTTCGGTGCCAAATTCCTGCTGGATATCGGCTAAGGTAATGTCGGTGTCTTCCACTGTATCATGCAACAAAGCACAAATGGTTGAGCGTACCCCCAGGCCAATTTCTTCCACACAAATTTTAGCCACCGCCAGGGGGTGCAGGATGTAGGGTTCCCCACTTTTTCGACGCATGGTTTTATGGGCCTCGGCAGCCATTTCAAACGCATTGCGAATCAGGATTTTATCTCCTGGCTTCATTTTACGTTTGAGTACCCGTAACAACGCCCTGTATTGGCGAAGAATCTCTTTCTTTTCTTCCTCTTCTGAAAGCTTATAAACGGGGGGAGAAGCTACTTTTTGCATGGGATGGTTACGAATTTACCTTAAAAACACGATTTTTTTTCTCCAAATGCAGGATAACCAAATAATTACTCAATTTTAACCCCTTGTCTGTACTTTCAGATGAGAATAAAGCCCTAATTTTGCATCCCCAATCGCGGATGTGGCGAAACTGGCAGACGCACCAGACTTAGGATCTGGCGGAGCAATCCATGTAGGTTCGATTCCTATCATCCGCACCAAATCAACCAGGAACCGGGCATTCCGGTTCCTTATATTTTAAAAGTTACTATTATGGCAGTTGTAGAAAGGGAAAATATCGGAATTCTGAACGATAAACTAACCGTAAAGATTACAAAAGAAGATTATCTCCCCGCATTCGACAAAAAGCTGAAAGAATATTCCAAAACAGCAAACATCCCAGGGTTCCGGAAAGGAATGGTTCCTTCGGGAATGATCAAAAAAATGTACGGCCCCTCCATATTTAATGATGAGGTGTTACGCACCGTAGAGAAGGAATTATTTTCTTATCTGAATACCGAGAAGCCAGACATTTTCGCTCAACCCTTGCCGTTATCAAGCGATATCCGAATGGATATGAACAACCCGTCGGATTTTAATTTTGATTTTGAAATCGGGCTTAAACCGGTTTTTGAAATGCCTGATTTTGCCAAAGCAAAACTTACCCTGAACAAGGTAGAAGTTACTCAGGAAATGCTGGAAGAAGAAGCAGACAGACTGCAAATGAAAGCCGGTAAAATGACCGAACCGGAAATTATTGATAACGACAATAACGTACTTAACCTTCTGTTCACCGAATCAGATGAAGACGGTAACCCGGTTGAAGGAGGAATTAAAAAGGAAAATTCTGTGCTGCTCAAATATTTTACTCCCTCACTGCAAAAGGAATTAATGGGTAAAAAGTCCGGCGACCACCTGGTTTTCCAACTGAACAAAACCTTTGACGGCGATAAGCTGGAAATGATGCTGCATGATCTGGGACTTGATCCGCACGACAAAAATGCCGGTGAAAAATACTTCCGCCTGGATATCGAAAAACTGGGCCTGGTGGAAAAACGAGAAATGAATGAAGACTTTTTTAATGAAGTGTACCCGGGTAAGGAAATTAAATCGGAAGAAGCCTTTAAAGAAATCCTGAAGGGCGAAATTGAAAAATATTGGTCGGCACAATCTGCCAATCAACTGCACGATCAGATCTATCATTTCCTGGTTGATGAAACCAAAATGGAATTCCCTGAGAAATTCCTGAAACGCTGGCTCCAAACCAGTGGGGAGAAACCGAAAACGGAAGAAGAAGCTGAATCGGAATTCCCCGGATTTAGCAATCAGTTAAAATGGACGCTGATCAGCGATAAATTGGCTGTAGATAATAGGCTGGATGTAAGCCAGGAAGAAATCCGGGAATACATGAAGAACGAAGTATCCCGATATTTCGGACAAATGAATTTGGGTGAGAATATGGATTGGCTGGATGGGTATGTAGACCGGATGATGAAAGATGAGAAACAACTGGAAGCCACCTATCGCAAGGCGTCCGCTGAAAAATTGTTTAACTGGTTGGTAAGCCAGGTTGAACCGGTTGAAAAAACGGTTACTCCGGATGAGTTAAATGCCATGCAGCACCATCACCATCATTAATAGAATAAATTGGATTAAATATTAAAGGGAGCAAAATGCTCCCTTTTTCTTTTAACTAATTAGGTAGGAGGGTTATTTTGGGTTTCCATCTACATCCAATTCTGTTATCTCATAACCCAACTTCTCTAATTTGGGCAGGATAGAAGCCTTATCCCCAACCAAAATGATATTGAATTTATCGTAGGTAATCCATTTCTTAGCCAGGGCATCTATTTCGGATTTCGAAATGGAAGATAAAATCTTGTTTTGTTCTGTTACATAATTGGCTGGCAGATTATAATCGAGAATCCGTTTTATGAAGGCAGCTTTTTGGCTTCCGGTCTCATACATCAAAGCATCCCGTTGGCCAATGGCATTTTTGGTGAAAGTAAGCTCCTCCCCGGTAACACCCTTTTCAACATAGGATTTTATATCTTCCATCAGGGCACTCAGCGCGCTATCCGTTGCATTGGCACGAATCCCTGAACTAAAGGTGAAAGCACCACCATATTCATCTCCGGTAAAAGACGACCTCGCCCCGTAGGTCCAGCCCTTTTCTTCTCGTAGGTTCATATTTATAATACTATTAAAACTACCTCCCAACGGGAAGTTCATCAGCCCTGCCCGGTAGAATTCCCCGGTGGCATCATATTTTAATTTGGTAAGATAACCCACCCGAAATTCTGTTTGTGCCGCATTTGGCACATCTACCAGGTAAATTTTTGTTTTAGAAATTTCTGGGGTGTTTCCTACCAGTTTTGGAAGGTTTATTTTTTTATTAGGCAGGTTATTCAAAAAATGAAGTTTGGGTAGAATTTCTGTTTCTGTGATATCTCCCACTATAACTACATTGGTTCCCTGACTACTAATCCAATTACTGTAATAATTCTTTACATCCTGGAGGCTTAGATTATTTACTGTATGCTCGGTTCCCTCTTGCCTCATCCCCCAAATAGAGCCATTGCCATAGTTGATTTTGTT
>Ga0116193_1002001_pt1 | contig 15957 bp, 15 predicted proteins | sample AD_UKC115_MetaG_FD_89892 | JGI IMG/M metagenome (GOLD analysis project Ga0116193, IMG submission 89892) | Active sludge microbial communities of municipal wastewater-treating anaerobic digesters from Hong Kong - AD_UKC115_MetaG | ecosystem: Engineered > Bioreactor > Anaerobic > Digestate... | reverse complement strand
ACCAGCTACGTTGAATTTACCAACCGTAACAAGACCATAAACGACCCGGACAAAAACTGGTCCGGTGATCTGGCCGTGCCGGAAACCATCATCCAGGCCAAAAAGAGCGGTTTCCTGCGGGGAGATGAGCGCTTTAACATTCGGCGGGAAGATCTGCATTTTTACGAAAAGAAGCACTACATTCCTATCGATATTTGCCTTCTTATCGATGCCAGTGGCAGTATGGCGGGGGATAAACGCCAGGCAGCCTGTTTCCTGGCTGAGCACCTCTTGTTGACCGGCAAGGAAAAGGTGGCCGTGGTAACCTTCCAGGAACGCAGCAGCAACGTGGTGGTCCCCTTTACCCGTAACCAGCGCATTCTATCCCGCGGACTGGCGACTATAAATCCCGCCGGACTGACGCCCCTGGCAGACGGGATTATGACTGCTGTAAACCTGATTGCCAATACCCGGGTGCGCAATCCCCTGCTGGTTTTGATTACCGATGGGATACCCAATACTCCGCTTTGGACCCTGGATGCCAAAGCCGATGCCTTGGAAGCGGCTACTCACATCAAGGAGCACAAAATCCGTTTTATATGTATCGGGGTGGAATCCAACCGTAACTACCTGGAAAAGGTAGCGGAGAAAGCCGATGGAGCTCTTTATCTGGTGGACGACTTGAATAAAGAGAACCTGATTAACATCGTCCGCTATGAAAAGAAAACCATGCTGGATGCAAAGCCGGGGCTGGCTTAATTAAACGCTACAGGAAACGTTAAAATCCGAGGAAATATTTAACGCATTGACAGCAAATATTTTGCTGAGCTAAGATTTTTATAGAAACTAATGGAGGCTAAAATTCGTAGTTTGCTTAAATAACTCCTCCTTCATGAATGAGCACCTTGCGGGGTGCTCTCTTTTTTCATTTTCTGGCATTGTGCAGGCATATTTGTGGGACCAGCTTCGTATCTTTCTTAGCAGGACAAACATAGGGAGGGGCAGTTATGGGAAAGAAAACGATCCTGGTTGTGATCGTATTTATGCTGGCCATATGCCTGGTATCTGGGGGGTGCTCATCTGGTGAGAAGCTTCAGAGTCTGAACGACTGGAGAGATCTGCTCAAGGCTTCTACCAAGAAAGAAAGCACTCCTTCCAAAAATCCTCGCATTGACGAACTGGGAAGCGATCAACAGCCTGGGCATAGCGGTGAAAAGACGGTGGTGGAACTCTATTTTGTTGAGGCCAACGGAAGGAACCTGGTAAGGGAACAGCGCAGTATAACTAAAACCCAAGCTATTGCCCGTAAGACTCTGGAGACATTAATCATTGGACCCGAAGGCGTGGACACGAAGCCGGTTTTTCCTGCCGATACCCGGCTACTGGACATTAACCTCAAACCGGATGGTCTCTGTATCGTTGATTTTAGTTCTGAGGTAAACCGGGTGGACGCCGAGGAGGGACAGCTTTTGGTTTATGCTGTAGCCAATACGCTGGGACAGTTTCCCGCCATTAAGGAAGTGGCCTTTCTCGTCGACGGGCAAAAGGTTTCCACCTTGGGAGGACAGGTTGATATCTCCGTCCCGGTAACCCCAGATTACAGTTTCAAGCTCTAAGGTATAGTTGTTTTCTATTGATAGACACGGCAACCTTTATATTGATCTGGCATTCAGTATTGGGGGCCCGGGGAGGGTGCTTCCCTTCCATGGGCATCTAGGCTATCTCCCTCGCGGGGAATCCAACGTTCCCCGGCGCTTTGAGCGTCGGGGAACTATTGCGGCTTCCTATTAGATACCGACCTTCTAGAATATATCCGCTAAAAATGATACATTATTTAAGGAGTTGACCGGGAAACCGGGACTGGGTTCAGTTATTGAAGAGGTGTTTTTATTGGGAAATAATCAGCCCATTGGGGTTTTTGATTCCGGTGTTGGGGGCCTGACAGTGGTCAAGGCCCTGATGGAAAAGCTCCCCCGGGAGAGCTTTATTTATTTTGGCGATACCGCTAATCTTCCCTATGGCAATAAAAATGAATCTCAGTTGCTGGGATATGCACATAGTATTATTCAGTTTTTGTTAACCCGGCAAGTAAAAGCGATTGTAGTGGCCTGCGGGACCCACTCGTCGGTAACACTGCCTAATATTGCCAGGGATTACTCCTTGCCCATTCTGGGCGTTCTTAAGGCAGGGGCGCGTAGTGCCGTTCGCGCAACCCGCAATGGGAAAATAGGTGTGGCTGCTACTCAGGCTACGGCTAACAGCCGGGCCTATACCCGGGAAATACAATCCCTGCATCCACAGCTGAAGGTTTTTGAGGTCGCCTGTCCCCGTTTTGTGCCCTTGATCGAATCCGGCGAGCTGGATTCCCCCCGGGTGCGGGAGGCCGTAGCCGAGTACCTGGGGCCTTTGGTTAAAGAGGGTATTGACTGCCTGGTCCTGGGTTGTACCCATTATCAGTTTTTGACGGCGGTCATCGCTGATTTTCTGGGGCCGGAAATATCACTGGTAGACCCCTCCTGTGATACTGTGATGGACCTGGCGGCTCTGCTGCACGAGCAGTCCCTGGAAAATGACCAGCTGACAACTCCCACCAGGGAGTTTTATGTGAGCGGCAACGACGAATCTTTTTATAATGTTGGTACCTTGCTTATTGGGGACGTTATTAAGGAAGTGGAAAGGATTCGCTTGGATTGATATCAAATGGCAGGGAAAGGATTGGATTTACTACCACCATTCCGGTGGAAGTCATTCTGGCTGCCGGCAAAACGCCGGTGGACCTGAATAATATATTTATCAATGATAGCCATCCCGGAAGAATGGTGGACCAAGCGGAACAGGCCGGTTACCCCCGCAATACCTGTGGATGGATCAAGGGCTTGTATTCCGCGGCCCGCGAGAATGAGCTGCAGGCGGTGATTTCCGTTATGCAAGGGGACTGCAGCAACACCCTGGCCCTGATGGAAACCCTGCAGCTTTCGCGGATACCGGTACTGCCGTTTGCTTTTCCTTTTGACCGGGATTACCAGACCCTGCAGGGGCAGATCCAGAAGTTAATGGACTTTTGGGGGGTTGGCCCCAAGCAAGTGGAGGAAGTCCGGAATCAGTTGGTCACCATCCGGGCCTTATGCCAGGAAATGGATCGTCTTACCTGGGAGGACAACCTGGTGAGTGGGGGTGAGAACCACTATTTTCTGGTCTCATCCAGTGACTTTAACGGCAGCCCTGAGGGTTATCGGACTGAACTGGAGCTTTTCCTGCGTGCGGCCCGCGTCAGGGAGCCATGGCGGGAAAAGGTGCGTTTGGCCTACATCGGCGTTCCACCTATTTTTACCGATTTCTATCAGGTCACTGAGAAATTAGGGGCCCGAGTGGTTTTTAACGAGGTGCAGCGTCAGTTTTCCATGCCTTTCGCTACTGACGACATCACTGCTCAATACCTGGCCTATACGTACCCTTATGGGGCCTTTGCGCGGCTGGAGGATATCCAGGAGCAGCTGGGCCAACGCAGGGTTGACGGGGTAATTCATTATACTCAGACCTTTTGTTTCCGGCAGATCGAAGATATGGTGTTTCGTGAATACATTAAGCTGCCTATGCTCACCCTGGAAGGGGACCGGCCCGGCCCGGTGGACGCCCGCACCCGTATGCGCCTGGAGGCGTTTATTGATATGCTGGCGGGGGACGATGGACGCGGATAACACGGATGCAGGTGGATTGACCGGATGGGGTTTTTGACGCAGATTAACGCTGACTGACGCTAAAATTGGGGTGAAGGGGACGATGGACGCGGATAACACGGATGCCGGTGGATTGACACGGATTGTTTTTTGACGCAGACTAACGCTGACTGACGCTGAATGGTAAAAGATTTGGACAGGGATATTTACTGGTTCTTTGCTCTTTATGATCGGTATAGGTAAACTGGGATATTTTTTTACTATATTTTGGATTATGCTGAAAAACCTATTTGGATACATGAATATGCTGGAGTTGTAGTTTTATTAACCCTACCGCCGGGTTGTTCAGCGTTAGTCAGCGTAAATCAGCGTCTAAACTTCAATATAGTTTTATTGATTATCCCCGCTGGAAGGGGGGACAGTAATGATTGGGATAGATTTGGGATCGCGCAGTGTGAAAATAGTGGAATTTACAGATGGTATCCTGCGCTCCAGCCGAATAATAGACACCATTGGTTTTTATCGGCGCTATCGGTCCCCGGAGGGAGCCGTACTTACACTGGACTTTACCCAGCTGGGGCTGACCGGAGGCCAGGTTGTGGCTACCGGTTATGGTAAGATTAACGTGGATATTGAAGGGGCGAACAAAGTACCTGAGATACAGGCGCATGTGGCCGGGGCCTGCTTCCAATCAGGTCAGCAGGATTTTACCCTGCTGGATATCGGCGGACAGGATACCAAAGTGGTTAAAGTCAGGAAGGGGCGGGCGGTGGACTTTATGACCAATGACCGGTGTGCAGCCAGTTCGGGACGCTACCTGGAAAATATGGCGGCGGTCATTGGCATGAGCTTGGAGGAGCTGTCCAGTTACCATGAGGACCCGGTTGACCTGAATGCTACCTGTGCTATTTTTGGTGAAACGGAAGTAATCGGCCGTATTGTAGAAGGCTGCTCCCAGGAACGACTGGCGGCAGGGATCAATTATGCACTCTACCGGCGTTTTTCTACCTTGCTGGCCCGGCTGCACAGTCCGGTGCTGCTGGTGGCCGGTGGCGGCGCTTTGAATAAAGCACTTCTTAAGATTTTGCAAAAGGAAACGGGCAGCACCGTTATCCGACTGGCCGAACCGCAACTAAATGGGGCCATAGGCTGTTGTGTTCTGGGGGATAACTGTGGGCACACGAATAATATTTCCGGTAGGTGATTGGTAATGCGGAAAATTCACAGCGACGAAATCGTGGCAGTAGTAATTCGGGCGGTCCGGGAGGCCAACACCCGCCTGCCGGTGGATATTGTCCAGGCTCTCAAAAGCGCCCGGGAGAGGGAAGGCAATACCCGGGCTCGCTCTTTTCTCGATATTATTTTGGCAAACGCGGCTATCGCTTGTAAAGAGGAAATGGCTCTCTGCCAGGACACCGGCCTGGTTGTAGTGGACATCGAACTGGGCCAGGAAGTATCTCTTGAGGGAGATCTGCTGGACGCAGCTGTAAACGAGGGGATACGTCAGGGCTACCGACAAGGTTTCTTTCGTAATTCCATAGTGGCTGATCCTTTCAACCGGATTAACACCGGTGATAATACTCCGGCGGTTATTCATACCCGCCTGGTTCCCGGTGAGCAACTTCGCCTGACCGTGCTTCCCAAGGGGGCCGGCAGTGAAAACATGGGGCAGGTAGCCATGCTCAAACCTGCCCAGGGAATAGAAGGTGTCAAGGAATTTATCCTTCAGGTGGTGGAACAGGCGGGAGCCAATCCCTGCCCGCCGATTATTGTAGGGGCAGGTGTAGGCGGGAATATGGAGATGGCAGCCTATCTGGCGAAAAAGGCCCTGACAAGGCCGGTTGACCAGCCCCACCCCCGGCCCGAACTGGCCATTCTGGAGGCAGAAATGCTAAAGCGCGTTAATGCTACCGGCATTGGCCCTCAGGGGATGGGAGGGGATACCACTGCTCTGGCGGTACATATCGAAGTGTATCCTACTCATATTGCCAGCCTTCCTGTAGCCGTCAACCTGGGTTGCCATTCTACCCGCCGGGCCACGGTAGTAATTTAGGTCATAGGAGCCAGGATTATGAAGATTATAAAAGCCCCTTTGAGCGGGGAAGCTGTAAAAGATCTGAACTGTGGGGACCAGGTGCTGGTGCAGGGAACCATCTATGGGGCCCGGGACGCTGCCCATCACCGACTGGCGGAAAGTTTGACCAGGGGTGAAGCACTGCCACTGGATTTGAATGGGCAGATATTCTATTACGTGGGACCCTGTCCCGCCCCAACCGGGAGGGTGATTGGTTCGGCCGGTCCCACCACCAGCGGGCGCATGGACAGCTATACACCGCTGCTGCTGGAACACGGGCTCAAAGGTATGATCGGTAAAGGCGAGCGCAGCCCCGGGGTAGTGGAGGCCATGAAAAAACATGGTGCGGTTTATCTGGCCACGGTTGGGGGAGCCGGAGCTTACCTGGCCCGGTGCATTACCGCCAGCCGTCTCCGGGCTTATTCAGATCTTGGGCCGGAGGCTCTATGGGAGCTTACGGTCAAAGACTTTCCCTGTATTGTTGCCATAGACTGCTATGGCAGAAGTATATATGACCTGCGGCGGAAAACATCTGATGCGGGTAAACTTTGAGGAGGTTGAGGGGTATGGCCAGACCAAATAACAGGGGTGCTGATCAGTTACGGCCGGTGAACATTATTCCTGATTTTACCCGCTTTGCAGACGGATCGGTGCTGATTGAGACGGGAGAGACCAGGGTTTTGTGTACCGCCATGGTGGAGGATAAGGTACCCCCTTTTTTAAAGGGGACCGGCAGCGGCTGGGTAACTTCCGAGTATTCCCTGCTGCCGGCATCGACGGAAACCCGTACGCCGCGGGAAGCGACCCGGGGCAAGATTAGCGGGCGCACTTCGGAAATACAGCGGCTAATCGGGCGTTCCCTGCGGGCAGTGGTGGACATGGAAAAACTGGGAGAACGCACCGTGTGGATTGATTGCGATGTCATCCAGGCTGATGGGGGAACCAGAACCGCCTCGATTACCGGCAGTTTTATCGCTCTATGCCTGGCTCTGAGAAAGCTGCAAAAAGCACAGGTCATAGAAGAATTCCCTGTGAATGATTTCCTGGCCGCTGTCAGTGTAGGCATGGTAGAAGGGGTACCGATTCTTGATCTGGAATATGTGGAAGATTCGCAGGCGGAAGTAGATATGAATATCGCCATGACCGGTAGCGGCAGGTATGTTGAAATACAGGGCACCGGGGAAAAGAATACCTTCAGCCGTACTGAGTTGGAGGTTTTTCTGGAACTGGCGGAAAAAGGCATACAAGAGTTGATCGCTTTACAAAAAAGCGTTCTGGGAGAAGAGTTGTAGTGAAGCAATTACTGCTGGCCACCCGTAATCGTAACAAAAAACAGGAGCTGCAGGAGCTGCTAAAGGGATTGCCGGTGCAAATCCTTACCCTGGATGACTTTCCTGGCCTGCCGGAGGTGGAGGAGGACGGCAGTACCTTTAGTGAAAATGCCGCTAAAAAAGCCCGGGTCAATGCCGCTTGGAGCGGGGTGGTTTGTCTGGCGGACGATTCCGGCCTGATAGTGGAGGCTTTAAACGGCCAGCCCGGCGTTTATTCAGCCCGATTTTCCGGACTTCATGCTGACGACGAGAGCAACAACCGCAAGCTATTGCAGATGATGGAGGAGTTGGAAGGGGACGACCGGAGGGCGCGGTTTGCCTGTGTTATAGCCATAGCTGCCCCGGAAGGGAAGACGGTGACGGTGGAAGGAAGCTGCCCGGGCTCTATTATCCGCGAGCCAAGGGGAAGGGGAGGATTTGGTTATGACCCCCTTTTTGTCCCGGAAGGGTTTTCACGGACTTTCGCCGAACTCACCCCGGCTCAAAAAAATAGCATCAGTCACCGGGCCCGGGCGCTTCACCAGGCCCGGCCACTTATAGAAGAAATCCTTTCTCTTTAAACCTGTACCCCTGATTAACCAATAGTAAAATCAAGGTGGGATAAGTATGCGCCTGCTGGTGGTGGGTGACACCCACGGAAGAATTCAGGTAGTCCAAAAGGCCCTGGAGACATGCCGCGGTGATATTCTTTTGTGTACGGGTGACTTTTACAATGATGGGGTAAAGCTGGCTCGTTCTCTCCAAATACCTTTTTACGGGGTGACCGGCAACTGCGACCGGGGAAGTGCCTCAAAAGAGGAGCAATTACTGGAATTAGGAGGGAGGCGGGTTTTTCTCTCCCATGGTCATCGTTATGGTGTGAAGAGAGGTTTGCAGTCCTTGTATTATCGTGCTTGTGAAGCCGAAGCCGAGCTGGTCCTTTTTGGGCATACCCATGTAGCGCTTTGTGAAAAAGTTGAGGGAATCTGGCTGCTTAATCCCGGCAGCCCCTCTTTACCTCGCAATCCAGGGAGGGGAAGTATAGCCATGGTTGATCTTGACCAGCACGACATTGTTCCCAGGATTCTGTGGGACACCGGGGACGGCTCATTTGCTCCCCACTTATAAAGTCCGGGTGTAAAATTTGATATTTTGCGACGGAATATTAATGCATCCAACCCAGGCTATTATTACTTTTCGAAGTAGAATGAAATTTCACCAGGCTTCTGGAAACAGGTTTATGGGGGTTATAATTTCGAAAATTATTATTTTAAAGCTTACGATTATTTTGCTATTTTGTGGAGAGTTTTCTGGTATCTTATACCTTTAATAGTGTAAAGTTTAAAGAAGAAAAATCAGCTGGGAAGGATCGAGAGGCCGCAAGACAATGTCCAGAAACTACCATAAGTTCAGGCGATTAGGTCTGGCTATTCCCTGGCCAGGATCAGACCCTTAACTGCATAGCCGGAAGCTCTACCGGATAAATTAAGAGGAATAGGTATTGCTTTACATTACACGTAAAGGCAGGGTTAAAAAATGGTAGAGCCAAACCGGACAATAAACGGACAACCTCTGGTTGGAAAAGACCAGGTCCTCCACGGGAAACCAGTGGCAGACCGGATCCTGGACGGGGTAGCTGCCCAGGTACAAGCCATAAAAGAGCAAGGTACCGCACCGTTCTTGATGACTCTGGAAGTAGGCAATGATCCGGCTTCTCAGGTCTATCATGAGGCCCAACGCCGGGTAGCTCACCGCGCCGGGATTAATTACGAATCCATCGAACTCTCTGATGCAACTTCCCAGAGCCGACTGCTGGGATATGTGGACCGAATAAACAAAGACAGTTTTATCAACGGCTTGATTGTTCATGTTCCGCTCCCTGAACATATTGATCATCGTGCAGTACAACTGGCCATTGATCGTAAAAAGGATGTGGAAGGTGTTACCCCTTGCAACCTGGGGGGACTGTTTCTGGGTGCTGAGGGTTTGCGGCCCTGTACGGCCCAGGCAATTGTTGCCTTGATCAAATCTACGGGGGTGGACCTGCGCGGGCGCGAAGTTACCATCGTAGGTCACAGCGATATCGTCGGCAAACCGGTTGCGCTGCTTCTTTTGCATGAGGAGGCAACCGTATCGGTATGCCATTTTGCCACTTATCAGAGAGGTAATCTGGAGGAATATGTTCGCAATGCCGAAATACTGGTGGTAGCTGTCGGCAAGCCAGACCTTATCAAGGGAGAATGGATCCGCGAAGGAGCGGTGGTCATTGATGCTGGCATCAATACGGTGGGAGATCAGATCGTAGGTGATGTAGAGTTTGCAGCTGCCCGGGAAAAAGCTGCCTATATAACACCGGTGCCGGGAGGGGTGGGTACTGTAACCACGGCCTATTTGATGAAAAACACCCTGGAAGCCTTGCACTGGCAGAAAGAGGGCCGTTTCCCCCCGGAGACTCTATCTTAAAGCCGAGTTTAATAGAATAATAGCCCCCATGGGGTTAAATAGTCCAGACAAGGAGGAACGTACATGTCCCTGAAACGAACCCCGCTGTACGAGATGCATTTAAAGTACGGCGGAAAAATGGTTGACTTTGGTGGATGGGAACTCCCCGTGCAGTACCAGGGAATTATTAAAGAGCATGACATGGTGCGCCAGAAAGCAGGGCTTTTTGATGTTTCCCATATGGGTGAAATCGATGTGCAAGGTGAGAAGGCCCAGGACTTTATCCGTAGTCTGGTGACCAATAATATTCAACTATTGGAGGAGCACCAGATCCAGTATACTCCTATGTGCTATCCTCATGGGGGGGTAGTGGATGACCTTCTGGTCTACAAGTACTCTCCTACTCATTTTCTGCTGGTAGTGAATGCTGCCAACGAGAGCAAGGACTACGCATGGATAAAGGAGCATGTGCAACCCGGGGTTGAGGTCCAGAACGTATCGGCACAGTTTGCCCAGTTGGCCATTCAGGGCCCCCTGGCTGAGGAAATTCTGCAAAAGATTACCGACACCGACTTGCGGGGGATAAAGTTTTTCTACTTTAAGCCCGATGTAAAGGTAGCCGGGGTAGAATGCCTGGTATCCCGCACTGGTTATACCGGTGAGGATGGTTTTGAGCTCTATTTGCAACCTGACAATGCCCCCCGGGTGTGGGAAGCTCTGCTGCAAGCCGGGGGCGACAATATCAGTCCGGCCGGGCTGGGAGCCCGGGACCTGCTCCGCTTTGAAGCCAAGCTGCCATTGTACGGTCAGGAGATGGACCAGGACGTCACACCCCTGGAGGCGGGTCTGGGCTTCTTCGTAAAATTGGATGGCCCGGACTTCATTGGCAAGGAAGCGCTGGTTAAGCAAAAGCAGGCAGCCGCTCCCCGTATGCTTATAGAGTTCGAGATGATTGACAAAGGTATACCCCGCTCCCATTACCCGGTGCAAAAGGATGGCCAGCAGATCGGTTGGGTAACCTCCGGCTCCCATTCCCCCACCCTGGGGAAAAGCGTAGGCTTGGCCCTGGTCAAACGTGATGCCTTCCAGGAAGGCGGCGAGATTGATATTATAATCCGTGAAAAACCTTTCCGGGCCCGCATGGGCAAAGGTATTTTCTATCAGAAGAAAACCAAAAAGTAAATCATTGATTTCTCACAGGAGGGACGAATAATGAATATACCAAAGGAACTGCTGTATACCAAAGATCACGAATGGGTAAAAGAGGACGGAGGACAAGCTTATCTGGGCATAACTGACTTTGCCCAGGAGCAATTGGGTGACATTGTCTTTGTGGAGATGCCGGAAGTAGACGCCGAGGTCAAGGCGGGGGATTCGGTTGCCGTCATTGAATCGGTAAAAACCGTTTCCTCGGTTTTTTCTCCCATTAGCGGCCAGGTTGTTAGCGTCAATGAAGAGCTGGAGTCTTCCCCTGAATTGCTAAACGAGGACCCGTATGGCAACCATATCGCTGTAATTGCTATAGAGGATTCCCAGGAACTAAACCAGTTGATGTCGGCTGATCAATACGAAGCTTTTTGCCGCGAGCAGGAATAGGGGGGGCAAAATGCGCTATACTCCTAACCCTCCGGCCGTCGTTGCCGAGATGTTGCAGGAGATTGGCATGCAGTCCTGTGAAGAGCTGTTTACAGATATTCCTGCTCCTCTGAAGCTGCAGCGTCCCCTGGATCTTCCCCGCGGGCTAAGTGAGATTGAGCTGCGCCGGGAGATGGAAAGCCTGGCCCGGAAGAACACTAATCTGAACGAAATTCCCAGTTTTTTGGGGGCCGGGGCGTATGACCATTATATCCCGGCGGCTCTGGAAGAACTGGTGCACCGGTCAGAGTTTTATACGGCCTACACCCCATATCAGGCCGAAATAAGCCAGGGGATCCTTCAGGCTATCTTTGAATACCAGACCCTTATCTGCCGCCTGACCGGAATGGATGTAGCCAATGCCTCCATGTATGACGGTGCCACGGCACTGGCTGAGGCCTGCAACCTGGCTGCTGTCAGCACCCGCCGGGCCAAAGTGCTGGTACCGGACAGCCTCCATCCACATTATCTGGAGGTATTGCGTACCTATGCCCTCTCCGGGCGCATGGAAGTTGAGATTTTGCCCTGTAAAGATGGAATCCTTGACGCAGCGTTAATGCGGGATAAGTTGGATAAGCAAACGGCTTGTCTGGCAGTGCAACAGCCCAACTTCTTCGGCTTGCTGGAGGAAGTGTCTAGCCTGGGAGAAATCTTGCATGAGAATAAATCCCTGCTGGTAGTGGCTGTGGATCCTATATCTCTGGGCATCCTGAAACCACCAGGTGAGTACGGTGCTGATGTGGTGGTGGGAGAGGGCCAGGCTCTGGGGAATCCGTTGAGCTTTGGCGGTCCCTACCTGGGCTTTTTCGCGACCACTGCCAAACTTATGCGTAAAATGCCCGGAAGGATTGTGGGCCAGACCAGAGACCAAGAAGACCAGCGTGCTTTTGTTCTTACTCTGCAGGCGCGAGAGCAGCATATCCGCAGGGAAAAAGCCAATTCCAATATCTGTTCCAACCAGGCTTTAAATGCCCTGGCGGCCACCATTTACCTGTGCCTGGTGGGCGCAAAAGGCCTGCGGGATATAGCCCTGCGTTCTCACCAACTGGCCGTCTACGCCAGCCAGCAGTTGGAAAGCGTTGGTCTTGAACAGAAATATCAACATCCCTTTTTCCGGGAGTTTGCGGTGCAAACAGGCGATCCGGCCTGGGCCAACCGTGCTTTGCTGGAGAACGGAATTATCGGTGGGTATGAACTGGCAGATTCTCTATTGCTGGCCTTCACCGAAAAACGGACCCGGGAGCAGGTCGACCGGCTGGTTTCTATTCTGGGAGGGATTAAGCATGGCTAAAACCATTTTTGAAAAGACAGTTCCCGGCAGCAATAGCTTCAGGCTACCTGAAGAAGAGTTCCCCGGGCAGCAGCTGGCAAAAACTTTGCCGGAGCGCTTTCTTCGGCAACAGGAACCGGATTTACCCGAAATGAGTGAAGTAGAAGTGGTGCGCCATTTTACCGACCTCTCCCAGCGGGCCTACGGAGTGGATAACGGCCTTTACCCCCTGGGATCCTGCACCATGAAATATAACCCTAAAATAAATGAATGGGCCGCCAATCTGCCCGGTTTTGCCGCCCTCCACCCTTTACAGCCGGCGGAAACGGTTCAGGGCGCCCTGCAACTAATGTATCAGTTACAGGAAATGCTTGGGGAAATAACGGGAATGGATGCTTTTACACTGCAACCTGCGGCTGGAGCCCATGGGGAAATGACCGGGGTTATGATGATAAAGGCTTACCATCAGCACCGTGGCGATGTGCAGCGTACCCGTATGATGGTACCCGATTCGGCCCACGGGACTAATCCGGCTACCGCCAACGTGGTGGGCTACGATGTAGTGGAAGTAAAATCGAACGCCCGCGGGCTGGTGGATCTGGAGGACCTGCGGGCCAAGATGGATGATACGATAGCTGGCTTGATGCTAACCAACCCTAACACCCTGGGGCTCTTTGAGGAAGAAATCAAAGAGATAGCCGGGATTGTGCATCAGGGCGGAGGCCTGCTCTACTACGATGGCGCCAATATGAATGCCATTATGGGGGTTTCCCGTCCCGGAGATATGGGCTTTGACGCGGTTCACCTCAATTTGCACAAGACTTTTGCCACCCCCCACGGCGGTGGTGGTCCCGGTTCCGGACCGGTGGGTGTTAAATCAGTTCTGGCCGATTTCCTGCCCCGCCCGGTAGTGGTGAAAAAAGGGGAACACTACTCGTTGGATGGGGAGCGGCCCCTTTCCATCGGCCGGGTGAAGGAGTTTTACGGCAACTTTGGGGTAATGGTAAAGGCTTACACTTATATCCGTGCTCTGGGGGGAGAAGGACTGCTCGATGCCAGCCAGCAGGCAGTCCTTAATGCCAACTACCTGCGCCACCGGCTGAAAGGGACCTATGACATTCCCTTTGACCGTCTTTGCAAGCATGAGTTTATCGCTACCAGCCGCCTACAGATGGAAGTTGCCCATGTGAGTACCATGGATATAGCCAAGCGGTTGATGGATTACGGCTTCCATCCTCCCACAGTATATTTCCCGCTGATTGTCCGGGAGGCCTTTATGGTTGAACCCACAGAAACGGAGACCCGAGAGCGCCTGGAGGAATTTGTCCAGGCTTTAGAGGCCATTGACCGGGAGGCCCGGGAAAATCCCGATCTGGTAACCAATGCACCCCACAACATGCCGGTATTTAGGGTAGATGAGGTTACCGCTGCTCGTAACCCGGTAGTGAAATGGACACAAGATGACTAAAGGAGGGCCATCATGAAGGACCTGGTAATTATTGGGGGAGGCCCCGGCGGTTATGTGGCAGCTATACGCGCCCGGCAACTGGGGCTGGATGTCACCCTGGTGGAAAAAGAGCGCCTGGGGGGGACTTGCCTGAATCGGGGGTGTATCCCCACCAAGGCCTATTACCGTAATGCCAGTCTTCTGCATGACCTGGCCGCTGCCGATCAGTATAGTACTGCCGTGGAGGGAATTCATTTTGACCTTCCCGCGGCCCGGGAGCGTAAGAATCATATTGTTAATACCCTGGTTTCCGGGGTGGCAAAACTCATTAACGACAACGGCATTCAGTTAATCAACGGTACAGCTGCCCTGCTGGATCAGAACCGGGTGGAAGTAGGAGGACAAATGTTAAGTCCCCGGTTTATTCTCCTGGCTACGGGTTCAGTTGCGGCCCGTCCGCCCATACCGGGAGCAGAGCTGCCCGGGGTTTTGGACAGCACCGACATTCTGGATCTGGACGAGATCCCTTCCCGTCTGGCGGTGATCGGTGGCGGGGTGATCGGACTGGAGTTGGCCTGTATCTTTAATTCCTTCGGCAGCCAGGTAACAGTGGTGGAAAATCTGCCCGGCATACTCAATCTCCTCGACCGGGAAATTGTCCGTCGCATGACGGTATATATTAAGAAACAGAAGATTACCCTCTACACGGAAAGCCAGGTAAAGGCCATCCAGCCATCCGCAGAGGGGTTGCTGGTAAGTGTGCACACTCCCAAAAAGGAGCTCCAGCTCGAAGTTGACAAGGTGCTGGTTTCTGCCGGGAGGCGTCCCAACACGGCTGGCCTCAATCTGGACAGGGCCGGTGTCCAAATAGACGAGAGAGGCTTCATCCGGGTCAATGATGATTTCTCCACCAGTGTTCCCGGTATTTATGCCATAGGTGATGTAATCGGTGGTCCCATGCTGGCTCATGTGGCTTCCGAGGAAGGAATGGCAGCGGTAGAAAATATGGCCGGTGAAAACCGCCGGGTGACCTACCATGCTGTACCCAGCACCATCTTTACCTTCCCGGAAATCGCTACTGTGGGACTTAGTGAAGAGGAATGCGCAGACCGGGGAATAGCTTACCGGGTGGGCAAATTTCCCTTCGCTGCCAATGGCAAGGCTTTAACCATGGGGGAGACCGACGGTATGGTCAAGGTTATTGCTGATGATGAAGATACCATTGTCGGGGTGCACATCATCGGCCCCCATGCCAGCGATCTGATATTGGAAGGCACCCTTATGGTAAAGAACCATATGAAGGTATCCCAGGTATTGGGGACTATTCATCCCCATCCTACTTTGGGGGAGGCTATACTGGAAGCCATTCTGGATCTTGACCAACAGGCTGTTCACCTCTCCCCCCGCAGGGGCCGCTGATAAAACTTCCGACACTATTTCTCAAGGGAGAGCGGTACATGATTGAAATACTGAATTCCTCTACCGATCCATATTTTAATATGGCTTTGGAGGATTACGCCATTAACAGCCTGCCGGGAGACCGGGATTACTTTATCCTCTGGCAGAATCAACCGGTGGTGGTCATCGGGCGTAACCAAAATGCCCTGGAAGAGGTAAACCAGGACTATGTCCGTGAAAAGGGGATTGCTGTAGTCCGGCGCCTCTCGGGAGGAGGGGCGGTCTACCACGACCAGGGAAATCTTAATTTTACCTTTATCGTTACCGCTTCACTGGCGGAATCGTTTGCTTTCGAGCGCTTTACCCGCCCACTGATCCGCGCCCTGGCTCAGGTGGGGGTAAAGGCCCAAAATCAGGGGCGCAATGATGTTAACATTGCCGGGAAAAAATTTTCCGGCAATGCCCAGTACCGTCGGCACCACCGCCTGCTTCATCATGGTACCATTCTTTTTTCTACCGATTTGGAAATGATGGCGGGAGCCTTAAACGTAGATCACAGTAAAATGGAATCAAAGGGTGTACGTTCCGTATCCAAGCGGGTTACCAACATAGCTGGGCATCTTCCCCGACCACTGGAGCTTAAAGAATTCCAAACAATTCTTACCCGGGAGATCCAGCAGGAATGGGGACGGGAAGAGGCGCTGACCCTATCCGCAGTTGACCTT
>Ga0116193_1001998_pt1 | contig 15969 bp, 12 predicted proteins | sample AD_UKC115_MetaG_FD_89892 | JGI IMG/M metagenome (GOLD analysis project Ga0116193, IMG submission 89892) | Active sludge microbial communities of municipal wastewater-treating anaerobic digesters from Hong Kong - AD_UKC115_MetaG | ecosystem: Engineered > Bioreactor > Anaerobic > Digestate... | reverse complement strand
CATATATAAAACCATGACGCGGTCGCTTATATGATTGATAACAGAAAGATTATGCGATATAAAAACATAAGTAAGCCCCAATTCACGCTGTAATTGCTGCATTAAGTTCAAAACCTGCGCCTGCACCGAAACATCAAGCGCAGAAACCGGCTCGTCAGCGACTATAATTTCAGGATTAAGCGCCAGCGCTCTCGCTATTCCGATCCTTTGTTTCTGCCCGCCTGAAAATTCGTGAGGATAACGGCTGATCATGTCACTGCTGATCCCTACTTTTTCAAGCAGTGTTACAACGAATTCGGCAGTTTCCGATTTTGTTTTGAAAACCGAGTGCACCAGAAGCGGTTCCTCGACAATCTTAAAAGCCGTCATTTTAGGGTCGAGGCTCAAATTCGGGTCCTGAAAAATCATCTGAAATTTGCGGCGGTATTCAAAAATCCCGCGCTTATCGACATCGCAAAAAAAATCAACAGGCGTTTTATCTTTAGCGTAATATAAAAATTTTCCGGATGTCGGTTCAGTCAGCCTCAAAAGGGTTTTTCCCAGAGTCGACTTGCCGCAGCCGGACTCGCCTACAATCCCGAGAGTCTCGCCGGCATACGCGTCGAAATTAACGCCGTCAACGGCTTTCTTGTAGCCGTAAACGCGCTGAAAAAGCCCGCGCCGCATTGGAAAATATGTCTTTATATCGCGCGCCGATAAAATCAGGCGGCCCTCATTCTCTGGCATATCCACACTCTATTTTTAATTTATATTAAAATGATTTTTATAAAACTGAAACTTTTCAAAACAGTTTCATTCAATTTAACCCGCTGTTTCCAATCCATAAAATGAACATTTACTCATCTTACTGTTTTCGCGCACACGTTTTTTTTATTTCAGTAATAACGAATGACGAATGCGCAACCTTATTTCATTATAATTTATATTATTTCCTTAAAAATTTCCGGACGCGGTGAAGGAATTACAACCGAATTGACCAATAAGCCTTTCTCGCCGATAATTTTTGCACCGGCTTCAACAGCCTCGGTAACATCCGATACAGTGCCGGTCATTGTGCAGTATGCCTTACCGCCAAGCGCCATAGCGAGGCGCACCTCGATAAGCTGGACATTTGCAGCCTTAACCGCAGCATCCGCGCCTTCTATAAGTGACGCAACCGAAAACGCTTCTAAAATACCTAAAGCATCAGGTTTTTTCACTTCGACCGTGCCTCTTATCGCCTCAAAAACCGATTCATGAACGTTAGGTATTACGAACGAGTCGACAAGCGTATGCGCGGCTGCGGTAATTCCAACCTCAACTGACGAATTTACCGCGGCCACTTCTCCGCCGACAAGAGCTACAAATTTACCTGAGCAAATGCTTCTTAAAAGCAGTAATTCAGTATCGGCCGCTTTTATCATTTTATCGCCTATTAAAAATCCCATCGCCACCGATGAAGACTCAATAATGCCTATGGCTCTACTCATATTTATTCTGCCTTTCTTTTATAAAATTCTTATCTTAACTTTCACAACGCAAAATACATTAAAAATCAATAATTCAAAACATCCAACCATAAACGAACATTACGCTGATTACGAATCTAATTTTATTATTTGCCTCGCGGCCTATTGCGAACTATTTGCGCTCAATCACGATAAAATCAGGAGTAATATCGCCTATAACGCCGTCGATCGAAGCGTGTATCGAAGCCCCCATTTTTCCTTCCGGCACCGAAGCTATCAAATCGCCGCGTTTAACCGCCGCGCCTTTAACGCAAAGAGGGGCTGCCGGCTGGCCTATATGCTGCCTAAGCTGAAGCACGACTTTCGCCGGGCTTACCTGTATATTCTTTAAATCTGCATGATCATTATATTTATCAAGACCTAATTTAACCAGAAGCCTCGAAAGCGGCACTTTTCTGAATTGCCCCATCGGATGGGCTTTTATGCCTTCTTTTTTCATTTCGAATTTAACGCCGGCCGCCATCGCGTCACGCTTCGAAAGGCCGCACGCAAAGTTCGGCAAAAGTCCTTCAGGGCATGAATAAAATCCGCATAATCCGCATTCCACGCACGCGCCCGACCATCTGTAAATCAGCGGCTCACTGACCGAGGTAAGGCCGAGCGTTCTCATTACCTTATGCGGTTCCACAGGATGTCCAAGCAGGTAACGCGGACAGAATTCGGTGCAATATGAGCACTGGTCACATGCGGATTTACCGATCTTTTTGAATTGCTGTTTGGTCTGGGTCTTGCGTTTTATGAATGAATGTTCACGCGACAGCACTATGAACCCTGACGAAGTCTTTGTAATAGGAGTATTCACGTCATAAACGACCGCGCTCATCATAGCGCCGCCCGACATATAAACAGGGTCATTAACAAGTATCTTTCCGGCATACGGCAATATTTCAGAAAGCCTCGTCCCGACCGGCACTTTTAAAGTAACCGGATGTTCGACTTCGCCTGCGATCGTCAGGAATTTATCGACAACCGGCAAGGCGCTTTTAGCCGCCATGAATATATTATAAAAAGTTTCGACATTCGAGACCACGCATGAAACGTTAAGCGGAATGCCGCCGGGCGGAACTATCCTTCCGGTAGCATCGTAAACAAGGACCACTTCATCGCCTGACGGATAATAATTGCCGAGAATATGTATCCTGATGCGGTTTTCAATTTTGTTATCCTTTATTATTTTTTCAAAGGATAAAATCGCGTCCTTATTTTTTTCCTTTAACGCGATTATGCCGTTCGGCGCGCCTGTATGTTCCATCGCAAGCAGCAGGCCGCCGAGGACCTCGCCCGGAAAATTTCTCATCAGCTCTTTGTCCTTGCATAAGAGCGGTTCACATTCGGCGCCGTTAATGATAACAGTATCGACTTTGGCGTTCATTTTCACATGAGTCGGAAACCCGGCGCCGCCCGCGCCGACAATTCCTGCAGTTTTAATTATTTCAAGAAGGCCCATAAAAATACCCCTTTTCAAATGAAAAAATCTAAATTACAAAATTTTATAACATTAATTAAACATCTTTACGTTAGAAAGCCGTTCGAGATCGCTAAGAGGCAGTTCGACGAATTTTTTTACTATATCAGGATTATACCGCATACCGGCATCATTTTGAATAAGCTCTATCGCCTCTTCGATCGAATAATGCTCGCGGTATATAAGCCCGTGCGTCATTATGTCAAAGCTGTCGGCAATAGCCACAATCTGTGATCCCAGCGGAATCTTGTCGCCCGCCAGGCCGTCGGGAAATCCAAGACCGTCAAATCTTTCGTGATGGTGCAGTATTATCGAATTCGACCTGCTCAAATTGCCAAGCGGCGCGCAAATTTCATAACCTATAGTAACGTGGCGTTTATATATTTCATATTCCTCTTCGCTAAGCGGCGTGGTTTTCTGAAGTATCTGGCTTGGAATGCCTATTTTGCCAAGATCATGCAAATAAGCTCCGAACTCGATCTCGGTAATCATTTCCTGGCTTAATCCAAGTAACTTCGCGCATTCGACCGAATATATGCCGACTCTTTTCGAATGGCCCTTGCCGTGCGGATCGATCAGGTCCACCGCGAAGGCGAATGACATTATTACATTTCTGGTGCTTTCAAGCTGGCTGCTCAATTTTTTAAATTTCAAAAGATTAGTCACGCGCGCCAGCAGTTCCCGCTTATTTATGGGTTTAGTCAAGAATTCATCCGCGCCGAGTTCTATTCCTTTTATACGGTCGTCGAGTTGATTCAACGCTGTAATGATAATAACCGGTATGCGTTTTAAGGAATCAGCAGCCTTTATCTGGCGGCAAATTTCAAACCCGTCGACATCCGGCATTAAAACATCCAGAAGCACCAGATCAGGTTTATTTTCACGCACCCACTGAAGCGCCGCGCCGCCGTCGCTTATAATATGAACTTCATAACCTTCTTTTTCAAGTATCAATTTCAACACTTTAAGGTTATTTTCATTATCGTCAATCGCCAATATTTTATATTTGCCCTGCAAAGCTTCAAATGACATCTGCGGAAAATTCATTTTCTAAAAATCGCTCCTCAATCTCTTCTATTTAAGCTTTATCTCTCTTTTTAAATTTCTGAATTCGAAATCAAAAATCCTGCCATTTTCGGGATCGGTTTCGTCGTAAGTAACATTGACAAAAACCACTGGAACGCATGGCAAATAATCGTCTGTATTAAATTTTTTCGCCCATTCTATAACTGTAATCGAATTTTCGCTACCTGCGTATTCGTAAAAATCAAACGTCATAAGGTCGGATACATTCGTCAGTCTGTATAAATCTACATGAAACAACGAAAAATCACGGCCGTCGTATTCCTTTACAATAGTAAAAGACGGGCTTAAAATCGGCTCGTCAATCCCGACAGCGGAAGCCAGGCCGCCCGTCAACACAGTTTTTCCAGCGCCAAGTTCGCCGTCGACGGCCACTATGAAAGCGTTCGATTCGGACTTTTGCGCCGCAAACTCACGGCCAAGCGCCGCGCCCAGTTGAAACGTTTCCTCTTTACTGCGTGTTTTTATAATCATAACTGTAAGTATTACCTTTTCTGCCTTAAAATTTCCAAAAGTTCGCCGCACTCGTCAATTCCGGAGCCGATCAAAGCGCTTGCCGCACCTGATTCGTCAGCCCCGCAATTTATAAAAAAACTGCCGGAAATAAAATCAAACTTCATCAATTCTTCCGCGGCGGAATTTTTTATCATCCTTAATTTCAGGCCGCCGGCAGTCACAGACTCATTATTACCCCGCCATGCCTGTTTTATAATACATTCAAGAGCCGCCATCGATTTTTCATCGCCGTTTATTCTGATAATATTTCCGTTAAATTTCAATAATTTCCTTTTTATTTTGTAATCGTCATATTCATAATCCGAAGGGTACGCGAACGTCAATCCCGGAAAATCAGTTTTTAACGCGACCAATGCCTTATAAATTTTCAAAGTGCCTGCGGCAGCCTTCGAAAAATCCATAAAAAGCTTCTTGTTAATGCCATTCCCACTGACAAACGGCGTAAGATCGAATTTCTTATCCTCAAAACCGCTTAAAAACTCATTAAATTTATTGCCGGTCATCAATATGACTTCATCGTTATCAATACCATTCGCAAGATTAAAAAATCCTTTCGAATATTGAATTAAAAAATCGGGTTTCACATTCTCGAAATAGAACGCGCAAAAATTCGATAAAACCAGACCGACAGCCATATAAATACCAAGACCGTCAAGATAACGGCGCATTTCGGAAAAATCATACGAGCGAAATTCTTTAAATGCCGGAAATTCGCCGTATACCAAAGCGGTATCATGTCTTATCGCCCTGTCAACGAAACGCAGTTCGGAAAAATCACAAAAACTGACGTCTATGTTTTGCATCGAAGCCGCGCAGCTTTTAAAAGCTTCACGCACAAACGGCGCAGTATCCTGTGCGACCAGAATGTGATATTTTTCGCCGTGCTTTTTTTTTAAAGATACCGTCGTAAAAATCTTTTTTATCGCGTTATTGACATTCGAAACCGCCATAACGCTCGAAAAATTCTCGGTTATTTTCCAATCACGCATCACGGACGTATCCTGTTTTTTATTTTCACTAGCATTGCCGGGCATTTCACACATCCTAAACAAACCTTTTTCTCTTCGACGAAGGCGGAATTTTCAATTCCTCGCGGTATTTAGTGACAGTCCTTCTGGCGATTTTTATTCCTTTTTCGCCAATCATATCGACTATCGCCTGATCCGAAAGCGGCTTATTCGCAGGCTCAGCCAGCACCATATTTTTTATCATCTCTTTAACGGATTTTGTCGAAACATCATCGCCGCCCGTCGAAGATTTAAGACCGGCCGAAAAAAAGTATTTAAGCTCAAAAACGCCGCGCGGCGTCTGGGCGTATTTACCTGAAGTTACGCGTGAAATTGTCGATTCATCGAGCCCCACTTCAGTCGCCACTTCATTTAATATCAACGGCTTGAAATATTCTATGCCTTTTTCAAAAAAATCATATTGATGCGAAACTATGCATTCGACGACTTTTTTTATAGTCTCGCGTCTCTGTTCGATCGATTTAAGTATGAAACGCGCCTTTTCAAGTTTTTCCTTTATGAAGTCCATGACCTCTTTCGAACCTTTCTGGCTGCGCATTATCACTTCGTAACGCGGGTTAAGGCGTATCCTCGGCACGCCGTAATCATTTACCGTCACGACATATTCGCCGTTGGCTTTCTCGATGAAAACTTCGGGCGTCACAGTAAAATTCTCATCACTCGACGCGTATTTAAGGCCCGGCTTCGGGTCAAACCGCTGTACTATAAAATCTACAAGCTCCTGAACGTCATTTACCGTTATATCAAGAGCCTGTGCTATATTTTTGTAATGCTTTTCAGAGACATCCTCGAGATGTTTCTCGATAATTTCCTTTATAAGCGGGTCGCGTTCGCTGTCATCGATAGCGTCATATTGCAAAAGCAGGCATTCACGGACACTCCTGGCACCGACACCGCTCGGGTCAAACGATTGAATTATTTCCAACACTTCGGAAAGCTCATCTAGTTTTACATCTAACCCTTCAAAATCCTGATGTTTCAAAATATCTTCAAGGCTGGCTTTCAAATAACCGGAACTATTTATAAACCCTATTATAATCTTGCCGATCATAAGTTCCCGATCAGAGAACACCTCGGCGTTCAACTGCTGTAATAAATGTTCGTGCAGCGTATTCTCGCGTGAAACGAAATTTTCGAACGAAACCTGTTCCTGCCATTCGTATTCAGTAGTATCGCGATGCGTCGTCTTTTCGAGGTCGTCATAATACTGTTCCCAATCGATTTCACGCACTTCATCTGATTTTATTGTCTCTGCGTCTTTTTCATAGCCCGAAATGCCGTCAGAATCATTTTTTATATCTTCGCGGCCTTCTTCGCCGCCCTGCAATTTAGTCAATTCCTTTAAATTATCCTCGACAGGATCGGTCGAAGGTTCGTTGACCGGCGCCTCAATCGCGGTTCCGGGCTTTTCGCCATAATTAGCGCCGTCCGGTTTGTCGTTCATATCAATAATCTCGACCAGAGGATTTTCCTGCAGCTGCCTCTGCACTTCCGTCGCAAGGTCCTGAATCGGCATCTGCAATATCTGTATTCTCTGCAATAGCTTTGGCGTCATTATAAGCTTTTGCTGCATTTTCAAGTTTAACGAAGTATTAAGATTCATCTTTCCTCACTCTAACGGCTGTAATTATTTATAAGCTGCTTCATTTTGCTTACCGATTCATATAACCCGTAAAAAACCGCGCGCGAAATAATCGAATGGCCTATATTAAGCTCGCGCATGCCGGAAATCTCGCATATCCGGCGGGTATTAAAATAATTAAGGCCGTGGCCCGCGTGCAAAAACAGTCCCAATTTCTGCGAAAGCGCCGAAGCGTCAACTATTCTTTGATATTCAGCCTCCGCGTCATTGGCGCACTTTAAAAGCGAATAACGGCCGGTGTGTATTTCAATAGCGCCGGCGCCGGCTTCTTTGGAGGCCTCAACCTGTTTTTTATCAGGCTCTATAAATAACGATACCAGAATACCGGCATCGTTTAGTTTTTTTATCTTGGTCTTAAGGTCGGCCATATTCGAAATAACATCAAGACCGCCCTCAGTAGTCCTTTCATGGCGCCCTTCAGGCACCAGTGTTGCCGAATGCGGTTTATATTTGCAGGCAATCCCGACCATCTCGTCAGTCGCGGCCATTTCAAGGTTCATGTTAAAATATTTAGCTTCGCTTAAAAGCGTAAAATCGCGATCGGTAATATGGCGTCTGTCTTCACGAAGGTGCGTCGTTATCTGATCAGCCCCCGCATCGACGCATATATAAGCCGCCTCGACAGGATCAGGCTCGACGCCGCCGCGGGCATTTCTTAAAGTAGCTATGTGGTCTATATTTACTCCAAGTCTTATATAACTCATAATATATCTCTACCTCTATTATATTAAAAACGGCCGTTTATAGCCATTAACGGCTAATCACAATCGACTAAGCGCGGCCCTATCTTTTAAAAATAAAATTCATGCTGCATACAAAAATAAATCTAAAGCATCAAATTTCTACCGTACTTTAAAAAATATACTTTGAAAGATTTTAGCATTTTTTATGCCACCTGTCAACTAAATTTGATTTTATAAGGGCTCTTACCATCACAGTTCGAGTTAATTAGATACGGGAGCGGCCAAGGAATTTATTCTGCCATTTTTGAGAGACCGCGTTCACAAATCCCTCCTGGATTTGTGACGCTTATTCTCAGGAGCTCACGCCATTCCTGGCTCCGCTCCCTCCGAAATGTCTCTCAAAAATTGGCATTCATAAATCAGTTTTTGATGATAAAAAATTTTTGCGAAACGTAACTGCTAAAAACTTTGAAGCTTTTATTAGTATGTTTCACGTACCATTGAAAAACTCCTGCCATTCATATTTCTTCACCTTCGGCCGCAAACGGCATTGTATAAATACATGAAAAATTCGCGCGGCCGATTGCCGTGTTTCATTGAACGCGCAGCGGTCGATGAAACTAAAGCACCACAAAATCAAACGCTAACTCCACCAAAGCAACGGTAGATACAGCAGGATTAAAGAGGGGGTGCGGGGGAAATCAAAGGGTATCACCCTTTGTGTCCCCCGCAAAAAATCCCCAAAAAAATAAGCACTACGAATCACATAAACTAAGACATTAAATTTTATTTACTTTCATAACGCAATCAATGCATATTCAGTGCCTTGAAAAAACGCATATGCTGTGATATAATACACAAAACAAAATTTGATTAGAATCGAGTATTTTTAGTATGCAGCAACCAGACACGCGAACCATCCTCACTATAACTGTCCTGGCAGCTTTTTTAACTCCATTTATGGGCTCGGCCGTAAACATAGCCTTACCCGCGATCGGTTCAGAATTTAAAGCCAACGCCATAATGTTAAGCTGGATATCGATTTCATATCTTTTGACGTCGGCCATGTTTTTAGTACCGTTCGGCAGGCTCGCCGACATTTACGGCCGCAAGAAAATATTTTTAGCCGGCAACATTCTTTTTGTTCTGTCTTCCATATTATCCGCGTTATCCAACTCAATATCAATGCTTGTCTTATGCCGAGCGTTTCTGGGCATTGGAGCGGCCATGATATTTTGCACCTCGATGGCGATTATTTCGTCGGTAATTCCGAATGAAAAGCGCGGAAAAGCGCTTGGAATAAATGTAGCGGCAACGTATACGGGACTGTCGGCCGGGCCGTTTATCGGCGGCATTATGACGAATTATTTAGGCTGGCGCAGTATTTTCTGGATTAATATTCCGCTCGGGTTACTGAATATTTTTTTAATTTTAAAAAATTTAAAAGGCTACGAATGGGCCGAATCGAAAAAAGAAAAATTTGACAAGACAGGTTCAGCGGTATATTCGGTAATGTTTCTAACTATGATGTATGGGCTTTCGCATATTTCTGAAATATCCGGTATGATTTCGGCATTGGTATCATTTATAATATTAGCGGCATTTATTAAATATGAGGAAGCGGTTGACGCGCCTATACTAAATATAAAATTATTTAAGACAAATAAAGTTTTCGCTTTTTCGAATTTCGCGGCGCTCATTCATTACAGCGCGACTTTCGCGCTTACATTCCTTTTAAGCTTATATTTGCAATATGTCAAAGGCATGAGCGCCCACACAGCCGGCGCAGTCTTAATAGCGCAGCCTGTCATGATGGCGATATTTTCGCCGTTAGCCGGAAAGCTCTCGGACAGGTTCGAACCGCGAATTTTAGCTTCATCCGGAATGGCACTGACTGCTGTCGGGATTTTCTTCTTCGCATTTTTAACGACTGAAACGCAGATATTATCAATAATAGCGGCACTTACAATACTTGGATTCGGCTTCGCGTTTTTCTCATCGCCAAATACAAACGCCGTAATGTGCTCGGTCGAAAAGAAATTTTACGGCACCGCTGCCGGAACGCTTTCGACGATGCGTACAATTGGACAAATGTTAAGTATGGGTTTAGCTACGTTGTTAATAGATTTATATATAGGCAAGGCGCAGATTACACCGACTAATTACAGCCAATTTATGGGCGCGCTCCAGTCGGGAATGTTTTTATTTTCAGGATTTTGTATAGCGGGAATATTTCTTTCAATTTCGCGCGGTAAAGTCGGAGTAACCGCTCATGCATCATCCGCTTTAGCGAAATAATCAAGTTTGTATTATACTTATAAACAACAATATTAGAGTATCTTTTCGGGGGAATTAAAGGGGGCGTCCAAAAAGATTTTTTCGGGACCGCGTTCGAAAATCCTTCCGGGATTTTCACCGCTTACTCTCAGCGGCTCACGCCATCCATGGCTCCGCCGCTTCCGAGATGTCCCTTCAAAAATATTTTTGAACTTTAATATACATTTAATTTTCTTAGTTTTTTTATGACTGCCAATAATTGATAGGAACAAAGTTTCACAGGGTTTCGTTTCGTGGCTGGCCAGCAAATTAAAATGATTATTGGTAATTTTAGCCAGCCACGATTGCCGAATGACCGCAAAGTAAGCGGGCGGCGCCCGCGCTTTGCGGTCATAAAAAAGCAGCAGGATTGGTGGGGGTTTCAGGGGGAGTGAAGGGTTAAACCCTTCACCTGCCCCTGACCTAAAAATATAATATTTCATTCTAAAATAAAAGGAAGGTAAGCAAATGAACGGCATTAACGCAAGACAGGCATTTGGCGAAAAATTAAGGATTTACAATTTATTCCCTAAATTAGCCGGCAGCATGACGGAATGGCTGAAGCACATCCCGAGGATCGCCGCGATGGGTTTCAACGCAATATACGTCAATCCATTTCATTATTCGGGATTTTCAGGCTCGCTTTACAGCGTTTCGGAATATTATAAATTCAAAGACGAGTTCATCGATCATAATTGCGGCCAATCGCCGGAAGCGCAATTAAAAACAGTCATCGCCAGAACGCATCAATACGGAATGAAATTCATAATGGACCTTGTAATAAACCATACAGCCATAGACTCGCCCTTAACTAAAGAACATCCTGCCTGGTATTTAAAAGACAATGCGGGAAACATATTAAATCCGTTTGTCATCGAAGAAGACGGCAAAAAAGTCGTCTGGGGTGATCTCGCCGAAATAGACAACGAAAATTCAAGCGATCTTGACGGACTCTATAAATACTGGCTGGACATGATCACCTATTACATGCGGCTTGGCGTAAATGGATTCAGATGCGACGCCGCCTATAAAATACCGACAAAATTATGGAATTATATACTATCAAACATCCGCAAGGAATTTCCGGAATCATTATTCCTGGCTGAAACTCTGGGCTGTGAGATAAAAGACGTAATAAAACTTGCCGAAGCAGGTTTCGACTATACGTTTAACAGCGCCAAATACTGGAATTATAATGATCCTTGGCTTTTGAACCAGTATAAGTTAAGTTATGAAAAAACAAAAGGCATACCGTCGATAGGGTTTCCAGAATCACATGATACCAGAAGGCTTTTCGAAGAAACAAACAGCAACCTGAGCGCGGTAAAACAGAAACATCAATTTGTGGCGTTCTTTTCATCCGGACTTATGATTCCGCTCGGGTTCGAGTATGGTTTTAAAAAGAGAATAAACGTAGTAAACACCAATTCATCTGATTACGAAACTAACACCGGTATTGACATCTCGGATTTCATAAAAACCGTCAACGAAGTCAAAAAAAATCACGCCGTATTTAACGAAGAATGCGCGATAGAGATAGTCGACCAGTCGAACTGGCAGAATGTGATATGCATCCGGAAAAGTGATTTTAACGAAACGGAACGCGCGCTCATAATAATCAATAAAGATGTAAATAATTATCAAAATGTATATTTTGACAGTATATCGAACGCGGTCGGCACTAAACAAAAAGTTATGGACATTTCACCCGAATACAGGCTGGATAATGTAAATGAAAGGTTCGAATACAATTTAAGGCCTGGCCAGGTCATAGTATTATATTCAAAAATAAAATAACAACCAATCATTCAAATTTTATAATAATGAAATATTCGTAGCAATTAAATAAAAAACTGGCTGACAAAAATTACTTTCAGGCAGCCAGTTTTTTTATTTATAAAAATACTTTTAAACTTTAATTCACATAATTTAAAGAGTAATTTCAAATGATTATTTCAGTTCATAAGTTATGAAATCGAATGTTTTTTCCTCTTCCTTGTAGGTCATTATCACGTCTTCTTTTAAAACAAAGCATTGTTCGGCTAAAATAAGAGGCTGCTCGTCGACGTCATAATAAGGCACGGCTATTTTTTTAAGAAGTTTGGCATCATTCGAAAATTTCATTATCCAATTTTGAGATACCGCGCCGTCTTCATTCGCCAAAACAATTCTGACGTAAACATTATCTTTAGCGTCAAAGCCAATCAGCTTGCCGTCAACGATCCTGTCTTTTCCATTTTTAGATTCATGCGAATAATTCAAAATGATTTCATCGGTTTTTTCGGCATTCGCGATTCTAAATCTGTTAGGTTCAAGCGCAGTAACATAAATTTTATCCTGGCTATTGGTACAATAAGCATAGGAAAAACTTACATCTGAAATTGGCAATTTGACTTCTTTAGTCAGCGCTCCTGATTCGTCAAAAACCACGGCTTTAGGTTCGAGCATATCAATCGCAATCAAATTTGATTTATTATCGGTGAAAATATTTTTTATTTTTTTTATGATAGGCTTTCCGTCTTTAGTCTGGCCGAGTGTATTTATCAAATTACCATTATGATCGAATTTATGTATTTTATTCGATTCAGCATCGGCAAGGTAAACAAAACCTGAATTTGAAATTGCGATATCTGATATAAAATTATTATATATAGGCGCTTTATTATATTTCAAGACGCACTCTTTAGTAGAACCGCCCTTGGTAATTTTTAATATTTTCTGCCCTAATTCATCAGCCACAAAAATATTTTCAGAAGAATCAAGCGCAAAGCAGCCCGGATTTGGCATTATTGAACTTTTAGCCTCATTTATAACACGCGGCGAAATTTCATTGTCTTTAGCGCCATATTTAACACTGACATTAATTTTTGCCTGGCTGACCTGTTTATTTTGAGTTTCAGCCGCGTTAGCAGCCGGCAAGTCTGAAATAACTAACGCCGAAATAGGCGCGATTAAAATCGAAGCCAGAATTTTCTTATCAAAATTAATACAGGAAGTTACATAATTAATAAACTTCATAACAATCCGCTCCCGTTTAATATTCATATAAACGCTTAAAGGCAACCAAATAAATTAAGGCCGCCTTTAAGCATAAATTCATTATTTAATTTTAGCACAAATCATCGGAAAATAACAAATGTTATTTTTTAGTATGACCGCAATATATTTTACACTAAACAAAAAAATTTTATTCTTTACTTATAAATTTCAAAGGATCGATTGCCTCGCCGTAAGGATCGTCCTCGCGGACTTCTATATGAAGATGCGCGGCAGTTCCGACACCGCTATTGCCTGTCAGAGCGCCGGCAATTTGTTCGCCTTTTTTCACTTCAGTGCCGACTTTCGCCATTTTTGAAAGATGCGCGTACCTTACGAAGTAAGTTTTAGCGCCTACTATATGTTTTACAATTACGGTATAGCCGTAACCATTTTCCCATCCTGCTGAAGTTACTTTACCGTCGCCGATGGCAAATAATTTTGTGCCTTTTGGAACTCCCAAATCAATGCCGGTATGCATTTTACGAACTTTTTTAACAGGGTGGATACGCCAGCCGAACTTGCTGGTTACCCTGAATAAGTTACTTGCCACAGGAAGCCCGCTAAGGCCGGAAGACTTTGAGGAATCTGAGTTAACCGAAGCATCTTTATTATCTTTTGAATCAGAATCATCCGCTACGTAGCTGTCATCATCATCATCTGACGCTTTCTTGTTTTCCCCTTCAGGTTTTAACGAATCTGTATTGACCGCCTCGGTGGCAGCTTTACTGCCAGGAGTGCCGCTGTCTTTAGACATTTCTTCGCTTTTCAACTGCTGCAAAACCGAACCGCTGTTAGCCGACTTTTTATTAGAAGCCGCTTCCAGTGCAGTTACAGTCGAAGCCATCATAAATACCAAAATTAACAAAAGCATAATTTTTTTCATAAATAACCGCTTCCCTTCTTTACGATAATTTTATTATACAAAATAAAATACTTATTAACAAAATTTTACTTTTAATTTGAATGGACCATGCAGTTTCAATTCACGCTATTTACAATAAAAACGCACACTCCACACAGCTATACATAGAATACTTCGATTATTAAAAAAAAGTTCCGTTTTTTTTATTTTTTTAAAAATTTATAAAATTCAGCCGGCTTAAGTTCTTTAAAATCGCATTTATCATATAAAAATTTTCTGATATCAACGCATAAATGGCACTTTCCGCAATAACCATCAGGATCGGGCACATAACCGTAATCATTAACTGCAAAATCAAAAAGCGATTTAATTCCGCCATTTATAAGCGCGCTAAGTATGGGTTTATCATCGAGCGTGATGGAGGTGCCGATCTCGGTATAATCGCAGATTGAAATACCGCCGCACAATCCGCCGGGCATATAATTACCCATGTAATCGATATGGAAATGCGCAGTCGAGGCGAACTCCCTGACACAATCCGTCATAAAAAATGTTTTAGCCGGCCATTTTTTAAAGAATTTTTCACCGAGATATCCGGCGCGACCGCCCGGTATCAAATAATACATATCGGGTATCATTTTCAAGAATCTTTCAGGCAATTTATCGATTTTCAAGGGTTTATCCATATCGATCATATCAAATACATTCAAAAAATCCGGAATCCATACAAATGCGCCTTCAGGGCCGAATACTTCTTTAACCGCCGCAATAGCGTCAGTAGTCGCCTGCGGTTTTATGAATTCGGAATGAAATGGCGATACTGATATTAGTATGCTTTTCAAGCCAAGTTTTTTTAATTCCCGAAGAAGCGGCATATATTTAGCCTTATCGCCGCCCCAGAACCCGTTAGTTTCGATATAATCAACAAATATATCATTTTTAGCGGCTAATTCCATGGAATATAAACAGCATTCCGGATTTAAAAAAGTTTCACCGCCGCCTATATGCATTTGAACATTAGGGCCGGATTTTTTTATAGTTTTATACACTAAATCTAAAAATTCGGGTTTTATCCATATATTTTCACGTTCGGGCGCGCCGACTACCAAGCAGTGCCTGCAGCGGTTTGTGCATTTATACGAAACTATTATTCCGCCGCCGCCAAGCTCACCTATTTTAAAATATTTATACTTGCCGAATTTATTTGTCATATTGACGTTAGTGCTCATTACATGTCGCCTGACTCGCCTGACATGCTGGATACATCGAAATATTCGTTAGTCTCGGATTCCCTCTTGTCGTAATAAAACTTTTTATAAAGCGCAATCAGCGAATACATAATTCCAAGCGGCAGCGCCACGAAATAAGTTATATAATTCAAAAGAGACACAAGGTAGTACGCCGGATTTGAAAAATTACCGCCGATTGACGAGGCCCACGGCAAAGTAAACGCCGGAGTCGGCGCGAAAGCGTTAATATTCCAGATGATAATCGCAATCGAGAGATAATTCACGAAAATATTTGGAAAAGTCGAGGCAGACGTGGTCCATTCCAACCCCTGTGAACGGTTTTTCGTAAAAGGGTAAAACAAATTAGAACCGAGGTGGCCAGTTTGATCGACAAATATATGCGACCAGAACGCGAATATAGCAATAAAAAATGCGCTGATATTTAACGAATTAAATAAACCAGTATACTGTGTCGCAAAAATATAATTCCAGATGGCATAAAGGGCAAAACCAACCGGCCCGAGCAATAAGCCGAGGGTAAGGCTGTGCGACCACTGCCTGTGCCACGGTATAAAATCTATGCGTATTTTACCTTTAT
>Ga0116193_1001997_pt1 | contig 15971 bp, 8 predicted proteins | sample AD_UKC115_MetaG_FD_89892 | JGI IMG/M metagenome (GOLD analysis project Ga0116193, IMG submission 89892) | Active sludge microbial communities of municipal wastewater-treating anaerobic digesters from Hong Kong - AD_UKC115_MetaG | ecosystem: Engineered > Bioreactor > Anaerobic > Digestate | place... | reverse complement strand
TTGCCGACGATTTGTCGTTATTGGTGAATCCGGCGAAAGTAATTGATATCAGCTCTTGTCTTTCGGGCGATCGCCTTACTTGGAAAGCACCTGCAGGTGATTGGACAGTTCTAAGGTTAGGGATGATTCCAACTGGAACAGAGAATGGTCCGGCTACACCCGAAGCAACAGGATTGGAAACGGATAAGATGAGCCGCAAGCATATCGAGTCGCATTTCAACGCTTTCATGGGTGAGATCCTTCGTCGTATTCCTGCAGAAGACCGGAAGTGTTGGAAATATGTTGTTGAAGATAGTTATGAGATGGGTGGCCAGAATTTTACGGATGATTTTCTTCAGGAGTTTCAGCATCGGTACGGTTATGACCCGTTGCCGTATCTGCCGGTTTACGAAGGTTATGTCGTTCAGAGCGAAGAAGCTTCAGACAGGTTCTTATGGGATTTGCGGCGACTGATTGCTGATAAGGTAGCATATGATTATGTTGGAGGTTTGCGCGATATAAGTCATAAACATGGATTGAGTACATGGCTTGAAAACTATGGCCATTGGGGTTTCCCCGGAGAATTCCTTATGTATGGCGGGCAATCGGACGAGATTGCCGGTGAATTCTGGAGTTTTGGAACTTTAGGAGATATAGAGAATCGCGTTGCTTCATCATGTGGGCATATTTACGGAAAAACTAAAATCTGGGCAGAATCGTTTACAAGTGGCGGAGCACCATTCAATTGCTATCCGGCAATGATGAAGGAGCGCGGTGACCGCTTCTTTACAGAAGGAATCAATAATACCCTGCTTCATCTGTATATTTCTCAACCATACGAAGATAAGGAACCGGGAGTGAACGCTTGGTTCAATAGCGAATTCAACAGAAAGAACACATGGTTTCCACAATTGGATTTGTTTACGACTTATCTCAAAAGGGTGAACGTCATGTTGCAACAAGGTAAAAATATTGCCGATGTCGCTTATTTCATAGGTGAAGATGTGCCAAAGATGACCGGTGTTACTGATCCGTCGTTGCCAAAAGGTTATCAGTTCGATTTTATCAATGCGGAGGTGATTGAACGGGATATGTTTGTAAAAGACGGATTACTTACTTTGCCTCATGGAACGCAATATCGAATTTTAGTCCTTCCAAAGCTCCTTACGATGCGTCCTGAAATGTTGGCAAAAATAAAGAAACTGATTGAAGATGGTGCTGTGGTACTAGGACCTGCCCCACAACGTTCGCCAAGTTTGCAAAATTATCCGAATGCAGACAAGCAAGTTAAATCAATGGCTGATGAATTATGGAGCGGATTGGATGGCATCAATGTAAAAGCGAAGAAAATTGGTCAGGGCACATTGCTTGAAGGAATGAATATGACGGAAGCTTTGCAATATATCAATTGCCCTCCTGATTGCAAAATTGCCGATAACGCGCCATTGCTTTATGGACATCGTAATAATGGGGATTTGGATATCTATTTTGTATCCAATCAAAAAGATTCTCTGATCGAAGTTTATCCGGAGTTCCGTGTCAATGGCAAACAGCCGGAATTGTGGAACGCTGTTACCGGAACAATGCGCGATTTGCCCGGTTACAGGCAGACAAAATCAGGAACGGTTGTTCCGCTTAAACTTTATCCATACGAAAGTGCCTTTATTGTTTTCCGAAAGGCATCTTCAGCCGATGGAAACTCGGATCTGTCTGCCAATTATCCTTCTCCGAAAACAATCATTCCTCTCAGCAATGGATGGAAAGCGATGTTTGATACTAACCGTCGGGGTCCTGATACGCCAGTAGAGTTTGCTACATTGGAAGACATCACTTTGAATAAGAATTTCGATGTCAGCCATTATTCGGGTACAATTCTCTATTCGAAAGAATTCACATTGAAAAAGCTACCGAAAGAGGGTTCTGTCATTCTCGATTTGAACGATGTAGGTGTGATGGCTAAAGTGAAAGTAAACGGGCAATATGCGGGAGGTGTTTGGACTGCTCCTTATTATGTGGATATTAGCAAATGGGTGAAGAAAGGGAAGAATACGCTTGCGATTGAAGTTGTAACCACTTGGCAGAATCGTTTGATTGGTGATAGTGGATTGCCTGAAAGTCAGCGAAAGACATGGACTATATGTAATAATTACAAACCTACGGATGCGTTGCAAAAGTCAGGATTAATTGGTCCGGTGAGCCTCAGGATTACGGGTGATTGATATTTTCTATGACTGCTCTAGTCGTTTTGTAGAAGTTTAGATAATCAAGTCTTTTTTTTGCGTTCAACTTGTAGTACCTTTGCAGGTTCTTAGACGTAATAAAAATGACGGATACTAATTCGATATACATTAAAGGTGCTCGGGTCAATAATCTGAAAAATATTGATGTTGAGATACCTCGAGATAAATTGGTTGTGATTACCGGACTTTCAGGAAGTGGAAAGTCTTCATTGGCTTTTGATACTTTATATGCCGAAGGACAAAGACGTTATGTGGAAAGTCTTTCGGCATATGCTCGTCAGTTTCTGGGGCGAATGAGCAAGCCTGAATGCGATTTCATCAAAGGAATACCGCCTGCAATTGCAATCGAACAGAAAGTGAACACGCGCAATCCGCGTTCTACAGTCGGTACTTCCACTGAGATTTATGAATATTTACGACTGCTTTATGCCCGCGTCGGAAAAACGATTTCCCCTGTTTCAGGTACTGAGGTGAAGAAACATCAGGTAAGCGATATTGTCAAGGATGTTTTCGATTGTCCTGAAGGTACTCGCTTTGCTATTTTTGCTCCGGTGATACTTACGGAAGGTAGGAACATTGAGGAACAGCTGGGCGTTTTGCAGAAAGAGGGCTATACGCGACTTTTTATTCATGACACAGCGTATCGTATCAATGAAGTTCTCGATGACAAGCAATTGCTTAATACTCCAGATATAGAAATACTGATCGATAGGTTGGTGGTTTCTTCGGATAAGACTTTGAAGAGTCGTGTAGCCGATTCTCTGGAAACAGCTTTTTTTGAAGGACATGATGCTTGTCGGGTGCGTTTTTATTTGTCCGAAGGCGTTGTTGTAAAAGATTATTCAAAGAAGTTCGAAGCCGATGGAATCACTTTTGAAGAACCGACGGATCTGATGTTCAGCTTCAATAATCCGATGGGCGCTTGTCCTACTTGCGAAGGCTTTGGCAAAATACTCGGAATAGATGAAAATCTGGTGATTCCTGATAAGAGTCTTTCTGTTTATCAAGGAGCTGTCATGTGCTGGAAAGGCGAAGTGATGAGCGAATGGCTTAAGGACTTCATAGCGAATAGCGAAAGATATAACTTTCCGATTCATCGTCCGTATTATGATCTGACACAGAAAGATAAGGATCTGCTTTGGCATGGCGCCAGAGGTGTGCATGGAATTGATGACTTCTTTAAGTTTGTTGGAGAGAATTTGTATAAGATACAATATCGTGTGATGCAGGCCAGATATCGTGGTAAAACAATCTGTCCAACATGTAAAGGTTCGCGTCTGCGTCCGGAAGCATTGTATGTACAGGTTGGAGGCAAAAATATTGCAGAACTTGTGTCGATGCCGATTGCAGAAACTAAAGTCTTTTTCGACCAGTTGAAGTTGGATGAGACCGATAGTGCAGTGGCAAAACGTCTACTGACAGAAATCAATAACCGATTGCAGTTTCTCTTGGATGTGGGTTTGGGTTATCTTACGCTCGATCGTCTTTCTTCTTCATTATCAGGTGGAGAAAGCCAACGAATAAATTTGGCTACATCTTTGGGTAGCAGCTTGGTCGGTTCTCTTTATATTTTGGATGAACCGAGTATCGGACTTCATTCGCGCGATACAGATTTGCTGATCAAGGTGCTTCGACAGTTGCAGCAAATAGGAAACACGGTTGTCGTGGTTGAACATGATGAAGAAATTATCCGTGCAGCAGATTATATTATTGATATCGGACCTAAAGCCGGTCGCTTGGGAGGCGAAGTGATTTATCAAGGCGATGTTGCTCATTTGCCAACCTCTACTGACAGTTATACAGTGCGTTATCTGACGGGCGAGGAGAAGATCGAAGTTCCTGCATATCGTCGTCCGTGGAATAATTATATCAAAGTAAAAGGGGCGCGCAAAAACAATCTGAAAGGATTTGATGTGAAGTTCCCGCTGAATGTGATGACCGTAGTTACAGGCGTGAGTGGATCTGGAAAAAGCTCGTTGGTGCGTGATATTTTTTATGAAGGAGTAAAGCATTATTTGGATGAGGCAACGCATCTGATGGTGGATTGTTCGGGATTAGAAGGCGATTTGAAGCTGATTAAGAATATCGAGTTCGTCGATCAAAACTCAATCGGTAAGAGTTCTCGTTCGAATCCAGTGACTTACATCGGTGCATACGATGAAATCCGGAAGCTTTTCGCAGATCAGCCATTGTCTAAACAGATGGGGTATAATGCCGCTTATTTTTCTTTCAATAAAGAAGGCGGACGCTGCGAAGAATGTAAAGGTGAAGGAAAAATTACAGTCGAGATGCAGTTTATGGCAGATATAACACTTGAGTGCGAAGCTTGCCATGGAAAAAGATTCAAATCGGACGTACTCGAAGTCCTTTATCATAATTGCAGTATTTATGATGTATTGGAAATGACAGTCAATCAGGCGATAGAGTTTTTTGAACAATATCCGGGTTCGCAGGAGCAGAAGATTGTCAAGAAACTAAAACCGCTTCAGGACGTTGGTATTGGTTATATCAAGTTGGGTCAGACTTCATCAACTTTGTCCGGTGGTGAAAATCAGCGTGTCAAACTGGCTTATTATCTCGGTCAGGAAATTCAAGAGCCCACTGTCTTTGTTTTTGATGAACCGACTACCGGTTTACATTTCCATGATATAAAAACCCTGTTGAAAGCTTTCAATGCTTTGGTAGCGAAAGGACATACGGTTATTATTATCGAGCATAATCTGGAGGTGATTAAATGTGCTGATTATGTGATTGATCTTGGTCCTGAAGGTGGAAAAGGAGGTGGAAATATTGTTTGTTGCGGAACACCTGAGGAAATCGTTAAGTGCAAAGCCTCATATACCGGGAAATATTTAAAAGAGAAGCTCTTGTAGTCCACGAATGCATATTGCTATAAATGCAGTTGCAGCGTTTCATTTGCGTATCAAAAATTCATGTCGGTTTTTGGCGGAAAACGCTGTTTTGCCTTCCAGAGAGAACAATAATGATAATGTTATCGCCTATTACCCTATATATCTGTGGTTTATGCTTTAGATGAAAATTAAATTTCATCTAATTGTATTGTCCATTTCATTCGGAAGAAAATTCCACTTCATTCGAATGGAGTGAAGGTTTCTTTCGAATGAAATGGTCGCTACATTCGAATGAATTTTTTGACGCTTTTAAATGGCTTTGACGCCGTGTCAAAAATCTATGTTTTGCTTATCCTGTTACGATTAATTCTCCTTCGAGAACATTAAATCTTTTGCAAAGTAGCTGCGATAAATTCCCACAGTTTCTGTACAGAAGAGATTTTTACGCGTTCGTCTGGAGAGTGCGGATGTTCCAAATCCGGACCAACAGAAACCATGTCCATCTTCGGATAAGCTCCTTGTATGATACCGCATTCAAGTCCAGCATGCATCACTTTCACAGAAGGCTCTTTTCCGAATAATTCTTTGTAAGTTTCTTTCATCACCTTCAAGATAGGAGAGTCGATGTTCGGTTGCCATCCACTGTATGCGCCATCGTATTCAACTTTGGCTCCTGCCATGGCAAAGACACTTTCAAGACTCGAGCAGACAGCATCTTTGCGAGAATCTGAAGAGCTGCGAACCAATATCTTGACTTCTATCAGCTCGTTTGAAGAGCGTACAATTGCAAGATTTGATGATGACTCAACAGTACTTGGAAAATCTGTAAGCATGCTCAAAACGCCGTTCTGACAACCTTCGATAGCATTGATCAGATCGTCTTGAATCTCTTCTGGAATCAATGTTTTAGGCAGTCCGGTCATTTCGCCTGTAAATGAAATATTGTCTTCGATGCCTTTATATTCTTCTCTATAAGTATCTTGATAATCGGAGATGAGTTCCCATAATGATTCGGCATTATCGCCTGGAATAGTGACGATTGCTTCGGCTTCGCGCGGAATGGCATTGCGAAGCGAACCGCCTTCGATGGACGATAAGCGAGCTCCGTAGTCACGTACGGCCTCTTTCAAGAAGCGGAACATCAGTTTGTTGGCGTTGGCTCTGCCTAAGTGAATATCTACACCGGAATGACCGCCTTTGAGTCCTTTTAATGTGATTTTTACGGCAACATCGTCTTCGTTGATATAAGTATCTTCTTTGAATTGCATGGAAATATTCAAGTCTGTTCCGCCGGCACAGCCTACGAACAATTCACCTTCCTCTTCGGAATCGCAGTTCAGAAGGATATCGCCTTTAAGGAAACCTGACTTCAATCCGACAGCACCGTCCATTCCGACCTCTTCATCTACAGTAAAGAGTGCTTCCAACGGACCGTGTTTTAAGTTTTTGTCAGCTAAAGCAGCCATAGCAAATGCAGCACCCATGCCATCGTCAGCACCCAGCGTCGTTTCACGGGCTTTAACCCAGTCGCCATCAATATAGGCGTCGATAGGATCTTTAAGGAAATCATGTTTTACTGATGAGTTCTTTTGTGAAACCATATCGAGATGGGCTTGCATGGTAACGGTTTTGTGGTTCTCATAGCCGGGTGTAGCGGGTTTGCGGATCAATACGTTGCCTACTTCATCTTGTAAAGTTTCCAATCCTAATCCTTTACCGAAGTTAACCATAAAACGTGTAACAGCTTCCATGTGCCCCGTTGGACGAGGAATCTGAGTAAGTTCATAGAAATATCCCCATACAGGTTGAGGGGAAAGATTTTTGATCTCTGCTGACATAAAACTGCAATTTTATAAATTATTTAATATCAAATCTACGTTCAATTATTCAACTTGTCGCTTTCTGTTGATAATAGGCAGAGCTACAATGCTGAACAACCCTGTTAATCCTTGCCAAAGCGTCTGAACCATGTGCACAACCAAAGCAAAAGCTGCCGCGTCTGTTTCAACCACTCCAAAGCATACCAAGGTTGCAATCACCATAAAATGCCAAGGTCCGATGCCTCCTTGTACAGGAACTGCCACGGCAATGCTTCCCATGGCAAATGCAATTAAACCGACACCGACGCCCAAATGGCTTGTAAAGCTGAAGGCATAAAATGTGATATAAAAATAGATGAAATAACTGAGCCAAATCAACAATGTTTCAACTATGAACAACCACTTATGCTTCATCAACCAAATGCTTTTCATACCATTCCAGATATTCTGCAGCATTTCTTTGGCTTTCTTGACCACCGTAAAGTTACTCAAATAAATGAATATGAACCAAATTACACCAATAAAAAATATTACCCCTACATATATCCATATTGAATTGAACATGGATTGGAATCCACTGAGCAAATCCGGGTTCCGCGTAAAGAATTCATGAAAGAAGCTGAAATTGAAAAATACAATGGATAAAGTGATCATCCCGACCATGAAAGTATCGCTTACGCGATCGATCAAAAGTGTTCCCAGTAATCTGGTGAAAGGAATCTTTTCATATTTGGAGATGACGCCGCAACGCCAGATCTCGCCTACACGAGGTAATACCAGGTTGACTGCATAATTGCCCAGCACAGCATGAATGGCATTGCTGATCTTCACTTCATCGCCTACCGAGTTGATGAGAAGTTTCCATCGGAAACCACGTATGATGTTGGCTCCCAAGCCGAATAGAAGAGAAAAGAGAATGATTTCATAACGCACACCTTTGCGGATAACGTGCCATATCTCATTCAGATCCATCTTACTGTAGAGATACCAAAGAAGCAAGCATCCGAAGGAAAGCGGAACAAATATCTTAAGGAATGTCTGTAGAGCTTTTTTAAAATTCATTATGCAAAGGTGACTTTAAATTATTTGTTGTAATTTTGTACACCGCAAAGATAAGCATATTATTTTTATACAATCACTATTACAAACGAAGAAGTGGATGAGATTGGTTAGAGCTAAGAAAGCATTAGGACAGCATTTCTTAAAGGATTTGCAAATAGCCCAGCGTATTGCTGATACTTTATCTGAGTATAAAGGTTTCCCGATTTTGGAGGTCGGACCGGGCATGGGTGTTCTTTCCCAGTTCCTTTTGGATGCTGGGCAGGATTTGACGGTCGTTGAGTTGGATATGGAATCTGTTGATTACTTGAAAGCAAATTTTCCTGCGTTGGAAGGCAAAATACTGGCCGAGGATTTTCTGCGTTTGGATCTTTCTCAACTTTTCCCGGATAAGAAATTCTGTATTATTGGCAATTATCCTTATAATATCTCTAGTCAAATTTTCTTTAAAGTGCTTGACTATAAAGAGAGCATACCCTGTTGTTCGGGGATGATCCAGAAAGAAGTCGCCGAACGTTTGGCTTCTGCACCAGGCAAAAAAGCTTACGGAATATTAAGCGTGCTGCTACAGGCGTGGTATGATATTGAATATTTGTTTACGGTTAGCGAAAAAGTCTTTGATCCGCAGCCGAAGGTTAAAAGTGCCGTTATTCGTATGACGCGCAACAGCCGTACCAGTTTGGGATGCGATGAGACATTGTTTAAAGCGGTAGTGAAGACTTCTTTTAATCAGCGACGCAAAACATTGCGTAATTCGATGAAACCGATGTTGGGCAAAGATTGTCCTGATTATTCATTGCCAATCTTCGATAAACGTCCCGAGCAACTATCTGTTGAACAGTTCGTTGAACTGACGCTGATAGCTGCTCGGAATTTGAATTTTCAACAAAGTAATTCCTGATAAAAGTTTTTTAGTCTTCGATTATCAGTTGCTGATTTTGTGAATCACCTTCATCAGTTGTTCACCCAGTCCGATTGTGTAGCCTTGTGAAACATAGACTACGCGATTGAAAGTGTCGGCAATAATGAATATCGGCAATGAATTTGCATTTTGAAGATGCATGGCTGTAGCAATTTCTTTCTGTATAGCATTGTCCTTGTCGATACCGTATGTGATGGTATTTGGCAATGCTCCAAACTCTTTAGCATCGAAATTCTTATAGTCTTTTTCGCTAGGGAAGAGCAGAACCATGCCGCGTCCCCATGTCTCGAGATCTTTCTTTACTGCTGCAATGTCACGCATGGCGTGATTGGTTGGTTCCTGCCGAGCGCCTAAGATTCCGATAATGAAGTAACCTCTGCCTGTTGTCAGCAGAACGCTTGTTTCAGTCCCTTTGTCCGCTAGTTTAAATTTGTCTTCAGAATTGAAGTTTCCAATGACTTTAACTTCGTCCGGGCTTTCACGCATGACCAGTTTGAGGTTTGTCGTCTTATCAGCTTCTACATTGAAGAAAGTCATTTTCGCTAAAACGCTGCCACTGGCCAAACGGGTCCCTGTAATGAACAGATAATGACCTTCGTCTATTGGCATAGGTTTTTTAAGCAACATACTCCAGGCATCGCTATTGCCCATATCTGCATCTGCATTTGATTCGAGATGTAAAGTCTGTAATGTGCCGTCGCCTAAAATGTTTGCTATAGAGAAATGACTTAGATATTTGGGATCAGGAAGCGATTTGACCGGTTGATAGGTCGCTACAACTTTACCTTGTTTGAACACTGTTGGTGTTGTTTCATCAAAACTTACGTTAGTCCAATGATCTCCAACTGCATATTGCACTCTACCTGCTACCGGTTCTATCTGTGCAGGAATACCTAAGCTGCGGGCTACGGCTATAAAGAAGATGTTCCTCGAGTTTGTGTCCGCAACGCGTGATTTCCATACGCCCATCGGCATCATCGGTACACGTTGAGGATTTAATGCATCATTGACAGTGATATTTTTCTTTACCCAGTCTACCAAAACTTGAGGATCCTTGCGAGCTTGTGCGACTAAGGCTGTATCAATATTGGTTTGGAAGAAACTTCTGTATGGCGTGAGGAATTCGTTGGCAATGCGTGGATTCAAAACAGCTCTATTGAAGAACGGACTTTTTATTTCCGCTGCGTGATTCAGATGATCAAATAGAATAGATGCAGGTGTATCTCGTAAATCTTTAGCAGAGATCACACTTAGTAAAGCCATCGCTGTAGTACGGTTTTCAGCAGGTGTTTCACGCAGGAACTTTTCAATCTCTTGCCAGTTACCGCGGCTTCCAATCATGTAATTGATTGTTGCTGTTGAATCGATGCTAAGTTCTTTTGCCAGTGTACGAGCTTTATCAGCTGTGTAAAATGTGGATACATATTTATTGCGGATGGCATCTTCTTCAATGAGGCGTTTTGCATTGGCATCTTCTTGTTCTTTTGTGACAGTTACAGCAATTGCCCCATCTACAGGAGGAATTATGTCCAAATCGAGAGAAGCAGTATCACCTGGTTGTTTGTCGAGTTTTATATTGAGGTCTTTTATTTTTCCGAAAGAAAGTTTCGCATAACCGTATTTTCCGTCTTTAGTGGCCCAAACTAGCATGTCACCTTTTCCGGCGGTCAGGAACGTCTGACCTTTGGCATCGGTTGTTTTGTGAGCTACGGTGTAGAACTCTGCATAGTTATAGATTTTAAACTCTACCTTCGCGCCTTGTACTGGTTTGCCATCTTTGTCTGTAATGCTGACTATCGCTTTAGCTGTCGGTGCATAATTATCAACTACATTGATTTCAGTGTAGCATTTTGTTGTGTCCATAATCTCTTCCGGACCCTTATATTTGCCGAACACTTTCGTATGCATCAACATTCCGCGATATGCCGGACCGTTGAACCATCCAAGATTGAGAACAGGTGCAGGCTCACAAGCTCCCAAAAAGTACCATTTGCCATTCACCCAGGCTTCAACCCATGCGTGATTGTCGTCAGTATGCGCCCAACGTGGAGTATACACTTGGCGAGCAGGAATTCCTACAGATCTCAATGCTGCAACGGTAAAGGTCGATTCCTCGCCGCAACGTCCGAAGGCTGTTTTCACGGACGCAAGAGGCGAACTGGTGCGCGAATCGCTCGGTGTATAAATTACTTTCTCATGACACCAGTGGTTGACCTCCAGAACAGCATTATAGAGTGAAAGTCCTTTCACCCGGTCGCGAAGTTCACGATAAAAAACAATACGACTACTATCTAGTGTTTCATTATTGACGCGTACAGGCAATACAAAATGACGGAAAATTTCTTCGGGAATGCTGTCGCCCCAAGACATCTCTTTTTTTGCCTTAAATGAGCTACGTATATTGTCAAGATAAAATTGTCCGCAATAATCCGTTATATCACCTAAAGGCATATAGGCGTAGAGAAATGTAAGTGCTTCCCGCTCTTGATCGGACATTTGTTTGTCGAAGATGGCAAACAGTTTACCATTGGGAAGTAGTGCTTTTTTTGCCTGGAAATCTTTTTCTACTTCAGCTCTGTATGTTTTGTCAGAGATGAAATGTTTCTCGTTGTTACATGCGATTGCTACAGTGAGAAGAATCGTCATTAGGAAGATAGAAGTCTTTGTCATGGCGTTTATTTTTTATTTGTTATTTCGCAAATATACTTAATGTTTTCATAATATTATGGTTTCAACTCTCTAATTTTAATCAATGCGGATGAGGAGCGATTTTTGAGTGTGATTATCCATCCTTTTTGGAGTAACTCTTTGCCACTTACGAGTGTGCGTGTTTTAAGATCAAAATCTTCCATTTCGTATTTTGATTTGCTGTTGATGCCTCCCGGAAAAACAATGAGTGATTCTTTGTTTGCCTGACTGCGTCGGAAAGCCAGGATAAATCCTGCCTTCAGATCCGAACGATAGAGCTGGTAGGCGCACCAAGAGTCGTTGCCTTTTGAAAATGGGGTGAGTGGATAATAGTCTCCACTGAAATAGGTTTTTATAGCGGCATGTTGCTGCATCATTTCGCGATACCAATCCCAAGGGAAGTTGTCGGGCATACGTGTACGACTGCCATCATCAGCCTTCTGAAGGAAGGAGTTGTTCATACCGGCATTCATTCCGCCTCTGAAACGATAGGTGTCGTTTGGCAAAATCGCTGAACCCATATTGCTGTAAGGAATCCAATTCATGATGCAGTAGTTTTGTATCTGATTCCCGATATTTTCCTGGTCTGCTGGACAGGCATAATCCGTGCGATGAAGTGCAACACTGCGTCGCAACATTTCTATATCCAAGCGGTTACCTCCACCAGCACAGTTGTCAATCAACAGGTTCGGATGCTTTGCTAGAAGGTCGTCCAAAAACTGGTATAATCCTTCGACGTATCGGATTTCGGTCATTCCGATGCGGTCTGGTTTATCGGCACATTTCCAATAACGCAACGTCCCGATGTTTGCATCGATGCGAAGAATGTCCATGTTTGATTCGCTGATCTGCCTTGAAATATAATCGGTAATCCATTGACGTGCTTCAGGAATACCCAGATTCAAAAGTAACGATTCAACCTTTTTGTATTTGCCAACATCGTTGCGCGGGAAAGAGTCTGGAAGTTTGATAAACCATTCAGGATGTTGTCGAGTGACAGGAGTTCCGCCTACAGCTCGTTCAGGTTCGTACCAAAGGAGGAACTTCAGTCCTGCAGCATGTGCTGCATCGCTTATTGGACGCAGACCGTTAGGATGCTGAATAGTGTTGCAATCCCAGTTCCCCACCAATCCGTACCAATCTTCATCTTTCGGATTCTGCCATTCCAAAGTGTTATGCGGACCGCCAAACCATCCCGCATCAATCCAATAATTAGTATAATTGTCCAATTGCTTCTCTTTGATTATAGCGATGTTACGTAGATGATGGGCGGTTGTCATTCCTCCCCATGCCGGAAATGAAACAGGTATTTCAACTTCTTTGCCAGATGGATGTGGTGAAGCATATTTTACCAGATAACGTCGCAATTGGTTTTGTGCGCGTACTTGATCGCCTTTCCAGAATGTCATGAGTATGCGTGGCGTACGGATCTTTTCATTCGGATAGAGACGTAAATGGCTGTTCTCCATACCTGCTTGCAAACGAATCTCTTTTTCTGATGCGGCAAAGCGGGCTTTCCATTGGCCTGTCCATCCGATAGCAAAAATGATTCCTTCTTGTCCGCGATGAATATTGAAAAACGGAAGATAACGACTGGATGAGCGTCCGCTCGCTGTGACAAACTGAATATCTTTGCCTATACTTACAATTGTATCATGGAGTGAGAAATCGTCGTAGCTGTCGCGTGTACCTTGCGAGTATCTGATTCCATAATGGTTGGTGCTGTTGTTATTGTTTATACTTACAGGAATGTCTGCTGCCAATATACGAGTGAACAATGCACTTGTGTCTTTACTCCGATTTTCAATTGTTGCGTACCATTCTACAGCCGGTAGGTCTTTAGGATAAGTGGCTTCAATTGTATATCTTATACCGGTTTTTTGATCATCGTATATGTTTCTAATGGTAGTAATACCTGCACTATCGGTGCTTCGAGTCATTTTCTGATGTGAACGGGCGAGTATTTCTGCAGAATGTTCTACTCCGTACACGAAAGACAAGGCGAGTGATAATTTTGTAATCTTTTTGGCCCAATGCTCTGCTTCGAGTTTTTCTTTTGGAGCACTCAGTGTATTATACGATGAGTGGCAATTACAAAGTAAAAATATGGCACAGAAAAATATCAATTGTTTCATTTTCGAAGGGTTCTAATAAGATTAATGTATCTGCAAAAATATAAAATAGATTCATTGTAATGACAGCTTTTTCTGAAAACCACCTTGAGTACTATTCTTCTAAAGCTAATTTTGAACAAATTACAAACTCTTATTTGTTTTAAATATATACTTTCAAGGTTTATACCGTTATATTTGCAAGTAATAATTGCAGTTATAAAAAAAACTTGGGTATGGCAGTAAAGAAAGATAAGATTCTCTGGGCAGACGATGAAATTGATTTGTTGAAACCTTATATCCTCTTCCTTCAGGATAAAGGATATGAAGTGGTTCCCGTAATTAGTGGTCAGGATGCCATCGATTCATGCAGGGAAGAAACATTTGATATTATCTTCCTCGATGAGAATATGCCTGGTTTAAGTGGTTTGGAAGCATTGGCGCAGATCAAGGAACTGAATCCGGATGTTCCCGTTGTTATGGTTACCAAAAGCGAAGAAGAAAGCATTATGGATCAAGCTATCGGTAATAAAATTGCCGATTACCTTATCAAACCGCTCAATCCCAATCAGCTTTTACTGTCGATTAAGAAAAATGTTCATAAGAATGTGATTATCACCGAAACAACCACAGTGGGCTATCAGCAGGAATTCAGTCGGATAGGTATGCAGATTAACGATTCGCTTACAACTGATGACTGGATGGAAGTCTACAAAAAATTGGTTTATTGGGAGTTGGAACTTGAAAGTACACAAGCGGCGATGAGTGATATGTTGCAGATGCAAAAAAAAGAAGCCAACAATTCCTTTGCAAAGTTTATTAAGAAAAACTATATGAACTGGATTCAGTCACCGGATAAACGACCGTTGATGAGTCCTGATCTTTTTAAGAAGCGAGCATTCCCAATCCTCGAAAATGGTGAGAAACTGTTCTTTATCCTTATTGATAATTTTCGTTTGGATCAGTGGCGTGAGGTAAAAGATCTGCTTGCTGAATATTTTACATTCGATGAAAGCTTGTATTACAGTATCCTTCCGACAGCTACACAGTATGCACGTAATGCCATTTTTTCCGGTTTGATGCCGTTGCAAATCGAAAAGATGTTTCCGGACTTGTGGGTCGATGAGGAAAGTGAAGATGGGAAGAACCTTAATGAAGCTCCACTGATTCAGACACAGATCGAGCGCTTTCGCAAGAAATATACTTTTTCTTATAACAAGGTGCATGATTCACAGTATGGTGAGAAGTTGCTCACAATGATCCCTTCGTTGATGCAGTATCAGTTAAATGTGATTGTCCTTAATTTTGTGGATATGCTTTCGCATGCGCGAACTGAAAACAAAATGATTCGCGAATTGGCTCAGAGTGAGGCGGCTTATAGAAGTCTTACGCGTTCATGGTTTCAGCATTCGGGTACTTTAGAACTATTTAGGCGCATTGCCGATAAAGGTTGTAAAGTAATCATCACGACCGATCATGGTACGATACGTGTAGACAATCCTCAAAAAGTTGTTGGCGACAAAAACACCAATACGAACCTGCGCTACAAAGTGGGTAAGAATCTGAGCTATAATATGAAGGAAGTTTTTGAGATACGTGATCCTGAAAAGGCGGGACTGCCTTCACCGAACTTGAGCAGCAAATATATTTTTGCTACGAACAACGATTTCTTCGCTTATCCGAACAATTATAATTATTATGTTTCTTATTATCGTAATACTTTCCAACATGGTGGCATTTCGATGGAGGAGATGTTGGTTCCATTTATTACGCTGGCTCCAAGATAAACAGAAAGTATCAGAGTTGATTGAGCTGTAGCAGTTCATTCATGATTATCCGATCATTATTTAAGCGGGGGATCTTGTGTTGGCCGCCTAGTTTCCCTTTACTTTTCAACCAGTCATAAAATAGCCCTTTCTTGGCAATCACAATTTCGAGTGGTTGCAATGATATTTCTTTATAACGTTTTGCTTCGTAATCGGAGTTCACTCTTTGAAGTTCTTTATCCAAGAGTTCAGCAAATTCTGGCAGTGATTTTGGTTTCTTTTCGAATTCTATTAGCCATTGATGACATCCTTTGGCAATATTCAGTTTGAAAAGCGGAGCAACAGTGTATTCTTTAATTTTTGATCCTGTTAGCGAACAGACTTCACTGATGGCTTTTTCTGCATTATCTACCATCAACTCTTCGCCAAAAGCATTGATGAAGTGTTTGGTCCTTCCGGTGATAATAAATTTGTGGGGGTGAAGGGATGTGAATCTCACTGTATCACCGATTTGATAGCGCCACAAGCCACCTG
>Ga0116193_1001995_pt1 | contig 15977 bp, 10 predicted proteins | sample AD_UKC115_MetaG_FD_89892 | JGI IMG/M metagenome (GOLD analysis project Ga0116193, IMG submission 89892) | Active sludge microbial communities of municipal wastewater-treating anaerobic digesters from Hong Kong - AD_UKC115_MetaG | ecosystem: Engineered > Bioreactor > Anaerobic > Digestate... | reverse complement strand
CACCGTCACCAATGTCAACTTCGATGTGAACAGCCTGCTGCAGATGGTGCTCGAATGCGGGCGCATGAACCTCAAAACGATGCAACTGCTCAATGATGGCCATGTCGAAAAACTCGGCCAGCCTGGCCCGGTGGAAATCACCGAGGGCATTCAGGAAGCCGCCCCGGCCATTCTCATTACTGGTCATGACATGATCGACCTGCTCGATCTGCTCGAGCAAAGCAAGGATTCCGGCGTGCACATCTATACCCACGGCGAGATGATCCCCGCGCACATGTATCCGGAATTGCGGAAGTATCCGCACCTGAAAGGCAATTATGGCGGCGCCTGGCAGGATCAGCGCGATGAATTCGAGCGTTTTGGCGGCGTCATTCTCGCCACCACCAATTGCGTGCTGATTCCGCGCACCGAGAACACTTATCTCGTCCGCTTCTTCACCACGCGCGCCACGGCCGTTCCGGGCGCCGTGCAATTAAAGGGCAATGATTTCAGCGCCGTCATTCAGCGCACCAAGGAAGTCGGCCCGGTCAAGCCCACCGCCACGAAAAATAACTTCATCGGCTTCCATTGGACGACTATTCTCAGTCTCGCCGACAAGATTGTTGCCGCCGTGCAGGCAGGCAAGATCAAGCACTTCTTCGTCATCGGCGGATGCGATGGCGCTGAAATCGGGCGCAATTACTTCACCGAATTCGCGCAAGCCACGCCGCAGGAAAGCCTCATTCTGACGCTGGGCTGCGGCAAGTATCGCATCCGCGATTACGACTATGGCACGGTCGATCTGGGCGATGGCGTCGTCATTCCACGCCTGCTCGATATGGGGCAGTGCAATGATTCCTATGGCGCGATCCAGGTGGCGCTTGCGCTGGCGCAGGTGTTCGAATGCGGCGTGAACGATCTGCCGCTGACGCTGCTCATCTCCTGGTTCGAGCAAAAAGCCGTGGCCGTGTTGCTGACGCTGCTGCACCTGGGCGTCAAGGGCATCCGCTTGGGTCCGGCGCTGCCGGCCTTCATCACGCCCAATGTGATGGACATTCTGCAGGAACAATATGACCTCGGCCCCATCGGCTTCAACGCACAGGCCGATGTTGCGGAGATCATGGCCGAAGAGGATTCCGGCGAGTTGGAGACTGTATAAGTGTGAAGCAAATGCAAACTGGAGGAATGAATTAGCGCCCGTAAATCCTGCGGGCGCTTTTTTTTGCAAGTGTCAACCTTCGATAAAAGGGGGGCAATTGGGAAGCGAATATGCTTCCGCTGCAGCCACTGATGCATTGCTTGACAAGGATTACATCATGGTGCCGGGAGACGGAGTTGAACCGCCGACACGGGGATTTTCAGTCCCCTGCTCTACCGACTGAGCTATCCCGGCAAGAGGTGGGCAGAGAAGGCCAGCGGCTAGCCAAAGCCTGTGTGGCAGCATTCTCTTTCCAAAGCGTGTGCCTTTTAGTAAACGCCAACCTGCGGTGGGTCAATGTTTTTTTCTCGGATTCTGAGGCACATTCGATGATAAACCTTTTCAAAGCAGTCAATTGATAAGGACAGCTTTCTCACATGAAAACCTATGGCTTGATCTCCGATACGCACGGCTATGTCCATCCCGACCTGTTTACGATCTTTGAAGGCGTGGAGGCCATTCTGCATGCCGGCGATGTGGGCGGTGAGCATGTGCTGCAAGAACTGGAAGCCATCGCGCCGGTGTTCGCCGTGGCGGGGAATATGGACGTTGTTAGCGCGCGTATGCCACCAATGCGCGTGGTGACGCTGGATTTTGGCGTGGCCGTGATCACGCACAGTCATTTGATTCCACAGCGCGATCTGGCGGGGCTGGTCAAGCATTTCAAGGCGCAGGATCCGCGCCTGATCGTCTATGGCCACACGCATATCCAGTATTGCGCGAAGAAGAATGGGATTTGGGTGGTGAATCCGGGGCCGGCCTCGCGTCCGCGCTTTAATGACATTCAATCGGTGGTGATTGCCTCATGGGATGAGGATAAGGACGAACTCACATTCGATCTTCGGCGGCTGTTACAGTAGGTTGGCTCTTCTAGCCGAGGATGCAGGCCGGGAGGCCTGCACCACAATATAAGCACAAACCTATGCAGGCCGGGAGGCCTGCACCACAATAAACGCACAAACCTATACAGGCTGGAAGGCCTGCACCACAAGAGAAGCACAATCCTATGCAGGCCGGGAGGCCTGCACCACAATAAACGCACAAACCTATGCAGGCTGGCAGCCTGCACCACAAGAAAAGCACAGAAAATTATGCAGGCTGGGAGGCCTGCGCCAGAGCCTCCGTATCATAATATTGTCATTTCGAAGGAGCGCAGCGACTGAGAAATCCTGCCATATAAGCAGGCAAAGATTTCTCGCGCTTCGCGTTCGAAATGACAAAAAAGGCATCAAACACCTCATAATCAAGGAATAAAACTCATTTGCGGATACAGCGCCGCGACGAACTCCGCCAGCAGTTGCGCGCATGATTCCAAGTCTTGCAGCGAGACAACCTCCACCGGTGTATGCATGTAACGATTGGGGATGGAAACCAAGCCCGCCGCCACGCCAGCGCGGCTGATCTGAATGACATTGGCATCGGTGCCGGTGGCCTTCGGTTCAGCCTGCATTTGCCAGGGGATGTTCTTATCCTTGCAGACTTGCAGCAGCATGCGCTCGACGACGGGATTAATATTCGGCCCGCGATGCAAAGCCGGCCCGCTGCCCAGTTTCACATCCCCCACCTTGTTCTTCTCCACGCCCGGAAAATCCGAGGCAAAGCCGACATCCACCGCGATTCCCACGTGCGGCTCGATGGAATACGCACTGGTCGAAGCGCCGCGCAAACCAATCTCCTCCTGCACCGTGCTAACGCTATACAAGGAAACACGGATTTCGCGCTCATGCAACAAACGCAAGGCCTCCATCACCACAAAAGCGCCAACGCGATCATCGAACCCGCGCGCCGCCGCAAGATCATTCTGCAAGCGTACCAATCCGACATCGACTGTGACCGGATCGCCCACGGTAACAAACTGCCGCGCTTCTTCATCACTGCGCGCGCCAATGTCGATCCACAACTCATGCAATTCGCTGACCTTGCCAAGGTCTTCTTTTTTCATGAGATGAATCGGCTGGCGGCCAATCACGCCCGAAACAGGGCCGTTGGAGCCATGGATGGTCACGCGCTGGCCGCTGATGGTGGCCGGATCGATTCCGCCAATGGCGGCAAAGTAACAGTAACCTTCCTTGACGATATTGGTGATCATCAACCCGATTTCGTCGCAATGACCTGCAAACATGACGCGCAACGGCGCGCCGGGGTTCTTTACGGCAATGACATTGCCATGGACATCGGTGCGCACCTCATCGGCATAGGGGGTAATATATTCGCGGATTTTCTTCTGCACGGCCTGTTCAAAACCAGACGGGCTGGCGGTTTCGACGATATCCTTAAGGAACTGATATGATTCTTCGCGCATGCTGCATCTCCCATGGTGTAAATTTGCGCGAGCAGTTTAGCGCGGGCGCCAAAAAAGAACAACGCCTTTTGCACCTGTCCTGTAGTGGCTCCACTTTTGCGTTTTCATTTTTATGTCGGGCTGGCTATACTGAGTGTCTTTACTATGATGATTGTAACAATCGTCGCATACAGGAGAGTTCAACCGTGGCTGGACAGATCGTGGAAACAGAACCAGGTGGCGCCAAAGAAGCAGTTGAGCGCTCAACGGAAGAACTCTTCATCAATCGCGAAATCAGTTGGCTGGAATTCAATTGGCGCGTGCTGCACGAGGCGCTTGATGAGCGCACGCCGCTGATGGAGCGGCTGAAATTCATTGCCATTGTCGATTCCAATCTCGATGAATTCTTTATGAAACGCGTGGGCGGATTGAAGCGCCAGGCAGCGGCAGGCGTGCAGGTGCATAATGCCGACGGGCGCAGTCCGCAATCGCTTCTCAACGAGATTCGCCGCGTAGTTCTGCGCATGGTGGATGAAGAACGCCGCTGTTTGCTCGATGTTCTGCTGCCGCGCCTGCGCCGCTTGGGATTCAATCTTCAAACATACGATCAGCTCAGTTCCAAGGATCGCCAGTACGTCGTTGATTATTTCCGCCGCTGGATTTTTCCTGTTCTAACGCCGCTGGGCGTTGATCCCGGCCATCCCTTCCCTTTTCTTTCCAATTTAAGTTTGTCGCTGGCAGTGCGACTGACCACCGAAGAAGACGGCTACGAACGTTTCGCGCGGGTGAAGATTCCCTCCAATTTGCCACGCTGGGTTCCGCTGACCACGCCTATGCAATGGATCCCCATTGAGCAGATCATTCAAAATCATCTGGAAGATTTATTCCCCGGGATGATCGTCAATGAGGCCCACCCGTTCCGCATCACGCGAAACGCCGAACTGGAACGCAATGAAGAGGAAGCCGATGATTTGCTGGACCTGATTGCCGAGGAATTGCGCCACCGCCGCTTTGCGCCGACAGTGCGCTTGGAAGTCGCCCAACAGATGAGTCCCACGTTATTGGGCTGGCTGCAATCGGCGCTCTCGCTTGAGGATGAAGATATCTATCCCGTCCCCGGTCCGCTAAAGTTATCCGACCTGATGGAACTAACATCTGTATCCTTGCCCGAGCAGAAATATGCTCCGGCGGTCATTGTTACGCATCCACGTTTGCGTGAACTGGACAATGAGGATACGGAAAAGGACATTTTCCAGATCATTCGCGAGGGCGATTTCCTCGTTCATCATCCCTATCAATCATTCCAAACCAGCGTGCTGAAATTTCTCGAAGCGGCGGCGGATGATCCGAAGACACTGGCCATCAAGCAAACGCTCTATCGCACGGCGAAGAACTCGCCCATTGTGCAAGCGCTGGTGCGCGCTTCTAACAATGGCAAGCAGGTGGCCGTGCTGGTCGAAATCAAGGCGCGCTTTGATGAGGCGAACAACATCGAATGGGTGAAGGTGCTGGAAAATGCGGGCGTGCATGTGACGTATGGCTTGGTGGGATTGAAGACGCATAGCAAGATCATTCTCGTTGTGCGCGAAGATGATGACGGGCTGCGCTCGTACTGCCATATCGGCACGGGCAATTATCACACCGACACCGCGCGCCTTTATACCGATTTAGGTCTGTTCACCTGCAACCCGGAGATTGGGCAGGATGTGGTGCACCTGTTCAATTATCTGACGGGACATTCGCGATTTAAGGATTACAAGCGGCTGCTGGTCGCGCCGGTGAACATGCGCGAGCGTTTCATCGAAATGATCGACCGCGAGATTGCCACGCATTCGACACGCAAGCAGGGGCATATCATCGCCAAGATGAATTCGCTGGAAGATACGAGCATCATTAAGCGCCTGTATCGCGCTTCACAAGCCGGCGTGCGCATTGATCTGATTGTGCGCGGATTCTGCTGTTTGCGGCCGGGCGTGCCGGGCTTATCCGAGAACATTCACATTACCAGCATCATCGGGCGCTTCCTGGAGCATGCGCGCATCTTCTATTTCCGCAATGGCGGCAAGGAAGAGTATTACATCGGCTCGGCCGACTGGATGCACCGCAACCTGGATTACCGCGTCGAGGCGGTGACGCCTGTCCTGCGCGGCGACTTGCAGCGACAACTGCGGCAGATTCTCGACTCCAATTTGCGTGATCAGCGCCAGACATGGGATTTGCAGCCTGATGGTTCGTATGTGCAGCGCACCTGCGCCGCGGATGATCCGGGAGTGCAGGCCGCACTGATGGCGCCACCCACGGCCGTTGTGAAGAAGAGGCATAAGTAAGAGCAATTATACTAAATCATAAGACTTTTGCTGTGAAACGATGCTGTAGGGTGGGTCCTGACCCACCAACATTTCGGAACATGGGAATAAATGTCAGAAAAATTGCTTTGCGCCGCCTCCGCAGGAGGTAAATATCAGCATTGTTATCAAAGGACTGTCGGCTCGAAGAGCCAACCTACTTCCTTATCTCAACGCGTGTCTTTCCGCCTTCCTTGAATTGCACCTGAAAATCGAACGGAAAATACAAAAAGCCATTCAAGCCGCGCAGCATATAGGCAGACCAGGCAGTATTCTCAGCCGGCACGCTGCCCAGCCCCAGGCGGCAGGTCCATTCCCCCGACGCGCCCTGTCCGCTTCCTGAAAAGCGGATGCGATAGCCTTGCCCCTGCAAATCCCCCTGCTGAACAGACCATTGTCCCGGGCTGATTTTTCCTGTAAGTGTCAATTCGCGTGCATTACTGCTTACCGCCGTTCCCAAGCCGGGCAAAGCATACAGAGCCTTTAAGGCCTTGACCGACGTGAACTGCGGCTGCAGGACGCGAATTCCACCCTTGATCTCCCATTGTACTGGATCCGGTGCAGGCGAAGCCAAGCCATGCACCGTGGCCTTCCAGGAAGCATCACCCGCTAATGAGCGGAGAACCTCATGGTTCAGCGCCTCTCCCAAATCAGGCAAATTCATCTGCTGAGCCTGAATGTTAGCCTGATATGGTTTTCCTGCCGCTTCCAGATGAACAATGGCATCGAAGATGGCCGTCCCGCGCCCCAGGCATAAACTGCCGCTTGTGATATCCACCTTGTTGCGCGCAAAACGCCCATTGATTTTCACCTGCTCCAGCGGCTTTTCCGCAAGTAATAACTTATCACAAGAAACATCAAAGGCAAAAGCAGGCACACTCTGGGGCACAGGCAAGTGGATCTTTCTCGCTGAACCAACAATATTTCGCACCAGTTCCAAGATCGCAGTCTGGTAGTATTGCATCTGCAATTGAGAGGTCATGAGCGTTATTTGGTTCAGCGCTCCGGGATCGTTGCGGGCCAGGTTGACAATGACCCCCAACTCATCCAGCGCCCCGGCTTCATGGAAGGACTGAATACGCAGGCCAAGCCCATGGCTCCATCCGCCGCGCAACCGGCCTTCCTGCTTGAGCAGATTTTCCTGCCAGGCCAACTTCAACGGCGGGGTGGCCTTAATGCCTTTTTCAATGCTGATGTTGTCCAACTGGCCTTCGCCGGCGATGGTAAAGCGCGACAACTGCTGATCCCATTTCCAAGCCTGCTCTGTGGAAAAGGTTGCCTTGGCAATGCCAATATCGGGCTGGCTGGCCAGTTGCATGACCAGCGGGACATCCATATTCTCGATGGAGAGCGTGCCTTCATTGTCGCCGGATTCAGGCTCCGTGGCCGTTCGCAATTTCCATTTGCCCCGCGAAAGACGCCCTTCCAGCAGACGCGAATTGGCCGAGCAATTATGCAGCAAGCGCGTGGCAAGATCGGTGCGTACCCTGAACTCGCTCCAAAACTCCAGCGGCGGTCGATCTGAGAAGTAGTTGCCATCCATCTGCAGCCACCCCGCCGTATCCAGCAAACGCCCGCCGCCGCTGATCGAAGCGCTCACATCGCACGACAACGTGCCGCTGGTCAATGCATCCGGCAGGGCAACATAATCGGAAATGATGCGCAGCGGCGCTTTCTTAACAGTGCACGCAACTTCGGCTGGCAGCATCTGCGAGAACGGCGCCTTGGGATTCCACGCAACCGAAACCGACCGATCCAACCGCGCCGAACCAATCGACTTCTCTCCCTGCGTCAGTTGAATACGAAATGATTCGGCCAGGTATTGTTGATCGTTTCGGTACAGCACTCCCTGGTGCTCAAGTTTTACACGCAAGCTCTGCTCCTCCGTTTGGCCCGGCAGCATGTTATGCGCAAAAACTTTCATCATCATCAGCGTCTTTTCGCCCGGCTCCTTTTCCAGCAGCAAATCGGTATTATTAATTTGCAGGATTGAATCACCCGATTGGCTGTGAATGGCAATGCGCGCATCCTGCAACTTCACGCGCTCCGGATGACGTCCATTCAAAAAAAGATCGCGCCAGGGAATTTTGCGAACATCCTCAACGGATCCCCAATCCAGCACTGGCTGCTCTAATCGAATTTCGCGCGGCACGCGCATGCCCAATAAAAGCGCCCAAGGCTCGAAGTGAATTTCGGCAACGGCAACCTTCAGCAGATGTTCTGCTTTCGCGTCGCTTTGCACGTCATAAGCAATAAACCCGCGAAACGGCAGCGACTCCACGCGCCTGCATGTGACCGGTTGCTGAAAAATGCGCGACAAGATGATTGGGCAAGTGCGGCCAATCCCTAAACGCGTTGTGTTGAGCATGTAAGCCATCGTGGAATACACAACAAAGAGAAGGACAATAAAGAGTAAGATTATTTTTGGACGGCGCCACCATGGCCGGCGAGCGAAAATATCATTGTTCATGCCAACAACTCGCCCGACTGCAAAAGATCGCGCAGGTTCATCTGGCCAAAGTGCCGCGGAAACATCTGGTCCATCGAAGATAGGGCGCGCCACACAGCATCATTCTCAGCGCCCTTGCCCGCCAGCACCGCGCCTTGGCAAGCAATATAGAAGATGTCGTTTAATTTCAAGTTTTCCAGCGGCCGATCAATGATCAGCCGGTCATCTTCGCGCACGGCGAGCAATTTCTCCTTCATCAAGTGCGCCACAATCTCTTCCAATTGGCTCTCGCTCAAATTCGTTCGCTTGCGCAATTCATCGAACTTGATCCCGCCTTCATTCTTGAGAAATGACTCTGCGATCCTCCCCAGCACCAGCACATAAAGACGCGGATCGCGCAACACTTCCTGCTCGGGCTTGAAATCCTCGCGCAGCACCACATCGAAATTCTGCGCAAGGTATGCCACCTCCACCCCGACCAAAACAATGGCCCAAAGGAAATACAACCACACGAGGAAGACCAGCGTGGCGCCGAATGCTTCGAAAATCGAGCGCCGCAACGGGCTCAGCCCAATATACGTAAAATACAGGTGCTTGATGAGCACCCATAATAACGCCGTGGCGAATCCTCCCGCCAGCGCGGGCAGCCACTTCACGCGCGTATTGGGCGTGAAGTGAATCGCCAGCGTCAGCGCCATCCAGACAAAGAAGAAAGGCGCCGCCACGGTGGCAAAGCTCGTGAACCACAGCGAGAACGGACCGGCATACGGCAGACGAATGCTCGCCTCCAGGCGCTCATGAAAAAAGCGCGTAACAATGGTCCCCATCGTAATAAGAAATGGCACGCTGACCAATAGCGTGGAAAAGGCCATGAAGCGCTTGAGCAACGACCGGCGCACATGCACCTTCCAGATCTGATTAAAGAAAATCTCGCACGCCGTAAACAAGGCCATGGAAGCCAGCAGCAATCCCAAGCCGCCAAGGCCGGCAATGCGGCTGGCGTTGCGCCGAAATTGCCGGAAGGTCAGGCGAACATTGGAATCGAAGGAATCCGATGGCCCTGTTGGCACAAGCGACATCACGCCGGCACTGGTCGGTTCTGATGCTGGAGTCGAAGCGGGCGCCGAGGCAATGACGTGATCCGGTGCAGTCACAGGATCGCCGGGCAGAACGTATTCGCCCATGACGCGAACAATGAGATTCTCCGCTTCCTCTGGGCCGCCGACAAAAAAGAACGTGGCGAAAATGCTCACCACCGCCATCAGCGGAAACAGCGACAAGACCGACGTGAAGGCCAGCGCCGCGCATTTTTGCGTGCAGCGATTGCGAATGAAGTCCTCCGCGATCATCCACAAAAACCGCGCCGTATAGAAGCCCATCCGCCACGGCATCGTGACGGCAGTGGCATCGCGCTGAAACAAATACGAGCGAATGGAGCGCGTGCGCTTGTGCGTCTGCCATAAAATCTTGCTCATTCTGGCACTGTCCTGTTGCGGATGAACTAGCGGCGACGGCCCTTGCGGGGAATCGTGTAACCGAATTGTTTGAGGTCTTCGGGGTGTTTCGTCCAGTTTTTTCGTACTTTCACCCGCAATTCGAGGAAAACCCCATGCCCGGTCAGTTCCTCAATTTCCGGACGCGCCGCCGCCCCGATTTGCCGCAGCATCGTTCCCCCCTTGCCAATCACAATGCCCTTTTGCGACTCCTGCTCGACAAAGACATGCACCAGCACGTAATCCTTCGCATCCTCATGCTCAATGAATTCCTCAGTCTGCGTCGCCACCGAATAGGGAATCTCCTGCTGCGTTAAAGCAAAGACTTTTTCCCGCACAATCTCCGCCACCAGAAACCGCAGATCGCGATCGGACAGATCATCCGGCGAATACAGCGGCGGCCCTTCAGGCGCCAAGGCGCGCAAAGATTTAATCACCTGCGGCACGCCATCTCCCGTTAAGGCCGAGATGAAATGAATGGCGCGACCGCCAACATTCAGTTGATCCTGCAATTTCTTCAGGGAGTCGGGAGACAGCCGATCGATCTTGTTCCATACCTCAATCACCGGCGCATTCACCTGCGCCAGGTATTGCGCCATCAATTGCGCCGCCGCCTCCTCTGGGCGCGTGGCATCGCGCAAGTGAATGGCGCCATCCACATCCTCCAGCGCCTCATTGACGCGATACATCAGCGCCTCATGCAGCAAATCGCTCGGCGGCACAATGCCCGGCGTATCGAGAAACACCAATTGCGACGTGTCATCAGTCAGAATACCCGCGATTTTGTCGCGCGTCGTCTGCGGCTTGGGCGACGTGATCACAATCTTCTGTCCCACGGCTCGATTGAGGAATGTGGATTTCCCTACATTCGGCTCCCCAAGAATCGCAAAAACGCCGGTCCGAAACTGCTCAAAACTCTCGTCCATAAATCTCGATTCTCAAAATGCTGATCCTGCCGCCCAATGCTTTATCACAGAAACTCGGGCACACACATAGTAAAACCCGCCTGAGGAACAGGAATAGGGGATTGCCAGACTGCCTCTCTGCGTCCATAGGAGGAAGGGTCATTGGAGTTTCATCATCTGAAGACGGAGGGCAAAGCGAAGGCTGCTGTTTACGGACTTAGTTTCTCGGTAACTTGTTACTGCAGATTGGGTTCGAATGGAAAATTTATCTTTAGGGGGGCGGGATTTCCGCGGATGCGGAATCACCGGGAGTTGGCGTGATTGACGTTAGGCTGGATTCGGGTAGACGCGCTGGACATGGGCGGACATTTCTTTTCCGCTGAGAAGTTGCGCTGAAAAGGCGGTGCTTCAGCGTAGAGAGATGTATGAGCGCAAGAGGGTTATTGGCCATTCCCTTAGCGCCCCTTATGAAAGGAAAAATTGGCGAAAAATCATGGTCACTGTTTTTCAATTAAGTCTGCGTCCCGGACTCCTACTCAATCCCTTGACATTTTATTCTCTGCGGAAGATTGTTTGCACCATTATGGCCCAAATCGTACGCTCATTGTTCCCGACGAACCGCATCACAGGCGCTTGTGCGCAAATTCGGCGATTGGGCGCACTACCTGGCGGCGGCGCTGACGCTGGAGGAATTGGAAACATGCGTCGTCATAGCCGCACCGGGTACCCTCTGGGCGACGAGGATTTCATCACTCGACTCGAGCCGCTGTTGTCGCGTCCCTTGAAAAAAGTCTAGCCCGGCCGCAAGCTAACTTTAGCGATGGAACACGTTGCAGGGCAAAAAAGTTGCGGGATGAAAGATATGGGTAGGAGGTCCCCATATTCCCGCACCATAGCAAATCCATAGATCAATTAGCACGAGACAAACAAGAGAAAAGTTAATTCGTATCCTGTTCCCGTTTCCCCCGTTTCCCATGCCTCCGTTTCCCTCATTTTTCCATAGTTATTTTTCTTTAATTAATTCACCACCTTCCAATCTCCAGCGTGCTTGTACATCTTCTTCCGTATATTTTAGCCAAGGAATTGTACTAACATGAACACCTTCGGAGACTAAAGTCGTAGGATAAGAAGCGTATTTATTTGAAACAATTATGTCGGTGCTTGCTGGCCCTATCCAAAAGGGTTTTGCATCTGCCGGATTTACAAGAACTCGAACTGATACCTTATAGGAATCTTCCTTAGTCATATCGTATAGATAATTTAAAGTAAGAGCCCATTTTGCCAGATTTCCAGCTTCCAAATAGGCAAAAGGTCTTTTATTGCTGTAATCGTCGCCGCCAAAATCGGCATTGCGATAATACTGAGTTTTGCTAACAGGATTTCCCTTAGAGTCCGCGATCAAAATCTCAAAAGAATCATTAAAGAAAAATGTCCAATCTCTAATTACAACAGGTCGACCTCCATTCCTCAGGTTAATATCAAAAACCATTGGCTCAGCTGGGCCAACCTTATCCTTTCTTGGAGAAATAGATAACGACAAAGCTGAAGTGGAAACAAAATCATCTACTTTAGTCTCCTCCGCCAAGACTGTACTGCACAGAAGCAAAAAAAGAATAATGTAAGATTTCATATATTTCTCTCCTATTGGTATGGTGGGTAATCCGATGTTATCATTATATCCCATTCAGGGTAATCTGCCGCTGAAAAACTTGGGTATATATTAGCATCCCTTGAATAGCTTAGGATATTGCCTCCAGGTGTATCCACTACAATACTAGAAGACCAGTCCCAATTAATCTGCAGAATAGGAACAGGATTGCCTCCGGGGGCCTTCCACATGATAATGTCATGAAACTGATCGGAAAGATTAATTTCATATGCATTAGGAGCAGTCCAAACCGGAGCATCGATTATATGATTATTCACTGAGTCATATGGAAAAGGACCATCAGATCCGGTTCCGCTCTTGGAGGTAGTCCCTGCCGCTTCAGTCTTGCTTCTGTTAGTTGTTACGATTTGAGCTACTACCAATTCTCCTGAGGCACAAGTTAAACCAAGATCCAATCCTGGCTTTGTTCCATTATAATAACTTGGATTGAATCCGAATTGTGTCGCCTGATTCATTCCAATACGAATGTTCAGTGGTGAAAAATAATACTGGGTAATTGTTATCGGCGGAATAGGTTTTACAGTAAAAATAGCTTTTGCCGTTAATGTTTGCAAAGCCGTATTGCTGCCAGGCGGAATAAACTGAGCAGTTGCAGTGACGTTTTTCGCGGTGCCATCGTTATCGCGCCACCAATAAAAGTTTATATGATCATTTAATAAATCTCCAGCAGTTAAGGGAACTTTATGTGCTTTATACTGCGCGGGAGGTGTCAAGTTATTGCTAACTTCCCAACTTTTTATTACCATCCCTTCAATTGCCCAAGAAGGACCCACTAAATTTCCTGCTGTCACTCGCAATGATAAATTAATCGGCGTTCCTAGCCATACATCAGCAGTTAATACAGGGCTACCATTCATCAAAATTTCAAGTGCAACTACAACAATTGTAACATTTTTTACCAAAGGTCCATCTTTTCTGTTCCCTATTTCCCCTGGCGGAAGCAGGGCTGCATCATCCCATTTGGCAGAAAAGACATAAGTCCCAGCACTGGTAACTGCCGTATCTTCTGCCAACCACTCTTGAGTTACAATATCCGGCACCATAGTCTGGCGATCTCCGGCTACTCTTATATCTTGATCGGTCGCTGCTGAAGCCGTAATTCCTAGTAACGTCCTGTAATAGGACAATGTTTTATTCGCTTCATAGCCAACATAATACGTCTGTCCTTCTGCGTTTTGCCCGTTCTTCAGAATGCTGGCTCCCGTTATACCATTTCCAGTTAGCCAATAAGGCACATACACGACTATTGTTATTGATTTTATCAATGGGCCATCTTTCCGATTTCCTGTTTCTCCTGATGGAATTACAGCAGCATCATCCCATTTGGAATGGCATTCAAATGCGCCTGTGGCAGACACAGGAACGCCGTCATCCATCCATGATTGAGTAACGATGTCAGCGGGTTCCGTCCGTTGCGATCCATAAATTCTGACGTCATTGTCCGTTGCGCCGGTAGCAGATATACCGAGTTTAGCTCTATAATATCCTACTGTTTTATTAGGCTCGTATGCCACATAAAAAGTTTGTCCGTCAACATTTTCCCCGTCTTTTCGAATATATGGCCTCTTTATCGGATCGGGGCAAGCAAAAGATAATTGCGTTAAAAGATGGATCACCAGATTCAGAGCAATAAATGAAGCGCTCAAATAAATGGAATATTTTTTGTGCATGTAATGAGTCATGTTGCCTGGTCCTTGTGCAAAACTGGATGAAAATCAGCGCAAGAGAGTAATGAGCATAAAGCCTTACATCATTCATTCGCGATAAAACCCTCTCCAGGAGACCACGAGGCCGTCGGATTAGGGCAAGCCGCCGCTGGAGAAGCTGGTTCGAGCAGTCGCGCTGCAGTAGCATGTTTGAACTGCCATAGACCGGCGAGTATAAGGATGCACAGAATTGTGCCAAATATCATAGCAAGCAATTTGAAGCGAACTAGTGCTCGGATTTTTATTAATTTATTCATTGCAGGCATTTAGTCGTTCTCCTGTTGATGTGAGCACCAACGCTCAGAAACTAGACACCATCCTCATCCTTCTCATCCAAACGTGTTTTGTATTGAGGTTCGCGCCAGTTTGAGAATGCACGAATGCCTGTTAATCTCCCTGCAGCAAGAGCGGCATCGTGTTGACTTGTTGCTTCATCATTTTCTTTAGCAAAGAGAAAGGCCATTCCGGTGGGATCAGCGGCGATTTGTTGCTTTAATTCTGGTTGCTCATTTTCAAGTGCCTGCTGCTGCTTGCGCGCCCAGAGCGCGGCAGATGGATCCGGCAACGCATTGGCCAGGTCACGGAAATAAGCATGCGCTAACGCCTTGTTTCCCTTCTTTTCTGCAATTTGCGCTAACCTTTCCACAACTCGGCAGGCCAGGTGAGGCCCACATTCGCCTTCGGAAAGAAGATCGAAAAGCCGCTTTTCCATTTCATCCGCCGGAACTGTCTTCACGCGGTCTTGCGTGATCAGTTGCCAGTATTTTACGTGCGCCACTAATGAGGGTTCGCCTTCTTTGGCGGCATGCATGGTATTTAAGAGTTCATTAGTGATTTCCACAGCTCGCCGATTGTTGTCCAGCCATGCTTCGGCCATTGCCAACGATAATTTCAGGTATCTGGCGCCGCGGCTGTTTGGTTTTTCTTTTGGTGCCTTGCCTGCAGCTATTAATGAAAAATACTCATCCGCAGCATCTTTAATTCGTTTCATTTCCTTTAGCCCTTGGTCAATCTGCCCTGTGCTGAGCAGATAGTCGGCCTTTTTTTGATGCACACGCGCCTCAATCGCGAGACGACGAGCATGCATGGCCTCCGAGTCCCATAGCCGTAATAATGATAAATCGCCTTTTAATCCATTTGCCTTGGATATATTGGGCAATCGTTTTTCGATTGCATCCGCCCAGAACTTCACATCCGCCGGAGTCATTTCTGTGTTGGAAATCACCTTGTTTACGGCCCGGCTGAAAACAGCATCTTGGGGATACGTTGCCAGATTGCGATAAATCATTCGCGCTGCAGTTTCCTGCCCCATATTAACTAGAAATTCCGCGTGCTGAATTTGCTTCCATCCCGCAGCTGGCTTGTCGGCATATCGTCCGCCGGGGGAAAATTCGCGCAACAGTGCATCGGCTCGGATAGCCTCATCCTTCATTTCATTCGGTCGCAACATGGCCGCATGCGCATAAAGTTTTCCCAATTCCGATCCAAAATCCGGCAAATCTGGGTCTTGTGGATTATTCTTCATAATGGCATCATAACTATTATTCAGCGCCACTTCATCGGCTGCTCTAAAGGCATTAACAAATGCTTGTTTTGCCTCTGTGGCTGTTTTCTGCTGGGCCTCAGTATTTTCAGCCCGAAGCAATGGATCAATCATCATTGAAAATAAAAAAGCAAAAGCTATCCCAGATGCTCGCATAATAAATGACTCCTCATGAAATGATGTTGCCTGTATGAATATAAACCGAATAAGTTTGTTGCAGCGGAATCTACAAAAATCGGGGGGGGGAGGTGTCAAGCATTATTTTCATATTACTGATTTAATTTGGAAATGAAGGAAACACCCTACTCATTTACGTATTCCCAAGATTTCGGTGACAGTGGGGCTGTTGAAAAAGTGTTGTTCCTGTTGACCTGTATACCTTATATCTATAAATTAATTCTGCTTACAT
>Ga0116193_1001994_pt1 | contig 15983 bp, 14 predicted proteins | sample AD_UKC115_MetaG_FD_89892 | JGI IMG/M metagenome (GOLD analysis project Ga0116193, IMG submission 89892) | Active sludge microbial communities of municipal wastewater-treating anaerobic digesters from Hong Kong - AD_UKC115_MetaG | ecosystem: Engineered > Bioreactor > Anaerobic > Digestate... | reverse complement strand
TCCTGCAGGGGCTTGCTGCCCTCCAGGGGCCAGCCTGCGGGCACGGGGTCGGGTGCGGCGGTCTGTTCCTCTGCCGCAGGCTCGGGCGCCTCGGGCTCGGCGGCTTCTGCGTTGGGGTCGGACACCGGCGTTTCGGCAAAGATGCGCGCCACAAAAGCTGCGGCCTCGCGCGCGGCGTCCAGGGTTTGGGGCAGCTCGTGCTGGGGCGCCGGGGCCACCACCGCGGGCGCAGCGCCACTGCTCCCCAGATCCGCTGCAGCGGACTCAGCAGGCATGGCCGGTGCGCCAGCCTCATCTTCCGCAGGCTGGGGCAGCGCCAAGGGCGTGCCTTCGGCGGTGGGGGGGAGGTGCTCGTCCAGCGGATTCATCGCAGCTTCAGGGTGGACAGGCCGATGAGGCACAGCAGCATGGTGATGATCCAGAAACGCACGACCACCTGCGTCTCCTTCCAGCCGCTCTTCTCGAAATGGTGGTGCAGCGGCGCCATCTTGAGCAGACGCCGGCCTTCGCCGTACTTGCGCTTGGTGTACTTGAACCAGCTCACCTGCAGCATGACCGACAGCGCCTCGACCACAAAGATGCCGCCCATGATGGCCAGCACGATTTCCTGGCGCACGATGACGGCAATGGTGCCCAGGGCACCGCCCAGCGCCAGCGCGCCCACATCGCCCATGAACACCTGGGCCGGGTGGGTGTTGAACCACAGGAAGGCCAGGCCCGCACCCGCCATGGCGGCACAGAAGATGAGCAGCTCACCCGCACCCGGAATGTGCGGGAAGAACAGGTACTTGGAATACACCGAGCTACCCGCCACGTAGGCAAAAACGCCCAGCGCCGAGCCCACCATGACCACTGGCATGATGGCCAGGCCGTCCAGGCCGTCCGTCAGGTTGACCGCGTTGCTGGAACCCACGATCACCAGGTAGGTAAGGATGACGAAGCCCAGCACGCCCAGCGGGTAGCTCACTTCCTTGAAGAACGGCACCAACAGGCCCGCCTTGGGCGGCAAGCTGACATCAAAACCCGAACTGACCCACGTGAAGAACAGCTCCAGCACCTTGAGGTTGGAGCTTTCGGAAATGCTGAACACCAGGTACAGCGCCGCCGCCAGCCCGATGAGCGACTGCCACAGGTACTTTTCGCGCGAAGGCATGCCGTTGGGGTCTTTGTAGACCACCTTGCGCCAGTCGTCGGCCCAGCCGATGGCACCAAAACCCAGCGTGACGATGAGCACGATCCACACAAAGCGGTTGGACAGATCGGCCCACAGCAGGGTGGCAATGGCAATGGCCAGCAGGATCAGCACTCCGCCCATGGTGGGCGTGCCGCTTTTGACATGGTGCGTCTCCATGCCATTGGTGCGGATGGGCTGGCCGATCTTCAGTGCCGTCAGGCGCCGGATCACCGCAGGCCCTGCGAGCAGGCCGATGAGCAGCGCCGTCATCGCACCCAGCACGGCACGCAGCGTGAGGTACTGGAACACGCGCAAAAAGCCCAGCTCGGGCGACAGGCCTTGCAGCCATTGGGCCAGCCACATCAGCATGGTGCACCTCGACCGGTTTCAATGCGTCGTGCCATGGTCGGCCTCCTGCGCCGCAGCGGCGGCTTGCGCGGTGGAGGTCAATGCCTCCACCACCTGCTCCATCTTCATGAATCGCGATCCCTTCACCAGCACGCTGCCCACCTCGGGCAGCGCCTGCCGCACCGCTGCCAAGAGCGATGCCATGTCGTCAAAATGCGTGGCTGTGCCAAAGGCCTGCGCGGTGTGCCGCGACAGCGTGCCCAGCGCGTACAGCCGCTCGATGCCGCGTGCACGCGCATGGCCCCCGGCCTCGGCGTGGAACTGCGGCCCCTGGTCGCCCACCTCGCCCATATCGCCCAGCACCAGCAGGCGCGGCGCGGGCAGTTCGGCCAGCACCTCGATGGCGGCGTGCATGGAGTCCGGGTTGGCGTTGTAGCTGTCGTCCACCACGGTGACGGTGCGCTCGCCGCAGCGCACACCCAGCGCACGCGAACGGCCCTTGACCGGCGCGAACGCGCTCAGGCCGCGCGCGATGGCGTCCAATGGCACGCCCGCCGCCAATGCACAGGCTGCGGCGGCCTGGGCGTTGGTCACGTTGTGGCGGCCCGCAATGTGCAGCGCACAGTCCAGCGGCCCTTGCGGCGTGGCCAGGATGACCTGCCAGGCGCCGCCCTGCCACTGAGCCTGTGTGCAGCGCACATCGGCCTGCGCACCACCAAAGGTGATGCAACGCCGCCCCGCCGCCAGGCCCTGCCAGAGCGCGGTGTAGGCATCGCCCGCCGGAAACACGGCCACGCCGTCTTCGGGCAGCGCGGCCAGCACCGAGCCGTTTTCTTCGGCCACGGCCTGCACGGTGTGCATGAATTCCAGGTGCTCGCGCTGCGCGTTGTTCACCAGGGCCACGGTGGGCTGGGCAATGCGTGCCAGCAGGGCGATCTCGCCGGGATGGTTCATGCCCAGCTCGACCACGCCCACGCGGTGCGAGGCGTTCAGGCGCAGCAGGGTTTGCGGTACGCCGATGGCGTTGTTGAGGTTGCCGCGCGTGGCAAACGCGGCATCCTGCGCGTGCGCCTGCAGGATGGCGGCAATCATCTGCGTGACCGTGGTCTTGCCATTGCTGCCAGTCACTGCGATCAGGGGCAGGCGGAACTGCGCACGCCACGCAGCAGCCAGGTGGCCCAGGGCCTGCAGGCTGTCGGGCACTTCGATGCCCGGCAGCCCGGCGGCCTGCAGGCCGCGCTCGGCAAGAGCGGCCACGGCGCCGCTGGCGCGGGCCTGGGCCAGAAAGTCGTGGGCGTCAAAGCGCTCACCGCGCAGGGCCACGAACAGATCGCCCGGCTGCAGGGTGCGCGTGTCGGTGTGCACGCGGGCCAGGGGCGTGGCGCCATCGCCCACCAGGCGTGCACGCGGCTCGCGCGACTGGATCCAGGCGAAAACCTGCTGCAAGGTCATGCCCGTCATGGGGTGCCTCCTCGGCGCTGGAGTGCTGCGATGGCTTGTGTCATGTCCGAGAATGGCTGGCGCACGCCCGCCGTTTCCTGATAGTCCTCGTGGCCCTTGCCTGCGATGAGCACCACATCGCGCACATCGGCCTCTTGCAGTGCCAGACCGATGGCGGCGGCGCGGTCGGGCTCGGCGCGCACGGTTTCCCCGGCAATGGTGCCCAGCAGGATCTGGTGCAGGATGTCGGCAGGCCGCTCGCTGCGCGGGTTGTCGCTGGTCACCACCACCCAGTCAGCGTGGCGCTGCGCAATGCCGCCCATCAGCGGGCGCTTGCCCGCGTCGCGGTCGCCACCGCAGCCAAACACGCACCAGAGCTGGCCGCCACGCTCTTGCGCCAACGGTCGCAGGGCTTGCAGGGCCTGCTGCAGGGCGTCGGGGGTGTGGGCGTAGTCCACGGCCACCAGCGGTTGGCCGGGCTGCACGATGCGCTCCATGCGGCCCGGCACGGGCTGCAACTGTTCGCAGGCACGCACGGCCTGCTCCAAGGGCACGCCCAGGGCGCGCTGCGCGGCAATCACGCCCAGCAGGTTGGAGACGTTGTAGCTGCCGATCACCTGCGTTTGCAGCATCAGGCTGCGTTCCCCTTCGCACACACAAAAACGCAGGCCGCCCTCACCCAGCGTGACCTCGGTGGCGCTCAGGCGGGCGGCCGTGTGCTGCGAGAGGCTCCACAGGTCGATGCCACGCCCCTGCAAGGCTGCATGCAGGGCGGCACCCTGGGGGTCGTCGATGTTGATGGCAGCGGCACGCAGGCCAGGCCAGTCGAACAGCGCGGCCTTGGCCTGCCAGTAGGCCTCCATGCTGGCGTGATAGTCCAGGTGGTCTTGCGTGAAGTTGGTGAACACCGCCACAGGAATGCGCGTGCCCACCAGCCGGTGCTCAGCCAGGCCGATGGAGGAGGCCTCGATGGCGCACGAGCGCGCCCCGGCATCGGCAAACTGCCGGAAGGAGCGCTGCAGCAGCACAGGGTCCGGCGTGGTCATGCCCGTGGACTCCAGGCGCCCGGCAAGCCCCACACCCAAAGTACCCACCAGGGCACATGGGCCAAGCGCTGAATGCTCCTGATTCGATAGTGCCTGCGCCAACCACCAGGTGGTGCTGGTCTTGCCGTTGGTGCCCGTGACGGCCACCACCTCCAGCGCCTGGCTGGGCTGGCCGAACCAGGCGGCAGCGATATCGCCGGTGGCCTGCTTGAGGCGGGGCAGCGCGGCGATGTCGTCGCCCGCAAAGGCGTAGGGCAGCACGCCCTCATGCTCGACCAGGCAGGCCGTGGCGCCGCGCACCAGGGCGTCGCGCACATGGGCACGGCCGTCGGTGGCTGCGCCGGGCCATGCGATGAAGCCATCCCCCGGCGCGATGCGGCGGCTGTCGGTGTGCAGCGTGCCGGTGACGCGCGCGCGCAGCCACTGCACGGCCTCGTGGAAATCGGTCAGGGTGCGGATCACAGCGGCTCCTCCACCACCTCGGCCACGATCTGCGGCTTGACGTCCATGTCGGGCTGCACGCCCATCATGCGCAGCGTCTGCTGCACCACTTCGCTGAACACGGGTGCTGCCACCGCACCGCCGTAGTACACGCCGTTGCTGGGCTCATCGATCATCACCGCGACGATGATGCGTGGCCGGTCGATGGGCGCCATGCCGGTGAACCAGGCACGGTACTTGTTGGTGGCGTAGCTCTTGCCCACCTGCTTGCGCGCGGTACCCGACTTGCCGCCCACGGAGTAGCCCAGGGTCTGCGCCTTCTGGCCCGTGCCACCTGGGCCCGCGGCCATCTGCAGCATCTTGCGCACGGCGTCGGCCGTCTTGGGCGAGAACACGGGCACGCCCACGACCGGTTCGCTGCTCTTGAGCATGGTGGCCGGGATGATCTGCCCCTGGTGCGCAAACACGGTGTAGGAACGTGCCATCTGGAACAGGCTGGCCGAGAGACCATAGCCATAGGACATGGTGGCCTGCTCGATGGGGCGCCAGGTCTTGTACGGGCGCAGGCGACCGCTCACCACGCCGGGGAACCCGAGCTGGGGTTTTTGCCCGAAACCGGCGGCCGAGAAGGTTTCCCACATCTCACGCGCGGGCATCTGCATGGCGATCTTGGTGGTGCCCACGTTGCTGGACTTCTGGATCACACCCTCCACGGTGAGTGCGCCGTAGTTGTGCGTGTCCGAAATGGTCGATCCGGTGATGGTCAAGCGCCCTGGCGAGGTGTCGATGACCGTCTGGGGCCGCACGCGCCCGGTCTCCAGTGCCAGCGCAATGGTGAAGGGCTTCATGGTCGAGCCGGGCTCGAAGGTGTCGGTCAGCGCGCGGTTGCGCAGTTGCTCGCCCGAGAGGTTCTGGCGCTTGTCGGGCGCGTAGCTGGGGTAGTTGGCCAGGGCCAGCACCTCGCCCGTCACGGCATCGAGCACCACCACGCTGCCCCCCTTGGCCTTGTGCGCCTGCACCTGGTCGCGCAGCTTCTGGTAGGCAAAGAACTGCACCTTGCTGTCGATGGACAACTGCATGTCGCGCCCATCGACCGGCGGGCTGATCTCACCCACCCCATCGACCACGCGACCCAGGCGGTCCTTGATCACGCGGCGCGAGCCCGGCTTGCCGGCCAGCAGGTCATTGAAGGCCAGCTCCATGCCCTCCTGGCCCTTGTCCTCGACGTTGGTGAAGCCCACCACATGGGCTGCGGCCTCGCCCTCGGGGTACTCGCGCTTGTATTCCTTGCGCAGGTAGATGCCCTTGATGCCCATGCCCACGATCTGCTGGCCCAGGTCCCAGTCGAGCTGGCGCTTGATCCAGACGAAGGTCTTGTCCTCGTCGGCCAGCTTGCCCATCAGGTCCTTGAGCGGCATGCCCATGAGCCGGGCGAGTTCCTTGAGCTTGGCGCGCACCTGGGGATCGTCGTGCGCAACGTCCTCGGGAATGGCCCAGATGCTGGCCGCAGGCACGCTGGAGGCCAGGATGAGACCATTGCGATCCAGGATGCGCCCCCGGTTGGCGGGCAGCTCCAGCGTCCGCGCAAAGCGCACCTCGCCCTGGCGCTGGAAGAATTCGTTGCCCACCACCTGCACGTAGGCCGCGCGCAAGCCCAGGCCCACAAAGCCCAGGGCGATCATGCCCACGATGAACTTGCTGCGCCAGACCGGCGTCTTGCTGGCCAGCAGCGGGCTGGTGGCGTACAACACACTGCGGCTCATCGCTGCACCTCGGATGCGGCCGGTGTGGGCAGGGGATTCACCACGTACTGCGTGATGGCCGGCGTGGCCGTGCGCATCTGCAGGCGCGCACGCGCAAGCTGCTCCACCCGCAGCGGCGTGGCCTGGGCGCGCTTTTCCACCTGCAGACGCTGCTGCTCGGTTTCCAGGCGCCGCGCCTCGGCGTTGGCGCGGTCCAGCTCGGTGTAAAGCTGGCGCGATGCGTACTGCGTGTGCACCAGGTACAGCGCACTGGCAATCACCGCGAGCAGCAGGGCGATGTTCAGGCGCGTCATGCCGGCACCTCGGTACGCTCGGCCACGCGCATCACGGCGCTGCGCGCGCGCGGGTTGGCCGCCACCTCGGCGGCACCGGGCTTGATGCGCGCCAGCGCCTTGAGCCGCATGGGCTGCGGCGCGGCAAAGGGGGCACGGCGGTCGTACACCTCCTTGGAGTGCTGCGCGATGAACTGCTTGACGATGCGGTCCTCCAGCGAGTGGAAGCTGATGACCACCAGCCTGCCACCCGGTTGCAACACCGACAGGCTGGCCTCTAGCGCCTGTTGCAACTCTTCAAGCTCGGCGTTGATGAAAATCCGAAGAGCTTGAAATGTGCGCGTTGCAGGGTTCTGGCCCGGCTCGCGGGTTTTGACCGCGCCAGCCACGAGGTCGGCCAGTTCTGCGGTGGATGCAACAGGACCCCGTTCCTGCCGCCGAGCAACAATCGCCTTTGCAATGGGGCCAGCAAACCGTTCTTCACCGTATTCACGTATCACCTCCGCAATCTGCCCTACTTCGGCACTGGCCAGCCACTCGGCCACGCTTTGTCCGCGCGTGGTGTCCATGCGCATGTCCAGCGGGCCATCGAAACGGAAACTGAAACCCCGTTCGGGGGTATCGATCTGGGGCGAACTCACGCCGAGGTCCATCAGCACGCCAGCGGCGCTGCCGACCGGCAGGTCGGCCAGATGGCGAAAACCTTCATGCCGAATGGAAAAACGCGCATCCTGGATGCGCGCTGCTTCTTGGATGGCTTCGGGGTCCTTGTCGAAGGCCAGCAGACGCCCCTGGGGCGAGAGCCGTGAGAGGATGCGCCGCGAATGCCCTCCCCTTCCGAAGGTGGCATCGACCCACTGGCCCGCGGGCGCGTCGCCCGCGCCCGCCAGGAGCGCATCGACCGCTTCGTCCAGCAGTACGGTGGTGTGTGCAGCCGTGGTGGTCAAGCGCGCCTCAGAAAGAGAAATCCTTGAACACATCGGGCATGTCGCCCTGCATGGCCTGCGCCTCCTGGGCGTCATAAGTGGCCTTGTCCCACAGCTCGAAGTGCTCGCCCATGCCCAGCAGCATGGCGTCCTTGGTGATGCCCGCGGCTTGGCGCAGTTCGGGCGAGATGAGCACGCGGCCAGTGGCGTCCATGTCCACGTCCATGGCGTTGCCCAGGAAGATGCGCTTCCACCACTGGGCCGACATGGGCAGCGCCGCAATGCGCTCGCGGAACTTCTCCCACTCGGGGCGCGGAAACACCATGAGGCAGCCGTGCGGATGCTTGGTGATGGTGAGCTGGCCGGCGGCGGTGGCGCTCAGGACGTCACGGTGCCGGGTCGGCACAGAAAGCCGACCCTTCGCATCCAGACTGAGCGAAGACGCCCCTTGAAACACTGCACCAACCCCTTGCTGTTGATTGAATCCATTGCCGGCTTGCCACAGACCGGAAATGGCACTTTTCACCACCTAATTGCACTTTTTTGCACTGTAGCAGGAAAAGCAGCGTTCGCAACAGGGTTTGCAACAACTTCTTGCAATGAAATCAAGGACTTAGGCGCTGTTTTGCATGTGCATGTCAGGCAAAAAACCTTTTACACAAAGCAGTTAGACGCGCCAATGAAAGTAACACCTGAGGCATGTGGGCGACCCACCTCCTTGCGGCATTCCAAAGACAGAGGCCGCCCGCTCCCCCAGGGGAACGGGCGGCCCGCACCGAAAAGGCACTTAGAACGTGTTCGTGATCTTACAAAATGAAGCGCGAAAGGTCTTCGTCCTGCGACAGCGCCTGCAGGCGCGCATCGACGTAGGCTGCGTCGATGGTCACCGTCTGGCCCGCTCGGTGCGCGGCGTCAAAGCTCACCTCGTCGAGCAAACGCTCCATCACCGTGGACAGGCGGCGCGCGCCGATGTTCTCGGTGCGTTCGTTGACCTCGAAGGCAATGTGCGCCAGGCGGGTGATGCCTTCGGGCGTGAACTCCAGCGCCACGCCCTCGGTGGCCAGCAGCGCCTGGTACTGGCGCACCAGCGAGGCGTGCGTCTGCGTGAGGATGGCTTCAAAGTCCTGCACCGACAGCGAGTCGAGCTCCACGCGGATCGGAAAGCGCCCCTGCAACTCGGGAATCAGGTCGCTGGGCTTGGCCAGGTGGAAAGCTCCGGAGGCAATGAACAGGATATGGTCGGTCTTGACCATGCCGTACTTGGTGTGCACCGTGGTGCCTTCCACCAGCGGCAGCAGGTCGCGCTGCACGCCCTGGCGTGACACATCGGCGCCGCTGCTCTCCTGGCGCGCGGCCACCTTGTCGATCTCGTCGATGAACACGATGCCGTTCTGCTCGGCGCTGAGCAGGGCGCGCTGCTTGATCTCTTCCTCGTTGACCAGCTTGGCCGCCTCTTCCTCGACGAGCTGGCGCCGGGCTTCGGCAATGCTGAGCTTGCGCGTCTTGCGCTTGCCCTGCCCGATCTGGCTGAACATGCCGCGCAGCTGCTCGGCCATGTCCTCCATGCCCGCTGGGCCCATGATTTCGAGCTGTGGGCGGGCCTCGGCCAGGTCGATCTCGATTTCCTTGTCGTCGAGTTGGCCCTCGCGCAGCTTCTTGCGGAACACCTGGCGCGCGGTACTGTCGGGCGGCGGCTCGCTGCCGGGCGTGCGCGCCACGGGGATGAGCACGTCCAGGATGCGCTCCTCGGCCGCGTCTTCGGCGCGCGTGCGCACCTGGCGCGTCTGCACCTCGCGCTCCTGCTTGACGGCCACTTCCATCAGGTCGCGGATGATGGTGTCCACGTCCTTGCCCACATAGCCCACCTCGGTGAACTTGGTGGCTTCGACCTTGATGAAGGGCGCATCGGCCAGGCGCGCCAGGCGCCGCGCGATTTCGGTCTTGCCCACGCCCGTGGGGCCGATCATGAGGATGTTCTTGGGCGTGATCTCGTGGCGCAGCGGCTCCTGCACCTGCTGGCGGCGCCAGCGGTTGCGCAGCGCAATGGCCACGGCCCGCTTGGCCTTGGACTGGCCGACGATGTGGCGGTCCAGTTCGGAAACGATTTCCTGGGGGGTCATGGAAGACATGGAGAGAAATTCCAATCAAATAGGCACATAGCGCTCATAGAATAAGCGCAGACAGCTATTATTTTGATAGCAAACGAAGTGCCCTTAAAGGGTTTCAATCGTGTGGTGCATGTTGGTGTAGATGCACAGCTCACCGGCAATGGCCAGGGATTTGCGCACGATCTCTTCGGCGCCCAGTTCGGTGTTGGTCAGCAGCGCCTTGGCGGCCGAATGGGCATAGGCGCCTCCCGAACCGATGGCCACGATGCCTTGTTCGGGCTCCAGCACGTCGCCGTTGCCGGTGATGATGAGGGAGGCCTCGCGGTCGGCCACGGCGAGCATGGCCTCCAGGCGGCGCAGCACGCGGTCGGTGCGCCAGTCCTTGGTCAGCTCGATGGCGGCGCGCACCAGGTGGCCCTGGTGCTTGTCCAGCTTGGCTTCAAAGCGTTCGAACAGCGTGAAGGCGTCGGCCGTGGCGCCGGCAAAGCCCGCCAGCACCTTGCCATGGTGCAGCTTGCGCACCTTGCGCGCCGTGCCCTTGACGACGATATTGCCCAGCGTGACCTGGCCGTCGCCGCCAATGGCGACCTGCACGCCCTGCGGGGTTTGGCGGCGCACGCTGAGGATGGTGGTTCCGTGGAACACCGGGGATTCGTTGGATGCGGTCATAGGGCGTTTAGTTGGGGGCGCCCACCGTCAATACAAGTCAGTTTTTAGTGGTGAAGCCGCTTCCAGTGCCGCGTGACACTGGCACACCCCAGACCAGGGCTCCCGCGCAAGGGCCGCCCCGCCGCGCCGGGAGCGTCCCCCCTCCCGAATCGCGCAGCGATTCGAGAGAGGGGGGAAGGCCCGAAGGGCCTCAGGGGGGAGTACGCTAATTCTTCCGCGGCAGCACCCAGGCATGCTCGTTGACACCGAGCACATTGAACAGCACCGCCACCAAGCGGTGCAGGTTGTGGAACTGCACTTCGCGCCCCTGGGCCTGCTGCTGGGCCGCCCAGTTGAGCACCGAGCCCGCAGCAGTGAAATCGATGCGGATGAGCCTGTCGCACGGGATGGCCAGCGGCTGGCCCGCAGGCACATGGTCCTGCATGCCTTCGAGCAGGTGGGTGGCGTCGCCCTCGATATGGCCGGTCAGCCCGGCCAGCGCAGGCACCGAATCGCCAAAACCCGTGAGCGGCGCCGGGGTGGTGCTGTCTTTCCAGTGCGGCCGAGCAACCAGATCCTGGGCCGGGGCGGACGCAGGCGCGACCTCGGGGGTGGAATCGTCGCTGTAGCCGCACAGCGGGTTGGCCCAGGAGGGAGGCGACACTTCGTAAGTGACGCAGTAATCCAAGGCCACCATTTCGAACTCGTCGGCCTGGCCCATGAAGCGCAACACCGCCATGCGCAGGCGCCACCATTCGGGGTTGGTCTCGCGGTTACCCGACTGGGTGCACTCCTGCAGCGAGGTCAGCAGCGCTTGCGAGCCCGTGAACACAAACTGCCCCTTCATGTCCGCCCAGCGGGTGAACTCGTTGGCCAATGCGGTCAGCGCCGTGTCTTCAATGGACTTGAGCCGCGTCCAGGTCAGCGTCCAGGGCGAGGCCGAGCGATTGATGGATGCCTGCAGCGCAGCCACCGACTGCAGCGTCATGGCGGCCGGTGCGTTCCAGCTGAATTCACGCTGGGGCACTGCGGTGGCCTCTGCCTTCACGGCAGCCTGCAGGCCCAATTGCTCGGGGATGGAAAACCACAGCGGCGCAGAGCGCGCAAAGCGCCCGGCAAAGTCGATGGCCAGCGCGTCAAAACGGTCTTGCTGGCCTGTGGCGCGGTACAGGTCGAACAGCGTCATCCAGATCTCGAACTGGGCATCGGCTTCGTCGGCGCTGTGGCGCTCCAGCACTTCCAGCAGGCCCGCCTCTGCGCCCGCGTAATCGCCGTTGGCAAAGCGGATGGCGGCTTCTTCGAGGTCGGGTTCGTGCACGAATTTCTCCAAGGCCGGTGCGGCCGGTGGTGCCGAGGTACCTGCCCCCCCCATGTTCCATGTGGCCGCATCGGGCTCCTCCAGCGGCAGGGAGGTTTCCTGTGCGGCCAGGCTGTCGCCCGCGAACAGCGGCTCGGGCGCCGTGCGTGCGGGAGGGGTGGGTGGCAGAGCCAGGGGAGCCGTCGGGGCGTAGGCATTGGGGAGGGCCGGCACGGTGGTCGCGTCTGCCAGGGCATCGCCCGCCTGCACAGGGGCCGCACCTTCGGGGTTGTCACCCGCCTGTTTGCTCTTCCACCACTGCATGGACATCTGCGCCTCGATCTCGTCGATCTTCTTGATCGTGACGGCACGCTCGCCGGGCGAGGTGAGGCTGCTCTGGAAGAACGAGGGTCGGGCCGCCGGATCGGCCGTGCGCTGGCCGCTCAGGGCATCGCGCTGGCGCAGTTTGCGCAGCTGATCGAATTCACGGCGGCGCACAAAGTCGTTGCGCCGCTTGCGCTCGATCATCTCCTTGAGCATCTGCTTGCTGTACTGGCTCTCCTTGTCGTCCTGGATGGAGTCCAGCTCGGACCAGTTGACCGTGGGGTTGCGCACGAAACGCGCCACCTTGGACAGGAGGCCACCGCCGGAGGAGGGGGTTTCGTCCTTGCTCATGATGGCTTGCGTACTGCGCGGCAGGGGCTCAAAAGGAGGTCCCCGTCAATCACCAAACATTTTTTGCTTGAGCTCGCGGCGCTGCTGCGCTTCGAGCGAGAGCGTGGCCGTGGGGCGTGCCAGCAGGCGGCCCACGCCGATGGGTTCGCCGGTTTCGTCGCAGTAGCCGTAGTCGCCCGCGTCGATGCGCGAGATGGACTGCTCGATCTTCTTGAGCAGCTTGCGCTCGCGGTCACGGGTGCGCAGCTCCAGGGCGTGTTCTTCTTCGATGGTGGCGCGGTCTGCAGGGTCGGGCACGACCACGGTGTCCTCACGCAGGTGCTCGGTGGTTTCACCTGCGTTGTTGTGCATGTCCTGCTTGAGTTGCACCAGCTTGCGGCGGAAATAGGCCATCTGGACGTCGTTCATGTACTCGCTGTCGGGCATGGCGAGGATGTCGGCGTCGGTCAGTTCCTCCAGGGGCTTGGTCTTCCAGTGGTTGGCCAGCTTGGGGTCCTTTTTGGGGGCCGCAGCACGCGGGGCTTGCAGGGTGGTGGGCATGGTATTCGTGTAACTCGCTTTGGCAGCCGTCGAAGCGACAGACTGCTGAATGGATGGTACGGTCAATTGGGCCAGGCGGGAAGAAGGCCGAGCACTGCGCACGGGCAAGCCGTCAGGCGACGCTGGAGCCGCCTTGGCGCTGACTTTTGCCGGGGCCGGTGAGGCCGCGGTGGAAGACGCCTTTGCAGGGGCCTTGGGTTTGCTGGGTGCAGCGTTCACGTCCTGTCTCCTCGCGGTACGGGCTTCCCGCTTCGGTGGCGGTGCGGCGCCACCTGCGGGAGGTTTGATCGTAGTATGCCCTTGGCTTTACCGGGGCGCGATTGTATAGGCACTGTCTTGCTTGGGGGAAGGCGTTGTGCATTCCCCACACCGCTGGCGCTGCATCAGGCGACCAGGCACTGGTCCAGGCCCTGCTCCAGGATGTCGCGCGGCAGCTCGATGCCGATGAACACCATCTTGCTCTGGCGCTTCTCGCCCTCGGCCCACTGCGGCCCCAGGTCGCTGCCCATGAGCTGGTGCACGCCCTGAAAGATGACCTTGCGCTCAGTGCCTTTCATGTGCAGCACGCCCTTGTAGCGCAGCATGCGCGGGCCGTAGATGTTGACGATGGCGCCCAGAAAGTCTTCCAGCTTGGCCGGGTCAAAGGCACGCTCGGCGCGATAGACGAAGCTCTTGACGTCGTCATCGTGGTGATGGTGGCGGCCATGCTGGTGCGAGGGGTGGTTGCAGTGCTCGCCATGCGCATGGTCGTGGTGATGGTGGTGCCCGTGGTCATGGCCATGCTCGCACTGCCCATGGTCATGGTCGCAGTGGCTGTGGTCTTCCTCTTCCTTGAGGAAATCGGGGTCGATGTCCAGCTTGGCGTTGAGGTTGAAACCGCGCAGGTCCAGCACCTCGGCCAGCGGCACCTCGCCAAAGTGCACCGCCTTGATCGGTGCGCGCGGGTTCATGTGCTTGAGGCGGTGGGTGAGCGCGTCCACTTCCTCGGCGCTGACCAGATCGGTCTTGGACAAAAAGATCTGGTCGGCAAAGCCCACCTGGCGGCGCGCCTCCTGGCGATCGTCGAGCTGCTGCTGAGCGTGCTTGGCATCCACCAGGGTGAGGATGGAGTCCACCAGGTAGGTTTCGGCGATCTCGTCGTCCATGAAGAAGGTCTGCACCACCGGGCCGGGGTCGGCCAGGCCCGTGGTCTCGATGACCACGCGGTCAAAAGCCAGCATGCCCTTGCGGCGCTTGGCAGCCAGCAATTGCAGGGTTTCGCGCAGGTCTTCGCGGATGGTGCAGCAGATGCAGCCATTGCTCATCTGCACGATCTGCTCCTCGCTGTCGGTCACGAGGATGTCGTTGTCGATGTTCTCCTCGCCGAACTCGTTTTCGATGACGGCGATCTTCTGGCCGTGGACTTCGGACAGCACACGCTTGAGCAAGGTGGTCTTGCCCGAGCCCAGGAAGCCGGTGAGGATGGTGACGGGGATAAGGGACATGGGGAGCCTTGGGAGAAATTCGGGAGACAACCCAAAAACTGTAGCCGAGCTGTCAAGCCCCTGTGCACAGGGGCTGTATCAAATTTGAGTGATTTGTGCCTCTGGCGCTTTCATATCAAGCGCAAGCAGCTATTATTTTTATAGCAATCATGCTCACTTGCGCATCACGGCCAGGCCCTTGAGGTATTCCCCTTCGGGGAATTCCAGTGTCATGGGGTGGTCGGGCGCCCCACCCAGGCGCTCCAGGATGTAGCCGTCCACCCCCGCATCGGCCCCGGCCGAGGCGACGATCTTGTGGAACAGGTCGGCGCTGATGCCGCCCGAGCACGAGAAGGTGTAGAGCACACCGCCGGGCTCCAGCAGCTGCAGCGCCAGGCGGTTGATGTCCTTGTAGGCGCGCGCGGCGCGTTCGGCGTGCGTGACCGTGGGGGCGAACTTCGGCGGGTCGAGCACGATGGCGTCAAAGCGCCGCCCTTCGCGCAGAAACTGGCGCAGCGAGGCGTTCACGTCGGCGTCCAGAAAGGTGGCACGGGCCGCGTCGAAGCCATTGAGTGCCACATGCGCGCGCGCGCGCTCCAGCGCCGGGCCAGACGAGTCGATGGACACCACCTCGCCGTCCTCCACCCCGGCCGCGCGCTGGCCCGCCAGCGCCGCCACCGAAAAGCCCCCGGTATAGCAGTAGCAGTTGAGCACGCGGCGCAGGCGCAGGCGCTGCACGCTGTCGGCAAAACGCTTGCGGCTGTCGCGCTGGTCCAGGTAGAAGCCGGTCTTGTGGCCCTCGGCAATGTTGAGCGTCAGGCGCCACTGGTGCTCGTGAATCTCCAGCTCCAGCGGCGGCGCCTCGCCCCCGGCCGCCGGGCCGCCGCGCAGCCAGCCGGTGCTGCTCTCCAGCCCTTCGAGCTGGCGCACGCTGGCGTCCGAGCGCTCGTACAGGCGCGTCAGACCCGTGGCCTGGAGCAGCGCGTCGGCCAGCACGCCCTTCCAGCGCTCGGTGCCCGCGCTGGTGAACTGCGCCACCAGCGTATCGCCGTAGCGGTCCACCACCAGACCGGGCAGACCGTCCGATTCGCCATGCACCAGGCGCACGCCGTTGCTTTGTATGTCAAATCGGCCTCTAGCGCTTATTGCACGTGCGCAAGCAGCTACAAAAAACGGAGCATCGATGCGCTGCGCCTCGTCAAAGCTCCACACCCGCGCGCGGATGCGCGACTGTGGGCTGAACGCCGCCCAGGCCAGGAACTGGCCCTCGTGCGATTCCACGCGCACGGTTTCGCCGCTGTCGCCGCCGCCCTTGGCGATGGCGCTTTCAAAAATCCAGGGGTGGCGACGCTGCAGTGAGCGCTCTTTGCCGGGTTTGAGTCGGATCGTTTTCATCCCCGGATTGTGCGTGCTGCGCCAATACCCGCAACACGCCCAGCCCGCCAAGGGCTGCGCATTGTCCGAGCGCAACCTTCCGGCTTATTTGCACAATTTGATTAAATCAAACCCAAACTTAACCCTCAGTCATCCAGGCCCCCGTGGAATCCGCCAGCCTCGTGCAGGTCTGGCAAATGCCTGCTTCAGCCCGCCGGGCTCAGGCTCTCGACCAACAGGGCCGGAAGCTCCTGCACCAGGCGCGGCTTGTGTACCACCGGCACACCGGCCAGCACAAAGGCGTAGGAGCCGCGTTGCGCTTCGTCCAACGAGGTCACCACGATCATGAGGTTGCCCCTGGAAAGTGGAGTTCTTAACCCTTGTTGAAAATACCGACAAGGAGTTCAGAGATGAGTGACAAGCAAGTGCGTGCGCAGTACACGCGAGAGTTCAAGCTGGAGGCTGTTC
>Ga0116193_1001990_pt1 | contig 16050 bp, 4 predicted proteins | sample AD_UKC115_MetaG_FD_89892 | JGI IMG/M metagenome (GOLD analysis project Ga0116193, IMG submission 89892) | Active sludge microbial communities of municipal wastewater-treating anaerobic digesters from Hong Kong - AD_UKC115_MetaG | ecosystem: Engineered > Bioreactor > Anaerobic > Digestate | place... | reverse complement strand
TTTCTTTTCCAAAATTTTATCTGCTATCTGCTTAGGAACTTCTTCATAGTGTGAAGGTTCCATTGAATAGTTGCCTCTTCCCTGCGTCAACGAACGAAGCGTTGTTGAATAACCGAACATTTCTGACAAAGGAACGTTCGCTTTTATGTGCTGAACTTTGTTCCTTGAATCCATGTTCATGATTTTTCCTCTTCTTGAATTCAAATCGCCGATTACGTCGCCCATATAGTCTTCAGGAACAACGACTTCGGTTTTCATGATAGGTTCAAGAATTACAGGATTTGCTTTTTTGCATGCATCTTTAAACGCCATTGAACCTGCGATCTTAAATGCCATTTCCGAAGAGTCAACTTCATGGAACGAACCGTCAGTCAAGGTAACTTTTATGTCTACTACAGGATAACCCGCCAGTGTTCCCGCAGTAAGTGCTTCTCTGATACCTTTTTCAACTGCCGGTATGTATTCTCTGGGAATAACACCGCCGACAATTTTGTTGACGAATTCAAATCCTTTTGCGGCTTCAAGAGGCTCTGCCGTAATAATAACGTGACCGTACTGTCCTCTTCCGCCTGTCTGCCTGATGTACTTGGATTCTGCTTCTGCAGATTTTCTGATTGTTTCTCTGTATGCAACCTGAGGTCTTCCGACGTTTGCCTGAACGTTAAATTCTCTTTTCATTCTGTCTACGAGAATTTCAAGATGAAGTTCGCCCATACCAGAAATAATGGTCTGGCCGGTTTCTTCATCAGTTTTAACGGTAAACGTAGGATCTTCTTCTGCGAGTCTGCTCAAAGCGTTTGCAAGTTTTTCTTCATCAGCTTTTGATTTAGGCTCGATTGCGACCGAGATAACAGGATCAGGGAAATCCATAGATTCAAGAACTACAGGATTTGCTTCATCGCAAAGCGTGTCGCCGGTCGTGGTATTTTTCAATCCGACTACCGCGGCTATATCGCCTGCTCTTACTTCCTTGATTTCCTCTCTGTTGTTTGAATGCATTCTTACGATACGAGATATTCTTTCCTTGTTGTTTTTACCAGGATTGAGAACGTAAGATCCGCTGTTCAAAGTTCCGGAGTATACTCTTATGTAGGTCAGTTTTCCTATGAAAGGATCTGCCTGTATTTTAAATGCAAGCGCCGCGAAAGGAGCATTATCGTCGGCAGTTCTTGCAACTTCTTCATTAGTTTCAGGGTTAACGCATTTCAAGTCTTTTCTGTCAAGCGGAGAAGGGAGATAATCGCATACCGCGTCCAACATAGGCTGCACGCCTTTGTTCTTAAACGCCGTTCCGCATAATACAGGGATTAATTTTATTTTAAGTGTTGCTTCTCTGATTGCTGATTTGATTTGTGCTTCGGTAGGTTCTTTTCCTTCCATGTAGGCATTCATGACTTCTTCGCTGTAATCTGCGACTAATTCTATCATGTTTGCTCTGTACTGCTTTGCCTTTTCTACTAAATCTGCCGGAATGTCGGTAACGTCAAATTTTGCGCCTAATTCTTCGCCGCTCCAAATGTGAGCTTTCATTTCCACCAAATCTACTATTCCTTTAAATTCTGATTCCTGGCCTATCGGGATCTGTATCGGAAGAGGATTTGCTCCGAGTTTTTCTTTAACCTGGGAGACAACCATATAGAAATCTGCGCCTATTTTGTCCATCTTATTTGAAAATATGATTCTGGGAACGTGGTATTTATCAGCCTGTCTCCAAACCGTTTCAGACTGGGGTTCAACGCCGTTTCCTGAGTCAAACACAACGACCGCACCGTCTAAAACTCTAAGAGATCTTTCAACTTCAGCCGTAAAGTCAACGTGGCCGGGAGTATCTATTATGTTAAACTGCATGTCTCTCCATTTGCAGTATGTTGCGGCTGATGTTATGGTTATGCCTCTTTCTCTTTCCTGTTCCATCCAGTCCATAGTAGCGGCGCCTTCATGAACTTCGCCTATTTTATGTGTTCTTCCCGTATAATACAGGATTCTTTCGGTTGTCGTCGTTTTTCCTGCATCAATATGAGCGGCAATACCGAAATTTCTAATTTTTTCCAATACAAATTCTCTAGCCATGTGTTTTCCTCAAAAATTTATTGTCAACCCTGCAAACGGTTGCATTTTAAAAACAAAATGTAAAAAAAACATCAACGCATATTTTTTGCGTAAATATGCATTATTTTTTTACATTAAACAGTAAAAAAATACAGACTTTCCGCATTGTCCCCGCCTTAAAAACAGCGACGACGCAATGCAGACAAGTTTGTGAATTATACATTATTCGGCCGGCAATGTCAATAGTTCAGCAACAACGGAACAAAACGCGCTTTTTAATGGCAACTTCACACTATATAATAAGTATGCCGGGCCGCTTGAAGCCTTTTTGTAAAAATTTTGTAAAATTGTGCCAAAATCATTGAATTCAATATTATTTTATACTATACTTTGTCAGCATGAAAAAGATTATCGGATTATTTTTATTTTTAATTATACTCTTATCTCCTTTGAGTTCCGTAGCATATATTAAAACGGAAAACGTTAATATAAAAAACGGCGCTCAGGGCATTTCCGATATAATTAAAGTACAATGCGCGGTTTATAACCAGACAAAACGTTTTATTCTGGACATAGGCGATATAATAAGCAAAGATGTTTCTGCCGTACTGTCCGAAACATCACATAAAAAGGATTTATCTTTTTCGGCAAATGACAACATATTCTATACATCGGAAAAAAGTTCGATCGCAAGTCCTATTCTTTCTTTCGCAAAAACGGACAAAGGCATCGCTTTTCATGGGTCAGACACATCGGCTCTAATGCTTATTCTATTTATTCTTATAACATTTTTAATCAAATATCTGGGATTGCTGCGCCTTTTTTACGCTAATAATATTATTAAAATAAATATTTTACTAAAAACACATAAATTCAATTTATGTGTTTTTTATTTTGGGAGATCAAACTTATGAACTTTAAAAAAACTGTGGCTTTCTTTACGGCTTTATGCCTTGTGATTACTCTTTTGCCGGCAAACATATTTGCCTCGGTAAAAGAGCGTGAGGTTATAAATGCCGACGCTCTGAAAATACAAACGCTGATCCCTGCCGATTACGGGAAAATAGTTTATGAATCCGACAACAAAAGCAATCTTCTTGTTGTTAACATACAAGACCTTCATTCTAATTATTTTGTACAAAAAAACATAACAAACATATTAGAAGCCCTTGATAAAAACTATGATATTTCAAATGTTTTTATAGAAGGCGGCTACGACAATATAAATCTGGCATGGCTGAAAAATATTAAAGATGAATCTTTCAGAAATAAATTATCAGAAAAACTTTTTGTTTCCGGAAGACTCACCGGAGCTGAATATTTTGCATATATATCAGGCAGAGAAAATTTTCTAAAAGGACTTGAAGACAAAAACATACACAAAGATAACCTGAAAAGGCTTTCAGATTTAATTTCAAAACAAAAAACGTTTGATTCCGAATTGCAAAAAATAAAATCAGACATCGATTTTCTAAGCAACTCTGTTTTTTCAAGAGATAACAGAAAACTTGCCAAAATTCTGGATAAATTCCACAACGGCTCATTGAGCACCGAGGAATATTATCTGCGTTTATTCAAATTGCTTGACAAGACCGCCGAATATCCCGAAAGATACAACGGCATACTTCCTTTAACGGCTTCTTCTTTTAAAACGATCAATACATATTTGTACATTTCGCAGATGCAGATGCCTGATAATAAAGCCTTGGTAAAAGATGCAAAAGCGTTTGTTTCAATGCTCAAAGCAAAACTTCCTTACAACGAATATCAAACCCTTGAAACCGAAACTTCAAAATTTACCGATTCAAAAAAAATACCGGCTGCATTTAACAATATTGCCGTAAACTACGGAATAAATCTTTCAAAAGATTATCCTGTTTTAAACAAATTCATAACAGGCAATATGATTGCCGCGACGATCAATCCTATGGAGCTTATAGCCGAAGACCGAATACTTATAAACAGCCTAAGACAGGCTTTTTCAAGAAACCAGACTGAATACGAAATTTCTTTCCTGTCTGATTTCTACACCGTATTTAAAGATTATATGTCGACAAATTTAACTGCCGCAAATTACCAGTATTTTATTTCAAAAAATAAGAAATTCGCCGAAATTTATTCAAAATACGCAACGGTCAACAGACTAAAAAACTTAACTCCTTATTTTGCCGAACTTAATAAATATTATGAAATAAACAATGCCAGAAACTCCATTTTTGCAAACAAAATTTTAAACAACAGAGATCTAAGATACGGCGGCGCAAACCAGGGTAAAAATATTTTTGAACGCTCCAAAGATATTGTGGTCGTTATAAGCGGAGGATTCCATTCAAAAGGCCTTCAGGAGCTTTTCAAAGATAAAAATATCAGCTTTGTAACTATTTCTCCGGCGATAGAAAATATTCAGAATACTGAAAAAACTTACAGAAACATGATAAAAGAAGAAGTCTCTATTGACGCAAACGCCCTGAGTTTTACAGTAGCCTCAAGCGTAAGCGATTTTCTTAAGTTCAATATGGCGGTAAATGCCGGTCTTGAAATACTCGGCGGCGCTTATTCAAAGGAAACAATTGATACGGTAACGGACAAATTAAAATCAATGGTAACGGATGATGTTACGGTTGAATTTTCTCAGGACAAAACAACAATAAACGTAGGAACAAGAAAAATCATACTCACAAACGACAGCGGCGCAATTAAAAACACAACAACGGAAGAAGATTTTGACGAATACTCACAGGCAGAAATAAATTCGTCTTATATTAATTCTCTTTTTGAAAACAATCCCGAATTGAATTTTTCAGACGGACTTATTTTTGAACTCAGAAATGCAGAAAACAATAATATATTAAGCATAAAAGGAATTGACTTGTCGGTAATAGCAAGACTTCCGGAACTTATTCAGCAATATCTTTACGAAAGCCTGCCTCAGACCGTAAAAAATAAAATGAACCCGCCAAATCCGCCGGCGGTTCTTATAACAGACAACAATATCGTTAAAAAAATAAAAAACATTCGCAGCCCTTTTTTAAGAAGACTCTCATACAAAATTTATTCTATAATAATCGCCCCTATAATCGAAGCTCCGTTATTGAACAGAATTTACGAAACTGCAAAAACAGATCCTAAAAAATCACAAAAAATGATTTCAGATATGCTTAAGCAGCATGAAGGATTTAATAAAAACACCAAAACAAGATATGAGTCGGGGATCAAAAAAATACTGGACGGAATGGACAGAACTAATGTTTTCTTTACAAAAAACAAAGTTCTTGCATTCGCATCAGGCTTTTCAGTAAGCCTGTCAAATGTTGTCATACACGGCACATGGAATAAACATGAACTGGAAAGAGCTCACGGCAAAAAGATTCTGACTTTTAGGGAAAGAATAACAAAAGCCATCACAATTTTGTTTATTTTAATCACAATACCTTCAATAGTTTTATCGCTGCCGGGAGTAAGCGATATTTTCAACAATTTATCTTCAATACCGATTGTATCTACCGTATTGACCGGTATTGACGCCTCATCCTATATTGACATAACCAAGAATTCAGAATTGAGACAGACGCAGGTTGTTGAAATAATGGAAAGAATCCAAAATTTGGATTCAGCAAAAACAAACCAGTACTACGGCGAACTGATAAACCTTCAGAAAGATCTTACAAGCGAAGAATACATGGCTTCAATGGTTGACGGCAACTACATAAAATGGTGGAAAGAACAGCTGGCAGTTGTTGAAGATCAAATAGCTGACGGCCTTCCGATTATAGAAAGCGATACTGACCTTACAACAATGTTTGGAACAGCATATACCGAGAAAGAACATGGTTTCTTAAAAATTCTCTCATTGCGAAATAACAATGAAGCGTTATTAAAAATAATAAATGATTTAACCCAGCCAAGGGATTACAGATATTATGCCCATATGGTCCTTATGGCATCAGGAACATATACCCCCAAAGAAGGAGAATTTGATGAACTATTCAACAGACAGGAAACTCTTGACTGGGTCGGACAGGAATCAACCGAAGACAAAACAGACTTTGATGCGAAAGTTGAAAGCTATATAATGAACTATCTTTATGAGGCCAATGTATCGGCAAAAGATATTCTGCGCAATTCAAGACTTGTTTTGAGCGGCGGAACAAATGTTGCCGCAAGGTCGGATTTGTCTTACAGCTCGCCTGTCGGATCTCTGTCGGCTCTTGCAGCCCACGAACTCGGACACAGACGTTTATTTAACATGCTCGGTTCAAAAAGCAGTTATCTTTTATCGGGTATAGGAGAATTATACGCTTACTCCGTACAATACACTCTTTCGCTTGAACTGGATGTCCCGGTTCACAATGTAAGCCCGAAATCAATATCCGAAATGATGGATCAGACGGAAGTTCATGATGCCGGGCATATGGTAATAGATTCAATACAGACAAATTTCGGAAACGAATATATGCCTCTTTTATCGCGTTCAGTCGAAGAATACCAGATGAGCCTTGAATCCGACCCTGAAATTTCAATGAGAGAAACTGTTTTAAACATAGTCAATATTTTTGCAGATAAAGTAATTGCCCAGGAAATTCAGAATAACACGCTCACGACAAGCAGAGCCGAAAGAAAAAAAGAAATTGTTATACAGCTTATGAATTACGAAAATTATTTCGGCGATTTCATTGAACCGTATCTGGATGATCCGCAGATAAAAGAAATTAACGATTATTTCATATCAAATTTAAAAGGAACTGACACAGAATATGAATTTTTCAACAGACTGTTGACAATAAGAGGTGAATTAAACAAACCTGACAGCCATTTCACGCCGACGACAGAAGAACAATCTTCGTATGTAATGTGGAAATATATGCTTGAAGGACTTGACACAACAATAGTAAACAGCGAAGCTACCATAGACAAATTAAATCTGTCGGCAAAATATCATTCGGTCTATACGGATGAACAGATAACTTATATAAAAATAACCGAAATGAAGAACGAAGAGACAAAAGACAGCCTTGTTTCGGTAATCAATAACGAAAATCTGGATATGAAATACAGATTTTACGCATATATGCTCGCGTTAAAGAGATTCAACACCGACGATTCAATTGCCCCTCTTATAGACAAAAAAACAATAGTAGAATATCTTTCCGATTATAAAGACTCTTCAGATTTTTCAAGCACGCTGAGCGGAATATACAACTGGCAGACTCTGTGCGGCATGGTAAGTTTTGTTTCAGGCAACACTTTTGATTCATATTCCATAGGAAATCTTCTTTTCAAACCGACAATACTTGCAGGAGAAGTAAATCCTGAAAACACGGAATATGTTAGCAATATATACGTCTACAATTATGTAAAAGAATATTTAAAAGATATCACTTCAAATCCTGTAATTTATGCTGCTGTGGCAAATGATTTAAATTCGCTGGCAGATATAAAAATATTCATGTTAAACACAAGAGAAGAGTTTACGGGCATGTTTGTAAATATGAGCATACTTAAAATTTCTCATATTATTTCAACGGATACGGCTTTACCGGCCGTTACGGTTATAAATCAAAATTCTACCGCTGCTGAAATAGGAACGGCTCTGAGTTCAAAAATCTACAGCGTTGACGGCAAAGAAGGCCTTGAAATATTAAAACAGGCCGTAAAAAATCAAATTCTTAGTTCAGACCAAACAATGACTATGAATCGCAATATGCTTTACGGCGTATTGACAATATTTGAAAATAAAATTAAAGATACTGACGTAAAAAACATTGATGTCGCACAAGTTTTACAGCAATCCATAGACGAATACATACAGAAGAATGATTTTACAAGATGCAATCTGCCCGTAAAAGATATGGCCAGCGCTTATTTTATAAGCGATTATCTTGACCAGGCTGACCAATTATTTACGGAACAGTCAAGACGTGAAACGCTTGAAGGTTTTATAGCTTACGTAAACGCCTCAATCCAGTCCGGCGGTTTTTCATATAAAGATTCGGCTGAACTCGATGCGGCTCTTACGGCAAGCGCAGACGCATACTCAACGTTTAACATAGAAAACTCAAAAGCCGAAACCGTAAAAGGCATAATACACCAATACGCCGTAATTACGGCAGACGCCGAAATAGCGGCAGGGACTCTGCAGCCCGACCAAAAAGATGCAAGAATCGAAGAAATAGAAACGAGTATTACGCCGACATTCAGATTTACCATAGACAACAAAATAGTTTCTAAAATCAAAAATATTAAAAACAAAAAAATAAGAACTCTTTTATATAACGCATATTCTGTAATAATAGCTCCCGTATCTGAAGCGCCGTTGTTGAACGCCATATACAGAGCCGGCTTAACAGACGTAAAAAAATCAGAGGCCTTAAAAGAAGATTTCTTTAAAAAACACGCAGGATTTAACAAAACAACAAGAATAGACTATGAAGCAATAATGGAACAAATGCTTGGCAAAATAAACAGAACATACAAATTCACCTTAAGACTGACTCATTCTGCAAAAATTGCCGAAATAACTTCAACAATAACAAACGTTCTTGTACATAAAAAATGGAATAAAAAACAAATTAAATTAGAAAAAAAGAGAATACGCGCAAAAACCCCCAGACTTGTAAGATGGGCAAAAAAACTTGCCGTTACTGCCGCTTTACTTATAGGTCTTTCTGTCGGAGCTCTTGCAATAATTTCTCCGTCAGATTTTGTATCAACATGCCAGTCGACAGCTTATACCATAACGGCCGTCGACCACAGCAGCACAACCGGATATTATTCAAGCCTTCTTGAAATAAGAAAAAATCTTGGATCGGAAGATTTTATGCCGGATATTATGGACATCTACTATACGCCGGTATGGAAGTATCAGGTACACGACGTTGAAGATAAGATTGCCGACGGCCTTGATACCATAATGAAAAATGAAACGCTGAAAAAAGACCTGGAAAGCGTTTACAGCCAACGCGATATAGGATACTTGAAAATATTGTCGGTAAGAAAAGAACCGACCGAACTTATTAAAATAATCAACGACGTCTCTCAGGACAGAGATTACAGATATTTTGCGCATATGATTCTTATTGCCGAGGGAGATTATACTCCTAAAGACGGCGAATTTGCCGCATTATTTGACAGACAGGCAACTTTGGAGTGGATAAAATCTGAAAATGAAAGAGGCCAAATCGCAACGGATTTCGAATGGCAGGTTGAAAATTACATAATGAATTTCATAGTTGATGCAAATGTTCCGGCCGATTTTATCCAGAAGTGGTCCAGAATGATTTTAAGCGGAGACACTTACATAGTGGCAAGAGCCGATTTATCATACAGCGCCGACAAAAATGCAAACTTATCTTCAACATCAGCCCATGAAATAGGCCATGACAGACTTTATTTAATATTGTCGGAAGAAAAAAATCCTTTTACCGACAATACTTATTATAACCTGATTACCGGCCTTGTAAAATCTTATCTCACGAAAATGTCGGTTCATGAATTATACGCCTATTCTTCACAGACAGTTATGGAATTTGAAGCCGGACTTGATATTGAAACAGGCAGCAGCCAGGCAATGGCAGAAATAGGAGACGGCACCGAGGAACACGATGCCGGCAGTTTGGTTCTTGAATCGGTTAAAACGTCAATGGGGCCCGAATATGCTGAATTTTTAAAACAGGCCATAGAAGAATACCAGTCAGACGCAAATTTTGAAAATAAGGCAACACGTGAAGTTGTATATGAAATCACGGCTCTGTTCTCTCAAAAGGTTGCCGATTCGGAACTGGCCGCAGGAAAAATAACAGCTTCTTCAAAACAAACAAGAGAGCAGGAAATAGTTTCAAAAATAATGAATTACCAGAATTTCTTCGGACAATATATAGATTCATATCTTGGCCAGCCTCAGGTTAAACTTTTGCATGACCGAGTAGGAATGTATCTTAAGGACGTAAAAACAGAACAGCAGTTTGTTGAAGCGTTATTAAAGATAAGAACCGAAATGGTAAATCCGAAAAGTGACATTTCTCCGGAAATAGCCGATTCGTCTTACTATTCGATATGGAGATATGTATTGAAAGATTTAGACACGATTTTGGCCGGAAACGCAAAAGAAATAACAGGCCAGCAATATACGGATGCTTTTGCCAAGGCTTATACGCAAAACGAATTTGAATATGTAAAGATGGCGTCTCTGCCTTATACTTTGACAAGTTCAATGGAACTGGGCAATAAACAACAGCTCATCAATATAGTGAAGGGCGACAAAGATTTGAAATACAGATTTTACGCATATATGATGCTTATAGACAAAAACTCCGACGATACAAAACTGTTGAGACTGATGAATAAGGCGGAAGTTGAAGAATATCTGCGTGAATATAATTATTCAGAATACGATTTTACAAATATTCATAATATTTATGAATGGAGAACATTATGCGCAATGGTAAATTTTATTTCGACAGATACTTTCGATTCAAATGCTGCCGGCGATTTGCTGCTTGAACCGACGATTTTTAAAGATACACAGTCTGTTACGACAGGAAACATCTACGCTTACAATGTTGTAGCCGGTCGTTTTAAAGATTTAACCTCAAATCCTGTGCTTCTTGCGGCAATTGCAAATGATCTAAACTCAGTGTATGAAACACAATCATATATGGGAACGAAATCATCGTTTATCGATTTATACGGGACGATAAGCGCTTTGAGAATGGCTGAAACTTTATCGATACCGATAGAAGGACTGCCGTCGGTAAAACTTACCGACATCAGCAATAAAAGCTCATATCTTGAAATGGCTGCCGCTTTAAACGGCAGAATATCCCAGATTTCGGGAGAAGAAGGACTTAAAACACTTGATACGGCAGCAAAAAATTATATTTCTGAAACAGATCAAAAAATGACGTTCAGAAGGAATATGCTTTTCGGCGTAATGAATATATTTGACGCAAAGATAAAAGCCTTGAATAATACTCCGGCAAATATTGAAGAAATTATGGACGAATCAATAGAAGAATACATCAACGGCAATAATTTCACGTCTTGCAAACTTCCTATAAGGGATATGGCGCAGGCTTATTTCATATCATCATATCTTAGTGAAGCAAGCAAATTGTTTACCGACACTGAAATTCGGCAATATTTAAATGAATTTTCCGATTTTATAGAAAAAGAATATTCTCATTCGTCTGCAACAGACGCCGACGCTTTAATTTCTTCTCTTACTTCAAAAATTGAAACGTATACGACATTTTCGCCGCAGGAAAATAAAAACGAAGTAGTAAAAGGCATCGTTGAACAATATGCTTCAATTCTTGCCGGCAAAAAAAATGTCGCTGAAGATGAAAAACCTGTATTTGTGCAGGCAACGACAAATGATATTTTAAATTACGCTTCAACCGAAAACACTTACTCGCTTTCAAATTTCAAACTGATTGCTCCTTTTGACATGATTGTTATATTTGCCTCGATGATTATGGGAATATTTATTTACAACGGCAACAAAAATAACTCGCCTCATAAAATTGGAATTTTCTACAAACAGATAACGTCCGATGAAATTTCCGATGCTGAACAAACCCAGCTGTCAAAAGATTTATTTGCAAATGTTTTTGTAATAACGGGAAAGATGCCTGCCGAAAAAATCCTGGAATTTAACTTTAAACCTTCCGGATTAAAAATAAACGGTCAGATATTATATACGGCAGTCACGGCAAAAGGCATTTATTTATATTGCGAAAATTCAGATTACGGACAAACCGTAAACGACACAAAAAACTCCGAAGTTCTCAACAGTCAAATAGCGGAATTTATTTCAAAAGCATACGGAGTAAATATAAAATCCGAGAAAACCCAATTTATTTTTGCCCAGGTTGTTAATGCCGAAAAAGAATCCGTAAGCTGGGACAATGAAATATTTACGATAAAAATGCCTTTATTAAATGCAGCCTCCGGCTTTGAAAGACAGCAAGAAATAATGGGTTCGTATATGAACGTATTAAAAAAATACGCATTTGCCTTAAGAGAAAGCATTTACAGATATGTGGACGACCTAAGCATCGAAACATCCAAAGAAGACAGAATGAAAGAATTTTTGGATTTAATTGAACAGCAGAAAAATATAAGCTGCCAGATTGTTCTTGGATATGCCCAGTATATAAAACTTGCCGAAGATTTCGGACAGGAAAAATTCAACTCCGTACTTGAAGAAGCCAGAACAAAAAATATCAACGTTTATATTCTTACCGCATCGGATGCCGAAAAAGAAGAAGCGTTAAAAAATGACAATCTGTGCGGAACTATAGAAGTTGTTACAAAAGATTCGTGCGTTATAACCGATAAATTTACAAACGACGAAATAACGGCTGCGTTTGACGAAAGCTCTGATACGGTTGAAAAAATAATATCGGCTATGACAAAAAATATCAATAAGCAGCCTATAATATTTAAAAACAGCCTTCTTAAAAAAGCAGTCGCCGATGAACAAGACAGCGTATTGTCAGGCGATTTAAGAAATATTTTCTCAATGACTAAAGTAACAGAGATCATTTCAACTCTTAAATCAAAATATTTATCGGCAAAAATAGCTGAAGCTTATCCAACCGAAAGCCTTGCAAAAAATTTCGGCAGCGAGGATATAAGCAAGATCATTGCGCTATATACAAAAGCGGTTACAACAAAAGATTATTCTCAGGTTATACAGGCTTTAACGGCTCATCAGGATTTAAGCGCATTTTTTGACTTTAAAAAACTTGTTAACGATTCACGGATAAGCGATGAAGACATATCTTTCATAGAACAGATTGTATTCAGAATAGCAGCGGCCGGAAAACTGGCGGAATACGGAAAAGAAATCGGCTTAAAAAACCGCGGATATGAAAATATTCTTGCCAAAGCCATGAAAATGAAAGTTATAGATTTTGCATCTGCTGATAATAATAATATTGATGAAAATGTAAAAGCCATAGATAAAATACAAGACCAGCTTTCTAAAGAACAGATGATGCGCAAATATATTGAAGAGAATGTTGATTCTCTGGTTCAGAGAGCTTTTTCAAAATCAAAACCGGATGTTATCGCAGTAAACACTCTCATATTCTTAATGCCGTTTGCAGATACAAACGACATACAGGTAGATGTGGCAAGCCTGGCGCTGGCGCAGCAGGATATCAGCATAACAAGAAATATCCTGTCGGCGGCTTAAGAGTTAATTTAAGATAAAACCAAAATAAAAACGGCTGTGATTAAAAAATCTCAGCCGTTTTTATTTTTACGTAATATATTTTACTTAAGGACCGCGCCAGTCGATGCAGAAGTTACAAATCTTGCATATCTGTTAAGCCAGCCTGTTTTGATTTTAGGCTCAGGCTTCTGCCATGTTTTAAATCTTTTATCTATTTCTTCTTTAGTGAGTTTAACGCTTATCTTTCTTTCAGGTATATTTATATCTATGATATCTCCGTCTTTTATGACAGCTATGACTCCGCCTTCCATAGCTTCAGGAGAAACGTGTCCTATGCACGGACCTCTTGTCCCGCCAGAAAATCTGCCGTCTGTTATAAGAGCTACGGAATCCGATAGTCCCATTCCGTGTATCATGCTTGTGGGAGCCAGCATTTCCCTCATGCCGGGTCCGCCTTTAGGTCCTTCATATCTTATAACCACAACATCGCCTTTTTTTATCTTGCCGCCCATAATTGCGTCCATTGCAAGTTCTTCGCTGTTAAAAACTTTCGCCTTGCCGGTAAATTTCTTCATTTTTTCGCTGACTGCAGCCTGTTTTACAACACAGCCGTCAGGAGCAATATTTCCTCTCAAGATGGCGATACCGCCCTCTTTATGGTAAGGATTTTTTTCTCTTATAACGTCTGTATCTAAAACTTTTGAATTTTTTGCTATGTCTTTTATATTAAGACCGGAGACTGTTTTATTTGGAAGCAATTTTGCCTTAACGGCAGACAATACTGCAGGAACTCCGCCGGCATTTTCGAGATCTTCCATGTAATGATCGCCCGCAGGTTCAAGCAAACTTATATGAGAAACCTGTCTTGATATTTTATCAAACAGATCAAGTTCGAAATCAACTTTGGCTTCATGCGCTATGGCAGGAAGATGAAGAACAGTATTTGAAGAACCGCCCAATGCCATATCAACGACAATAGCGTTATGCAAAGCATTTTTTGTAATAATCGATCTTGGTGTTACATTGTTTTTTACAAGTTCTACTATCTGTATTCCGGACTCATAAGCTATTCTTCTTTTTTTTGCAGACACCGCGGGAGCCGTAGCGCAACCCGGCAGAGACATTCCCATAGTCTCGGCAAGACATGCCATCGTATTTGCCGTATAAAGACCCTGGCAAGAACCGGCTCCGGGACATGCGCAGACTTCAAGTTCTTCAAGCTCTTTAAGATTTATTTTTTTACTCTGGTATAAACCGACAGCTTCAAAAGTATCTCTTACGAAAGATCTTCTTTTTTTATTGTAAAAACCGGTAAGCATAGGGCCTGCCGTAACAACTATTGAAGGAACATTCAAACGCGAAGCAGCCATAATCATACCGGGCGTAATTTTATCGCAGTTTGTCAAAAGCACAAGACCGTCAAGGCAATGCGCGTTTGCCACTGATTCTATCATATCGCATATAAGTTCTCTTGAAGCAAGCGAATAATGCATGCCGGAATGCCCCATAGAAATGCCGTCGCATATCGCAGGAGTTCCGAATATAAAAGGAACGCCGCCGCCGGCCGCTATTCCTCTTTCTATAAATCTTTCAAGGTCTCTCATTCCTATATGACCCGGAACAAGATCGGTGAAAGAAGAAGCAATTCCTATATACGGTTTATTTTTATCTTTCGGGCTGACGCCTGTCGCATAGATCAAAGATCTGTTCGGAGCTCTGTTTGCGCCGCATTTAATTGTATCGCTTTTCATTTTTATCACCTTTTCTTATTTTTCAAATGTTTATAATATTTTCGTATATCTTCCGAGTTTTCGATTCGCATCGCTTTTTCGCACATTTCAAGAGCCTCGTCATCTTTGCCTACAGCCTCAAGACACATCGCATATCTGTAAAAAGCGATTGCTCTTTTCTGGTCTCTTTCAACCACAAACTGGTAAAACTCGATAGCCTTGTCATAATTTTTTATAGCAAAATTATAATCGGCCATGCCGAGATTGGCTTCAACGAGATTTACTCTGTGCCTTAACGCTCTTGAGTATATTTCTTCCGCCCTGTTCAAATCGCCTATCTTAAGATAAAAAGCGCCTATTTCATACGTCATCAGAGGATGATAGCTTATAGCGATAACTTTCTCATAATACTCGGATGCTTTTCTGACATCGCCTCTTTCTTCATATATTTTACCTATATGAAACATTGCCACAGGATCTTCATTTTTATATTTTAAAGCTTCCTCAAAACATTCAAAAGCTTTATCATTATCGCACATGTTTTTTGCTTCATAACCCTCATCCATGCAATGCTGATAATTTCTTGCATAAACATTTGAAACAACAAAAAGAATACACATCATAAGTACTGCCGGCATAATTATTTTTTTCATTTTTTACTCTCAATTTTATTTTTTAATAATTTATATTCGACAGAATCCGCAAGCGCCTGCCAGCTTGCATCTATTATATTCTCGCTAACGCCTATCGTTCCCCACGTATGTTTTTGGTCTTTTGATTCTATAAGGACTCTTACGCTTGCCGAAGTATTAGCGTTGCTGTCTATAACACGCACTTTAAAATCTATAAGAAGCACGTCTTTTATTTCAGGATAAAAATTAATAAGAGCCTTCCTCAGACATTTATCAAGCGCATTGACCGGACCTTCGCCTTCGGCAACCGTATGCTCTTCTCTGCCGTTTACGTCAAGTTTTACGGTGGCTTCCGAAATTATTCTTCCGTCTATATTTTTTTCAACGCTTACCCTGTATCCCTTCAAAGTAAAAAAATTATCACAGTGTTTTTCTATTTTTTTTGTAAGAACAAAAAATG
>Ga0116193_1001989_pt1 | contig 16067 bp, 18 predicted proteins | sample AD_UKC115_MetaG_FD_89892 | JGI IMG/M metagenome (GOLD analysis project Ga0116193, IMG submission 89892) | Active sludge microbial communities of municipal wastewater-treating anaerobic digesters from Hong Kong - AD_UKC115_MetaG | ecosystem: Engineered > Bioreactor > Anaerobic > Digestate... | reverse complement strand
AAGGGTAGGTTATCCACGTGTTACTGAGCCGTACGCCAAGAATCTAAATTCTTTCGACTTGCATGGCTTAATCGAATCCCAATAGCAGTAGCTTCTGCCAGGATCAAACAGATTTGACAGAAATTACAATAATTATTAGTAAACATATACGTTAATTACGTTAGAAGTACACATAAAAAAATAGCAGAGTAATAACACAATTAATTGTTACTTTAGATATAACAATCAAATATCACCACATCTACAAAACCAACATCAAACCATAATAATAATATTAGGTTCTCACGAACATGTATAATCAAAAATTGATTAATACAATTTATAAATATAATAATTTAGCCACATGTGGAAAAGCAGTCATCATAGTTAAAAATGTTAATACATTGTAACTTAGACCAACGCCATAAAACACATGGCACAACCTTTACAGAAAGTTACAACAATCACAAAATTAAATAGAAAATATTGCAAAAAATTTTATTTTTTATTATAAATATTTTATTTTTTAAATTTTTTAATAATATTAATTAATTGATTATTATATTCTTTTTTAATGGTTTATATTCGAATAAATTTTTAAAAAAATAAGAAAATAATAAAAACTATTAAAATAGTAATAAAACTTTTTTTAAAAAACTAAAAATAAAAATTACATCAAAAAAATAATGAAGAAAACAACAAAATCTAAAAATAAAAATAAGCAATAAAAACGTAAAATAAGAAAAAAATAGTTAAAAAAAGTTAAAAAATAATTAATAAGGAGAATCATGATCCTTAATATTATTCTTAATTAAACTATGAGGTTTAAGGAAAATACCCGCATTATTATTATTTGCACGTAATTCCTCAATAATATCATTAGTTGGAAGAGATACAGGACAATTTTCAGTACATCTACCACAAAGGGTGCATTTAAATAAACCAGATTCTAAACTAGTCTCTTCATCAGCAATAAAATCACTAAATGCTACCCCTCTACCTCCAACATAATTTTCATAACCAAATTCACTGCCTATAATATTATAAACAGGACATACAGTCACACAATTACCACAGCCAATACACCATAAACATTCATTGAATGCTGTGCTTCTTCCATTATCTAAAAATATAACAACAACTTTTTCAGCACCATACATTTTTTTAAAGATTAATTTTTCAATATCAGCTGTTTTAGAAGGCCCTGAGATAACATTCATATAAGATGTAATGGTTTTTCCAGTTGCATAAACAGTTTCAAGTTTAGCAATACCTACTGCATCTTCAACTGTTGGCACTATTTTATCAATTCCTGCAACAACAATATGAAGTTTCTTAGAAATTATTAAATTAATATTCCCTTCATTATGAATTAAAACAATACTTCCATCTTCTGCAGCAATACTATTTGCTCCAGATATACCAACATCAGACTTATTTAATTTTTCTAAAACATCAGCACGTACTGCTTGCATTATTTCATGAGCATCAGCATTAACATGAACATTCATTTCACTATTATTCACAACATTTGCTATTTCATTAACATTTAAATGTGCTGCTGGACATGTAGGGTGAACTGGAGTGTTATTTCCTTCTTTTAATTGTAAAATACGATCTCCTAAATCTGTTGCTAAGAAATTTATTCCTTCTTTATTTAAATATTCTTCAATATTAATTTCTCTTAATGTGTTGGATTTAGATTTACATACAGTAACATCTTCCAAGTTATCGTAATCAGAATTTTCTTTTATAAGTTCCAAAATTTTATCTTGTGCTTCTTCAACAGTTGATGCAAAAAATGTTTGTATATCATTATTATTCAAATTTTTTTCAGCTAATTTAAATAATTCCTTATTATTTTCTATACTGTAATTACGAATATCTTGCACTTTTCCTTTTAATTCTTGTACTTTTGGATTTTTTAATAATTTGTTAGTTTGGGTATTAGCTGTTTTGAAAGATTTCCGCATTGTTTCTAATTCTTGATTATTCATTTGCTTCACCTTTCTTTTTAAGATTATTATAAATAAATTCTGATAAATCTAATACTTCCATATCTGAATTACTGGATAAGTTTAATTTACAAAATGGGCATGCTGTTACAAGTAAATCTGCATTTGTTTCTTTTGCTTCATCCATACGAGTTTTTGCAATATCATTTGATAAGTCGCCATAAGCGGATTTTACTCCTCCCCCTGATCCACAGCATAGTGCATTATCTTTTATATGGGGCATTTCTTTTAGGTTTGCTACAGTTTTTATCACTTCTCTTGGTGCTTCTGATTCTCCTGCATGTCTACATAAGTGGCATGGATCGTGATATGTTACTGTGATATTTTCTTTTTCAGGATTTATTTTTCCTTCTTTTATTAGTTTATTTAATAATTGGGATATGTGGATGACATTAAATTCTTCATTTAAAATTTCTTTATAATCTTTTTTTAATGTTTTATAACATCCTGCACATGATGTTACTATTGTTTCATCCTGAAATTCTTTTAATTGATTTACATTTTCTTTCATTTGTTCTATGGCTTCGTTTTTAAAGCCTGTTCTTAGTAGTACTGAACCACAACATTTTTCATTTTCTATTGTGTGGTATTTTATACCTGCTTTTTGTAGTAGGTATTCAGTTGCATCTGCTATTTCTGGTATTTTTTCTGCTGCAGTGCATCCTTTATAATATAACATCATAATTTTTTAGTCCTTTTTATTGTCTTTATCATCTAAACTGATTTCATTTTTTATTGCTAATTCTCTCACTAAATCGTTAACATTTTGATTTAAATCATCAATTTTAGTGTATAAACGGAATATTAAGTAGAAACATCCAATTATGGATATTATGAATAATAAGTTTGCTCCAGTTCCTATACCAAACATGTGTGCTACTACATCTATTGTGTGGGGTACAAAAGCAAATATTACTAAAAATACCCATAGGAATGTCCATAACATAAATGTAGGTAAGGATGTTTTATCATTTTTAAATCTTTTAAAAATTAAAGCAACTGCAATAACTGCTATAACTAAAAAGACTATTTGATATAATAGTAATTGTTGCATATTTTCTTCCTCATTTTTATTATTTTTATTTTTAATCTATTATTTAGAACCTGAATAAATCTAAAAACATTTTCATCATGATTTTAAATCCTACTATAGCATTTGTACCTTTAGCTTGGGTTTCAGGTGTGTATATTGTTGTAATTGTAACTTCATCTAATTTTATATTGTTGAGTTTTATTTCTTTAATAAATTCACTAGATACTCCGTATCCTTGTGATACTACATCTATTTTTGATGCAGCATTTGCTGAAAATGCTCTTAATCCTGATTGGGAGTCTCTTACTTTAACTCTGTAGAATATTCGGGTAAGTAAGTTCATCATACTGTTTGCGAAGCTTTTGCTTTTAGGCATGTCTTCAAATGGTCTTGCACCGATTACTGCTTCTGCTTTACCTTCGTGTAATGGTTGGCATACTTTGCATATGTCGTTTACTTCATGTTGTCCATCTGCATCGAAAGTTACAATGTATTTTGCATTATGTGTTAGTGCATCTTCCATTCCTGTTTTTAGTGCTGCTCCTAATCCTCGGTTTATGTAATGTGATACGATTGTTATATGTTTAGGGTATTTTTTTTGGGATTTTTTTGCACATTCTAATGTGTTGTCTGCTGAACCGTCGTTTACAAGTACTACATTATATCCTCTACTTGCTATTTTTTCTATTACTTCACTTACTGTTTTTTCTTCATTATAAGCTGGAACTACAACATATACTCCTTTTGTATTTTCATCTTTTGTCATAGTTTTTGATGGTTCTTCAGTCATAATTATCAATACTTTTTAATTTTTGTTTATAAAGGTCCTGCATCAGGTTTTCCTTCTCTTTTACCTTTTCCTGCTTCTCTTGCAAATTGTTTTGGTTTAAACATCATTTTGTAAAGGTTTTGTGCATGTTCTCGTGCACGTGTTTCTGCAAGTATTTTTAAATCTTCTTCATTATCTTCTTCATCTTCATGTACAAATACTTCAAGTATGTGTGTATTAGTCATTAATTGGGCTCTTATTAAGCCTGTTGATGCTTCATGAGCACACATTTTATCTTTTTCCATTGGTCCAGGCATTCCTAATGCCATGACAATTTCACAATTTTCTTCTTCTATTAATTTTTTTGCAGCAACAGGAAGATCTTTAACTCCAGGAACTACAGAGTGCACTATTTTTATATCAGTGCCTAAATTTTGTAATTCCTCAATTGCTGCAGCACCCATTTCAAAACGTGCAAATGTAGTTTCACAAACTCCAACTCTAAGCAAAATTATTCCACCTATAAATATAATAATTTTAAATTTGAAAAAAGAATTTAATTCTATTTATTTAATTTATACTAATAAAATATTAGAGTTATTGATATAAAAAACTTTAGTGAAAAAAAGAGTTAAAAATAAAATTAAAAATAAAATTAGAAATGATGATGAGTATGTTTTTCACCATCAAATGAAACTACATTACCTAAATGTAAATCTTTATGAGAATGATTATGTCCACCATTTTCATGAGAATGTGTAAGAGTTTGAATATCTTTATGCTTATTTACTTCGTTAGAATCATATTTTTTAATATTATCATCAAATTTTCGATCGTATAATAAACCTGCATTAGCTACAACTATACATGAACCGATATTATGAACAAGTGCACCAGTTACAGGGTTTAATAATCCCATTACACTGCACACAATAGCTACTGCATTGATACACATACTTAAAGCTATGTTAAAGTGTATATTAGTTAATGTTGCATTTGATAATTTTTTAAGATAAGGTATTTTTTGAATATCATCACCAAGTAATGCTACATCTGCTGCATCAATTGCAACATCACTACCTACTTTAGCCATTGCAACACTTATGTTTGCAGTTTTTAGTGCTGGAGCATCATTAACTCCATCTCCAATCATTGCTACCATTTCATTATTATCTTTAATTTTTTGTATTTCTTTTACTTTATCTTCAGGTAATAATCCTGCATGAACATCAGTTATTCCTACCTGATTTGAGAAATAGTTTGCAGCTTGAAGATTATCTCCCGTAAGAAGTATTACATTAGTATCTAATTCTTTTAGGTTTTGTATCATTTCTTTTGCATCTTCACGTAATATATCGGATAGTGCTATAATTCCTAAAGTTTGATTTTTATCTGCAACTATTATGTTAGCTTTTCCTTGATTTGTTAAGTTATTTAAGGTTGAGTTGATTTTTTCATCAATTTCTATATTATTTTCTTTTAGGAAGTTAATGTTTCCACAATAGATTTCTTCATTGTTTATTAAAGATTTCACTCCTTTTCCAGGGATCATAGTAAAATTTTCAGGTTCTTCAATTTTTAAGTTGTTTTGATTTGTGTATTTAATTATTGCTTTTGCTAGTGGATGTTCGCTTCGTTTTTCAGATATTGCTGCTTTTTTTATTAAATCTTCACTTGTTAAGTTTTCTTTTGTCGGTATTATATCTGATACTTCTAGGTTTCCATATGTTAATGTTCCAGTTTTATCAAAAGCTAGGGTGTTTGTTTTTCCAAGGTTTTCTAATGCTTCACCAGATTTTATCATTACCCCATATTTTGTTGCTTGACCTATTGCTGCCATAATACTTGTTGGTGTTGCAAGTATTAGTGCACATGGACAGAATACTACAAGTACTGTTACTCCTCGAATTAAATCTCCTGTAAATAGGTATGCTGCTATTGCTATTGCTAATGCAACTGGCACTAACCATGTTGCCCATTTATCTGCGATTCTTTGTGTTGGTGCTTGTTTGTTTTCTGCTTCTTTGACCATATCAATTAATTTTTGTAAGCTAGAGTCTTCCCCTATACTTGTGGCTTCCATATCTATACTTCCGTATAAATTCATTGTTCCACAAAATACTTCATCCCCTATTTCTTTATCTACGGGTAGTGATTCTCCTGTCATTATTGATTGGTCTATTGATGTGTTTCCTTGAATTATTTTTCCATCTACTGGGATTACTTCACCTGGTAATACTCTGAGGGTGTCATTTAGTTTTATTTCTTTTACATCAACAATTGTTTCATATGTGCTGTTGGAGGTTGTTATTACTTTTCTTCCTTTTTGTGGTGTGAGGTTGATGAGTTTTTTTAATCCATTTTTTGCTCGATCTACTGTGTAATCTTCGAGTAGTGCTCCAAGTGCCATTATGAATACTACTTCTCCAGCGGCGAATATTTGGCCTATGAATAAGCTTGCTATCATTGCTATTACAATTAGTAGTGCTGAGGAAATCCATTTTTCATATATTAATCGGGTTATTGCTAAGTATAGTAATGGTATTCCGCTTATTATTACTGCTCCCCATGCAGGATCTAGGGGTAATTGTATTTTTAATATTATGAATGTTAAACTTATAGCTAGGAATATTCCTGAGACTATTGTCATTTTTAATCCTGCTAATGTTTCATTTAATGTTTCTAACCTTTGTTGTGTATTTGTATTTTGATACATTTCACCCATTCCATTATTTTTTTTATTACTTTTTTTGATTTTATTTATATAGTGAGTATTACTTTAGTTTTAAAAAAAAATTTTTAAATTTTTTTTATGAATTTTTAATTATAATTATTACTTTTTTTGATTTTATTTATATAGTGAGTATTACTATTTTGTTAAAAAAATATCCTCCTAGTAAAAAATGTGTTTACTAAGAGAATATATGAAGAGTATAATACGATACGGTTTTAATACTAAAAATTCTGGAAAAAGTTACTCTCCTAAAAAATGCATATATAAAATAGAAAAGTATTACTTTTTTCAAGTTTATTTATATATTCAGTATTACTTAACTTGGATTAAAAAATCCTAAATTAATAATAATTTAGGAAAAACCATATTAGTATTACATCTTACAATTCTATTTATAAACATAATATTACTTAAATTTTATGAAATCAATTTCAATAATTATTTACCTAACCTTTCTTTAAAATCTCTTCTAGCTTGACTAATAGTTAAAGGATAATCTCCATCAAAATTAATAGCATCATTTTTCTCTAATATTTCAGCTAGATGAGCTATACGAGGTAAACGTAAATTAGCCCCTCTAATAGTATTAACATCATCAAATACTTCTTTAGGAGTCCCTTCTTTAATAATTTTACCTTCTTTAATAACATAAAGACGCTTAGCATATAATGGTACTAAATCCACATCATGAGTTGAAATTATAATAGCTATACCCTCTTTATTTAATTCATATAATAATTGTAGGATATGTGAAGCTCCTTTTGGATCTAATCCACTAGTTGGTTCATCAAGTACCATGATTTTAGGTTTCATAGCTAAAACACCAGCTATAGCTACACGTTTTTTCTGTCCTCCACTTAAGTGATGTGGTGGTTTTCTCTCAAATCCGCTCATCCCTACTCTTTTTAAGGATTCTGTAACTCTTCGTTCGACTTCTTCTTTAGGAAGTTTCATATTTAATGGTCCAAATGCTACATCTTCTTGTACAGTTGGTGCAAAAAGTTGATCATCAGGATTTTGAAATACTATACCTACTTTGGTTCTTACATCAAGTAATCCTTTTTTACTGTAATCAATTGGTTTTCCATCTACTAATATTTCACCATGATCTGGTTTGTAGATTCCATTAAAATGTAGGAAGAGTGTTGATTTTCCAGCTCCATTTTTACCAAGTAATGCAACCATATCATTATCTTCAACAGTAATACTAACATCATTTAATGCACGTGTTCCATCTTCATATTTGTAAACTATATGTTTTGCTTCTAACATTATATTTTAACCTCTTTTACTTGGTTCATAAATTGGTATTTCCCCATCATATCCTCTAGATTCTAAGGTTCTTTGTAATGATTCTGCTTTTTCTAATGATTTAAAGAAGAGATTAGCTAAAACTGAACCTAAAGATCTGAAAGAATTCATATAACCATTAAATCCTAATCTTGATTTTTGTGCATCTTTCATAGTTTCTACTTCAACTATGAATATGAATATTATATTATACATTAACATTGATAGTTCAATAAATACTTTTGGAATATGAACTTTTGCAAGTGCATGTAAGAAATCGTTTATTGGTGTAGTAAGTGCCATGAACCCTAAACATGAGAAACAAGCAAATACTCTGAAGAATGTTAAAGTTGCTAAGTTTAGTGCATCTTGACGAATAACTACTCCCCATATTCCACTATCCCATATTACATGACCTACTCCGAAGAAGAATAATAAGTAAACACAGGTAATCGCCGTAAATGCAAATGGTATTGCAATGAATTTTAAGTATATTATTGGTTTTATGCGTGCTATTACCATTATTCCAAATGCAGCTAAGATTATAACTGCTATTTCAATTGGGACATATGAGCTGATTAATGCAAATATCATTACTCCAATTGATAAAACAATTTTTAAATCTGAATTTACGTCACGTAATTTATTGGTTTGTGCAACATAATCTATATTTAATGCCATTTTAAAAATTTATCCTTTAATTTTTTTTGTAGTTTTAATTTATAAAAAAAATAGATTTTATAAAGATGATTATAAAATCTATATTATTTTGAATATGAATTTTCTACTGGTTTTTGTTCTTGTTGTTTATATTTTCTTTGGGCTCTCCAGTATCCTAAGAAATAACCAAGGATTATAGTTCCTATTGCTGTTTGAACACAGAATAATAAACTTTGAATTTCACTACTTGGAGGTTCCCATATTGAATTGAACCATGGTGTGTATCCTGTTGCTTCTATAGCTTTTCCACCAGCATCATCTGATCCACCAAAATAACCTTGATTTTCACCTAAACCATTATACATTGCTAAAGGAGCTATAACTATAATTGCTACTATAACTAATAATAATATATACATTTTAGTTTTCATAATTTAACAGTCCTCCTTAATTAGATTGCAGATCCTTTATCATCAGCAATTGCTTCTTGTTCAGCAGCTTCTGCTTCTTCTGGAGTTAATGAACCTAATTTTTCTAGGAGTTTTGGTTTGTTTTTCTTTAACATATCCCATATTACAACTGTTAAAATACCTTCTGCAATTGCAAGTGGTATTTGTGTTATTGCGAATATTGCGAAGAATTTTATGAAAGCTGATGTGAAAGTTGGTATTGGGAATGCTAATGATAATTGAACAGCTGTTGTTACATAAGTTAATAAGTCACCTAAGAATGCTGCAAAGAATATTGCAACTGTTGAATTCTTTTTGTAAAGTGCTCTGTATATAGCCCATGCTACAAATGGTCCAACTATTCCCATTGAAAAACAGTTTGCTCCTAATGTGGTTAATCCTCCGTGAGCTAAGATTATAGCTTGGAAAAGTAGTACTATTACAGCTAGTACGGATGTTGCTGCAGGTCCAAATAATGCTGCACCTAATCCGTTACCACAAGGGTGTGAGCAACTTCCTGTTACTGAAGGCATTTTTAGTGATGATAGTACAAACATGTATGCTCCAGATACTGCGAGTAGTGCTTTTGATTCAGGTGCTGATTCGAATGTTTTTTTGATTTGTATGATTCCCCATGCTACGACTGGTATCATTAGTATGTACCAAAATAGACACCATAGTGGCGGTAGGAATCCTTCCATAATATGCATTTTTTAATTTCTCTCCATATATTTAATTTTCTTTTGTAAAAGTAAAATCATTAAAGTATAATTGAAAATAATTAAAGTTTACTTTACAATAATTAATTAGTTCGTAACCATATATAAACATTACTATTTTATTCAAATAAACATGATGCCGATAAAGTTAGTTGAATAAAAAACTCTTGAATAAATTTAACTTCATTTAAATATTTAAAATTTACCATAAAAACTCAACAAAAAAAATATCAAAAAATAAACTATAAAATAAAAAAACAACAAAAATGAAAAATAATAGAAAAAAATATCAAAAAAATGTGATTAACCATGAAAATAAAAAACAACCTCATTTTAGCAATGGATTTAATGGACCTAAAAGAAGCAGAAAAAGTCTGTGAATCAATAGGATCCCAAATAGATACTATAAAAATAGGATACCCCCTAACACTAGCAGAAGGTACTAAAACAATACAAATATTTAAAGATAACTTCAATTATCAAGTAATATGTGATTACAAAGTAGCAGACATTCCTGCAACAAACTCAAAAATAGCAGAACAAACATTCAAAGCTGGAGCAGATGGAATAATATGCCACGGATTTGTAGGTCCAGATAGTGTAAAAGCATGTAAAGAAAAAGCAGAAGAATATGAAAAAGATGTATTCCTATTAACTGAAATGTCACACCCCGGAGCAAAAAAATTCCTACAAAAAGACGCAGATGAAATAGCTAAAATGGGAGTTGAAATGGGAATCACAAATTATGTAGCTCCTGCAACACGAATAAATAGATTAAAAGATATCAGAGAAATAGTAGGTAAAGATGCATTCATAATATCCCCTGGAGTTGGCAAACAAGGAGGAGAAGCTAAAAAAACTTTAGAATATGCAAGTGCAATAATTGTAGGAAGATCTATTTACGAATCTGAAGACCCAAAAATTGCAACTGAAAATATGATAAACTCAACAAAATAATAAAAAAAATTAAAATATTTTATTAAAACTTTTAATAATTAATACTATTAACTATAATACCATTAAAACCTCAACAAACAATAGAAAGGAAAGTTTTATATTTTAGAAACAAAAAATATAATATTGCAAATTCTATTTAAAAAGTTGCAAGATTTATAAACAAAAAATAGGATTTAGCAATTTTTATTTAAAAAATTTTAAAAGGTTAAAAAAAATGGCAAGTGAATTTACAAAATTAACAATGAAAACTATGATTGAATTAATAACAACTGCTTTTGCATTCGTTGCAGGGCTAGCATGGAACCAAGCAATCCAAACCGCAATAAACCAAGTATTTAAAGCAGGAGGAGCCCTTACAGGACTATTAATTTATGCAATTATAGTTACAATCGTCGCAGTCATCGCTACAGTATTACTTGTAAGAACTGCAGCAAGAATGGGTATCGAAACAGAATAAAAAAAGACTAATCGGAAAATTCATAAAAATGAATTTTCCATTTTACTAATTTTTAAAATAAACATACTATTTTTCTTAAGCACTTACCAAATACTTTTCAAACAAATATCTAGCTAATTCATAAGATAATTCAAAAAGGATAAAGTATACAAAACTAATTAATTGTAAAAATCCAAATAAAGCTAGTAATAAAATTACAACCTTCATTGTGAAACGATAATCAAAAAAGTATTCAAAAAATTTACCCTTAGAATAAACTTTAGGATTATCATTACCTAACTCATCAATCCAAGCACCTAAAAGACAAGCTAAAAGTATAAAACCATTTATTCCTGGAATTCCACATATTGCTACAATAATTAAAAAAGTTAGTAAAGTTGCTATGTGATGAACTCCATCAACTTTCATAGCCAAAAGGTTACCTACTAATATTCCTATAAAAATATATGCTGCATCCATACTTGTTACAGTTGCATAAGCTGCGAAAATTCCACAGATTATTCCAAGAAATATTGCTAAGTTTCTATTGTTTTTTTCATCAAATTCATCATCACTGAATTTCATGAAAAATCCTGATAATGCATAGGATGCGGCTAATATTATGGCATTTATCATATTATCATTAAATTTATTCTATTTTATCTAAAGCCGCAGCAAGTATTAATGGGAACATTACTGTCACATCTCCCACTACATTTGCTAAGTTAGAACCTGATTTAGCTTTTGACCAACTTTTTGCTTCTTCTAATGGTGCACCACTTAAACTTCCAGTTTCCGGACGATCCATAGTGATTTGTATAGCTGCATCTAATCCCCCTTTTAATAATGTTGATGCCATGGTATAATGTTTTGGAACTCCTCCACCAAGGAATAGTCCACCGATTTGTGGTGATTCAAATACTAAATCTGAGAAGTGATGCATATCTTTTACTGCATCAAGAACTAGATTGTGGTCTTGTGTAAACATCCATAATTGTAATCCAAACATACTGTCTATAATTCCTGGGGCAAATATATCTACATCATTTATTGCTGCTTGGTGAAGAATACTGTTTTCATCATCTATCATTAATCCTATTTCTCGAAGTAAATCATTTATGCTGATTATTCCTTTGTCTTTAGGATTATCTAATTTTTTACTTATTTTTTCGAAGATTTTTGTGATTTCTGTTTCAAATATTTCAAAATCATCATTTTGTGTGTAAACATCCGCTATTCTTCCAATTCCTGCTTTTTGTAATTTTTCATCATCATTTCCGAAGTCTTTATAATGTCTTCCTCCAAATGATTCTAAAAGGTCATGGGTTATGTTTGCTCCACTTGTTACAAGGACATCAATGTATTGATTTTTTATCATGTAAGCGATTATGTTTCTTAATCCTCCAGGTACTTGAGGTCCTGCTACACTCATAAATATATTCATGTCTTCTTCATTTATCATTTTTGCAAGTAAATCTGATGCTCTTGCTATTCTTCCTGATCCAAGTACTCCACAGTTTTCAAACTCTGTCATTAGTTCTGATACTTTCATATCTTTTTTTATATTCATTTGAGTAACTTTAGTTTGGTCTATTCTCATAAAATCATCATACTAAAAATTGTTTTATAGTTAAAAATTAAAAATTTTATTTAATAAAAAAAAAGTTTTAAAAAAAAATAGTGGGAAAAAATTTATTTCCTTTTTAAATTTTTGAATTAATATTATTATAATATTTTTATTATAGTATTTATTGTTTTTTGGAATCCATTATTGGGAAATTTTTAAGGTTTGTGATTTGTTCTATTAAATCTGTACGTGTAACTATACCCACTGGAACATCATCTTCATCAACTATTATAAGTCTTCCTACATAATTTTTATACATCATTTCTACAGCATTCGCAATTTTCATATCTTTAGTTGCAGTTAAAACTTTATTACTCATTATATCTTTAACATATAAGTTTTCTTTTGATTCTGCTAATGCTTCTACTATATCTGTTAATGTTAACATTCCTATTGCTTTATTATCTTTTATTATTGGTGCACCTTCAATATCTTTATAGGATAATATTTTTGCTGCATCTCTTATAGAGTCTTCAGCTTTTAAGCTTATTAAGTTTTTAGATGCTATTTCTTCTATTGCATTTTTTGGAATGCTTCTTATTGTTGTAGTGTCTAATAATATGAGGTTGTCCATATCATCTCTACCAACTATTTCACCCATTATTCCTAGATTATTTACGGGTGTTGGGCCTATTGTAACTATATCCCCTATATTCAGGTCTTTTATGCTTCCTAATACTTTTATTGCTGCTTCACATTCTTCTGGACGTGGAACACTTGTGAATTCTATTTTTGCAATTGATAATCCCTCTAATTTTTCACCATTTCTGTGCATTGGTACTTTAAAAGAGTCATCAGAGACTGTTATGTTTAATGTTTGATATGCTTCAATAGTGGGTTTATAACCTCCGCGAGGCCCAGGAACTCCTTTTACAAGACCCAAACTTCGTAATGATTGCATTTGGTTACGAATTGTTCCAGGATTACGGTTCATTACTTCAGCAATATCTTCTCCTTTAACAGATTTACCTTTATTTGTTTGATATAAGTTTATTAAATTTTGTAAAATTTCTTTTTGCACAGAAGTTAACATGTTTTAACACCAATAAGAATTATAATAATATTTATAATGATTATTTATTAATAATTATTTTATTGGAAAACATATAAAAAGATATTGATTTAAATTTAGAAAAAATAGTAAAAAAAGAAAAAAATAGTGATTTAACAATGTTTATTTAACATATTGTTTAACATCACTACGAATAATACTGGAGGCATTATATTTTTTAATTTCATTTAACATTTCAGGGAATTTTCCTTTTGGAATTAAAACATTCACTTGAGAAAAGGATGTTCCCTTAGTAATTGTTGGTTCATCAGAACATAACTTATTTTCAACAAGATATTCTGTTAATTCTTTAACTACATTATTATTTACATTGAATTTAACATCAAAATATTTTCTAGCAAGTATAGCACCATATAATTGATCAAAAATCATTTGTGCTTTTTCCATTTTCTCTCCAGTACATGATACTCCTGCATATAATCCTGCTGAAGAGTGTAATATAGTTTCTAATTCTTTTAATCCTGCTTTTTTTAAGGAACTTCCGGTTTGAGTATTATCTACAATAAGATCTGCTCCTTTAGCAATATAAACTTCAGTTGCACCATCACTATTAATTACTTGGACTTTTTCATTGTCTCCATCAGTTAATCCTCTTACTTGTACAAATGGTACACTATCTCCATAAATTTCTTGATATCCTTTATTTTGCATCATAAATTTACGTGTTAAATTTGGATATTCTGTAAAACATAATATTGGTGTTTTTCTATCCTTATTTTTTCTAAAGAAATCAGTTAAATCTTCATATGGTGAGTCGTTTGGAACAGCTATTATTAATCTGGTTTCACCATAATCTAAATCTCCTAATTTAATGATATCATTATCACTTAATACGGATTCTTCTTTAACCCAGTCTTCACCTACAATTGCAATATCTACCATTCCTCGATTAAGTTCTACTGGGGAACTTTGGGGTCTTGTTAGATATGCTTCTATTTCTTCATCATTTACTATACTTATTTCAAAGGATTCATCACCAGGTTCATATCCTTTAACTTCATAACCTGCGTCAACAAATAATTGGTGAGTGTTTCCTCTTTTAACATTATTAAGACTTCCTTTTGGAAGTCCAAGGGTTATTTTTACCATTAACTAATCATCATCCATTTAATTTATTTTATTTTATTTTTTGTTAATTAATTAAAATTATTTTTTCATTGCTAAATCCATTATACTGAATTGTTTTTTAGCATCAGATGGTTTATCTTCAGTTGGAGGTGTAGTCATCATTTGACCCATTGCACCTTTCATGAAATCTTTATTTATTCTTTTTGAAACATCTGAGAAAATCATTTTATAAGCATCACATTGGGGGTCTACTGCTTGTGGTGTTCCATTAGATACAAGTGCATTATATGGACATCCTCCACGGCAGTATTTAATATAATTACATTTTTTACAGTCTTCATCAACAAAATCTTCAAATTCCATTAGTTTAGCCCATGCTTCAGATTTTTGTAAATCTTCCATTTTGGGTTTATCTTTAACATTACCCATTACATATTCTGGCATTCCACAGAAACGGTAGCATGGGTAAATACTTCCGTCTGCTCCTACTGCAAGTGTTGTTCCCATACAATCATTGAATGTGCAGAGTGTTCCTCTGCGTCTTATTGTACTTTTGGTTATATGATCTAGGTCCATTACTACGAATTCATCTAAATCATATAAATATTTATCTAACCAGTCAACTAATAGTTGTCCGTGTTCTTCTTGTGGTAATGCCCATGGGTCTGCATTGTCTCCTCTTAGTGAGGGTAATGCTGCATGGATTTTTAGTGTGTATCCATGGTCTTTGAAGAAGTCATAGATTTCATCACTGTAATTTTTAGAGTAACTTGTGAATGTGCAAACGAAGTTTACATTTACACCATTTTTTTGTGCTAGTTCTACTTTGTTCATTGTTTTTTCAAAGTATCCTTCGCCACGTTGATAATCATTTATTTCTTTTGGTCCATCTATACTTGTACTTATATTTACATCATATTCTCCAAACAGTTTAGCTAAATCTTCTGTAAGTAACCAGAGATTACTTTGAAGTGAGAAGCCTTCAGTTTTATGAGTTGTACTTTCACTTAAAAGTGGTAATGCTTCTTTGTAAAATTCATATCCTGCAAGTAAAGGTTCACCTCCATGAAATGTGAAATGCACATCATCATTCCTGAATCCATCTAACCATTCATTAATTTGTTTGATTATACTTATATCCATTATTTGTGCATTATCTTCAGAACCCCAACAGTAACTACAATTTGAAGGGCATCCAAGTGTGGGTATAATCATTACATGATATGTCATAAATAATTACCTTAAATAAATCATTTTTT
>Ga0116193_1001988_pt1 | contig 16070 bp, 11 predicted proteins | sample AD_UKC115_MetaG_FD_89892 | JGI IMG/M metagenome (GOLD analysis project Ga0116193, IMG submission 89892) | Active sludge microbial communities of municipal wastewater-treating anaerobic digesters from Hong Kong - AD_UKC115_MetaG | ecosystem: Engineered > Bioreactor > Anaerobic > Digestate... | reverse complement strand
TTGTGAGTGGGTTGGGCTGGACGCCCTGCTGCCGCGGACCGCTGAACAGGCTGCCGCAACCTACTATATTATTTCACTGGTGTTATTTGTCCTGGCGCGGTTCGCCTGCACCGGGCTGATGCGATTTTTTAAACCGCGCCACCTGTTGTCGGCGCTGGCGCTGCTGGCCGTGGTTTGCTGCCTGGTAACCATTTACGGACAGGGAGCAATTGGCGTTTATGCCCTGATCGGAATAACCGGCTGTATGTCGCTGATGTTTCCCACGATTTACGGATTGGGTATTGCCGGGTTGGGCGAGGATACCAAAATAGGCGGAGCCGGAATGGTGATGGCCATCGCCGGCGCAGCTGTTTTGACCCAAATTCAGGGAATTGTTTCAGATCAGGTTGGAAGTATTGAGCTGGCCTACTGGGTGCCTGCCGTTGCCTTTATGGTGGTGGGTTACTACGGTGCGGTGATTTGCCGCAAAACCTTCTGAGAAAAAATATACAGCACGCTGAAAACCAAAAGAGACGGACCTGGCAAAGGGTTCCGTCTCTTTTGCTTTTTGACGGCCGGACAAACGGCTGCGTCTTACAAACCGGTGTATTGGGTGGTTACCGGACCGGAAAGATGCGGACCGATTCAAGGCTGGAGGTATCGGGATCTCCTTCCGTCAGTGAAACACGGAGGGTGTGCTGGCCGCCGGTTTTGAATTCCAGGATTCCCATCGGATAGTCCCGGTATTTTTCAGTGGCAGCCTGTTGGTTTTGTACCACCACCCCTTCGTCGGTCGAAATGTTCCAAACCAGCCGCTCTTTTCCTTTGTAACAAAGTTCGAGGTAGTAGTAGCCTGGTTCCAGGACATTGATTGTCCAGCTGGCCCAACTGCCTTCACTCCATTTGCTGATCTGGGTGACATGTTTCCATTCGCCAAATTTTTCCATCCAGTTGACGGCTTTACGTTCGGCACCGTTTACCTCGGCAAATACCGTCAGCAGGCGGGTTTCGGTATTGGGCGCCAGTCCCGGGATGGGCTCCACGTCGGCCGGTTGGAGGCTGTTCTGAAAGGTCAGTTCGATGACCGACGCCGGGGTGTCGGCCGGGCGGAAGGGAACCTGAAAGATGGTCCATCCCTGTTTTTGTTCAAAAGAGATCTTTTTTGAGCGGGATCCATTCAGCAGCCTGGCCGTGACGATCTCTTTTTTCAGTCCGGGGAGGTATAGTTTTCCGTCCTGGGGCCAGTCGAAAACGGAAAGGTAGACCGATTTTCCCTGGGTGGTGATGTCGCCCCAGGGCATGGCACGCCCCCAGGGAGAACTTCCGGCGGCATAAACGACCTGCGGATATTTGCGGAGCCAGGCTCCGGCATCGCGCAGGAATTGTGCTCCGATAACAGGGATTTGTCCTGTTCCGTCGGGGCCCACGTTGAAGAGATAGGTGCCGCCGCGGGCTACGGTGGAGACGAGTCGGTTCAGAATCTCTTTCGGACTTTTGAAGTTATTGTCGTACCAGGCATACGACCACGAATCGTTGTTGGTGTCGCAGGTTTCCCACAATCCGGGGATATTTTCCGGGGGGACCTCCATGTCGCCTTTGCTGGCGTAGTCGCCCATGCCGTGCCCCACGCGGCTGCAGAGCATGGCGTTGGGTTGTAACTCCCTGACCACTTCAACCAGTTTGGTCACCAGCTCCTTTTTCATGTTGCCGGGGGTGTCGAACCATACAAAATCGATGGGGCCGTAGTTGCTGCAGATCTCTTTCACCTGTGGCAGGCATTTCCGGTAGAAATAGTCTTCGAAAGTTGCCGGGGTTCCGTCGGCATTTGTTTTCGGGCCTCCTGTGCCGCCCGGGGCAGTCCAGTCCTGGTTGTGGGAATAGTAAAAGCCGAAGCCCAATCCCAGCTCGCGGCAGGCTGCAGCCAGCTCTTTCATCGGGTCGCGGGCAAATGGAGTCGCCTCGACAATATTGAACGGATCGGCTTTTGAACCGAACATGGCAAATCCTTCGTGGTGTTTACTGGTAATGATGATGTAACGCATTCCGGCATCTTTGGCCAGCCGGGCAATCTCCCGGGCATCGAAGTTGACGGGGTTGAATTCACGGGCTACGGTCTGGTAGTCGCCCGCCGGAATGTTGGCCATTCGCCGGTTCATAATCCATTCGCCAATGCCGTAGTAGGTTTTTCCCTGCCATTTTCCGCCCAAATGGGAGAAGAGCCCCCAATGGATAAACATGCCGAAGTTGCCTTCGTCAAAAAGTTTTCCGCGGCCGGCTTTCAGCGCATCAACCGACACAGCCGATTCGCCCCACATTTCGTTCATGCCCTGGGTTTGTGACCATACCGGGGGAGTCAGAAAGATTAGAAGAATGGCAGCAATAATGAGCTGCCGGATGTTTCTTGTCATATTGGTTTGGTTTTAAAATATTCGGTCAGGGCACCGGTTGCTGGCCGGCAGGCCGGTGTTCCCAGCTTTCGCGGTCAAAATCTTCATTGAGTTGGTAAAGGATATAGTCGTCTGCAAATACAGGTTTCAGAATGCCGAGTACGATAAAGTCGGAGAGGAGCTGTTCGGCTTTTCGGTAAGGGATGCAGGCTTTGCGGGCGAAGGCTGAAAGCGAGATGGTCGGGTTTTGTTCGAGATAGTCGAGCAGGAATTTTTCATCGTCCGAAAAGTGGACCAAAACCCCCTGCCGGCTTTTTTCTTTTCGCCAAACCTCGATGAGCACTTTGTTGGCCAGCCGGTTTTCGTCGTTGTGACGGATGTAAGCCAGCCATTTGCCGCTGTCGTCTTTGGCGAAGTGGGGTTTTTCGGTGCTGGGGGCGACGATGATCTGCAAAACGGTTTTTCCTTCAGCTTTCCACTCCCGCGTGGTGAACGGGATGGGCGGTTTGCTGTAAATGCGGGCGGCCGCTTCGGCCATGTAGTACTCCTCTTCCGACTGGATGCCCACGATGTGCCCGTTGTCTTTTACCCCGATGAGCAGGCTGCCCCCGTCGGTGTTGGCAAAGGCCACCAGCGACCGCGCAATTTTTTTCGAGTCGTTGATGCAGTATTTAAAATCCTGCCGCTGGTGCTCCCCCTCCTGTATCAGTTTTTGCAGATAAGAAATCACAGTATATCAGAGTTAGTCGTAATAAAGGTTCATCCGGCAACTTTGACAATCGAAGCCGAGCCGGTATTTGCGAAGCCCGTCGCTTAGGGAAAAAGGTTCGCGGAAGTGGCCGGATTGTCCGGTCTTTTCTTTCGGACAGAATCCCAACTGGTATTTCAGGCAGTGTTTCATGGTCATCAGTTGTTTGCCGGAATATTCCCGGCTTATTTCAGGCGCTGCTTCGGAGACGGTGGCCTGGTGGCGCTGGTAAAATTGCCGGGCCAGCCGGTTTGCAACATTTCCCCGGTAGTCGACTACGGATTCCGGAAAAGGTTCCTGGTTTTTTTCGAAAAGTACGGTTTTTCGCGGATGATGCATCAACCGATGATGGGCAAAATTTTCGAGAAAGCTGCGCCGGAGCTGGTTGATTACCGAAGCCGGAAGAAATAACGGGGTTTGCCACAGCAGGTTGACCGAGTGGATTTCGAAAGGCGATTCGCCGGTTTTCTGAAGTTGGGTTTTCAGGGTTTCCGCCGCCCGTTCGGGTTTTTCGGCAGCTGTTTTTTCCAGCGGAAATTCCTGGCTAAACTCCTGGCCTTCTTCGTCACGGGCGGTCAGCAGCAGGCCGGCGTCGCACTCCTGCACCTCCAGCGTGAGCCCGATTTTTCGGGTGGTGCGGCTTTTTTTCAGGATTTCAAAAAACTGATGGTCGTAATTTCTGAAAAGCGGTGTGCCGGGCGGAATGGTGCGCGCTTCGGCCAATACCACACTGGAGCCGCTGGCTACGTTTACTTTACACCCCTGCAGGGTTCCGTCGGCGGCAAAAAAGGCCAGCCCGTCGTTGTTGTGCAGTTTGCAGGTGGTTTTCACCCGCAGGTTCCGGCCATCCGAAGAGAGAACCGTCCCCACAGGCTCTCCGGTCGATTTGGAGGTTCCGAAGCTGCTGATGTTTTTGTTGCGGCCGTGCAGGAAATAGTTGCTGCTGCCGCGCGAAAATGTTTTGGCCGGATCGGGGGTGAAATCAAAATACACGGTTCCCGACGACGCTTTCCGGAAGTCGGGGTTTCCTGCCAGCATGGCATCGATCCGCTGCCGGTACCAGGCCGTGGTGTTTTTCACATAGTTGTCGTCTTTCAGTCGTCCTTCGATTTTAAAGCTGGAAATACCCGCCAGTGCCAGCTCTTCCAGGTGATCCGACAAGTCGAGGTCTTTGAGTGACAGCAGGTGCTGGTTGCGGACCATCACCCGGCCGTCGGCATCCAGCAGGTCGTAGGTTTTGCGGCAAGGCTGGGCACAAACTCCGCGGTTGCCGCTGCGTCCGCCCGCCGACTGGCTCAGGTAGCACTGGCCGCTCATGCTTACGCACAGTGCGCCGTGTACAAAACTTTCCAGTTCGACGGCCGTCACTTGGCTGATCTCCCTGATCTGTTCGAGGGTGAGTTCACGGGCCAGGATCACCCGGCTGAACCCCACTTTTTCGAGAAACCGGATTTTGACCGGATCGTAATTGTTGGTTTGGGTGCTGGCATGCAGTTCAATGGGCGGCAGGCCGGCTTCGAGCAACCCCATGTCCTGGATGATGAGGGCGTCGGCGCCGGCTTCGTACAGCTGGTGAATGAGCCGCACAGCCTCTTCCAGCTCGTCGTCAAACAGGATGGTGTTGAAGGCGATAAAAACCCGCGCATGATAAAGGTGGGCGTGGCTGATCAGCCGTTCGATGTCGGTAATGGAGTTGCCCACGGCAGCCCGGGCGCCAAACCTCGGCGCCCCGATATAAACGGCGTCGGCGCCGTGGTTGATGGCCATAATTCCCGCATCGGCAGTGCGTGCGGGCGCCAGTAATTCGATTGAACCGGTTGTTCTCAATTTTTTTGTTTTAAGGCAGATTCCGTCAGAAATCACAGGTTGATCAGACATCAATTCCGAAGATGATCCGCGCCAGATAACCCAGTCCGAAAGAGATCAGGGCTACCACCGTGCTGAGCGTTACCATTTCGAAAAATCGTTTACGGAAAGGCTGGTCGTTGGCGATCGAAATGTAATAGGTAAAGAGGAAAACCACCAGCACTGAGTTGAGGATCGCTACCGCCAGGCTCACCCAGTGCGAACTGAAAATGAGATAGGGGGCGACCAGGAAAACCACCGCCACCACATAGGCCAGGCCGGTGAAGAGGGCTGATTTCAGGGCGCCTTCGTGATTTCCTTCCGATTTGTTGGACAGGTATTCTGACGACGACATGGAGAGGGCGCCCGCAATTCCGGCGATTACGCCGGCCAGCGCCACCAACCGGTTGTTTTGCAGCGCCAGGGTCAGTCCGGCCAGTGTTCCCAGTATTTCCACCAGGGCATCGTTCAGTCCCAGTACGATGGAGCCGAGGTAGTTGAGCCGTTCTTCACTGATCATTGCCAGCAACTCGTGTTCGTGGTCATTTTCTTCCTGGGCAATCCGCAGGGCAACCGGAATTTCAATTCCGATCTCCTGGTAGTTGATTTGGGCATTTTCTTCGCCCCGCTCCATCAGTTTGAGGCCGAAGGTCAGTCCGAAGATGCGGGAGAGCCAGTAGAATTTGTTGACCTCCCACCAGTTGGGATCTACCTCGCGGCCGGTATATTTCATCCAGATTTTGTAATGCTCCAGCTCATCATTGGCAATCTTGTTCAGAACCGACTGGTTTTTCTCGTTTTTAATTTTGCGGGCCAGCCGTTTGTAGATGTGATATTCGGTAACTTCGTTGCGCTGCGCCCGGATGATCTGTTGCCTGATCTCGGGCGGAAGCGGTCTGCGGTTGCTGTTTGCTGTTTCGTTCATGACTGCTTCATCCATTCAAAAGTTTGATAGTGATCGTCGTTCATGCCCAGGCTGCGATAGGTTTGGTGCGCAACGGTGTTCGAAATGTCGGCATACAGCCGGATGCCGCGCAGCGACGGCTCTTCGGCAACCATTTGCTGCAGGTGGCGGTACATACTTTTGTACACTCCGCTGCGGCGGTGGTCCGGTAAAACATATACCGACTGGATCCAGAGAACCGTTCCGTTCCGCCAGTCGCTCCATTCAAAAGTGGTGAGTAACGATCCGATGATCTCTCCATGTTTTTCAGCTACATAATAATTTCCGCGCGCAGGTTCTTCAAAAACTCCGCGTACCCCCTGTTCTACCGTTTGGGCATCCAGTTTAAGATTTTCGGTTTCCAGGGCCATGGCCAGCTGAAAAGCCGTAATTGCCGGCGCATCAGCCCGGGTAGCTTTTCTTACGATCATCTTTTTTTTGAAGCCGAAGTTAAGAAAAACCCGGCAGCTGACAGTATGCTCCTAATCTGAAAAGAGAGAAACAGTTAAGGGGTTGGGGCTTCTGCGGGGCCGGCGGGCTTCTTTTTTTTATACCGGAGTTTAACATCTTTTTAACACAAGCGGGTTTAAACCTTTTCCTACCGCTGTTGTCTGAATGGGTGTTCTGAGATTTTTTATTCTAAAACAATTAAACAATGAGAAAGCTGATAGGAATACTATTTTCCTTGTGGACGATTATGGCCGCTGCTCAGCCACAGGCGGGAGGCATGATGGGAGGAGAGACGTCCAGATCTGGTAAAGTGAAAGGCGTTGTAATTGATGCGGGCAGTAACCAGCCGATGGAATATGCCAATATCGCTATTTTCAAGAAACGCGACTCAACGCTGGTTAGCGGCGGAATTACCAATAACCGCGGGGAATTTGAGATCACCGGGCTCGATTACGGGTTTTACTTTGTGGAGGCCAACTTTATCGGTTATCAAAAATCAAAGCTGAACGACATAAACATTATTCCGGCGAATCAGATCATTGATCTGGGAAAAATTAGGCTGGATCCCGCCACACAGGAGATTGGCGGGGTGGAAGTGCGCGCCGACCGGCAGCGGGTGGAGTACCGGGTGGATAAGAAGGTGATCAATGTGAGCCAGGATATTAACGCGGCTGGCGGAACTGCCGTGGATGTCCTGGAAAACACCCCGTCGGTGGATGTTGATATTGAAGGGAATGTTTCGTTGCGCGGGTCATCGAGTTTTACGGTTCTCATCGACGGGAAACCCAGCGTGCTGACCGGCAGCGATGCCCTGCGCCAGATCCCGGCTTCGGCAATCGAAAATATTGAGATTATCACCAACCCTTCTGCAAAATATGATCCCGACGGCATGGCCGGCATCATCAATGTGGTGATGAAAAAGAATATTCTGGCCGGATTTAACGGGATTATAAACGCTTCAGTCGGGACTGGCGACAAGTACCGTACCGACCTGACGCTGAATTACCGGATGAAAAAACTGAACCTTTTTGGTGGATTTGACTGGAGTGACGATACTTTCCGCGGAACGATGAATTCGGAGCGGCAAACTTTCGGGGCAGATACCACACAATTTATTGTAACCCGCGGAAACCGCGATTTTGCGCGCAAAAGTCACACCTTCAAAGGGGGCTTCGACTGGTATCTGACCGATTACAGCACGCTTACCATTTCGGCCAACGTGGGACAATACCAGTTTAACGGCGGCGGCGGCGCCAAACAACATGTTTATACTTTGCCGGCCTTTACCGATCGGTATGCGGTCAACAACAACACCTCGCACCGCGAAGGGGATTTTGTGAGTACCAATGTTGGTTTTCAGCAGAAATTCAACGACCAGGGAACGCACAAACTCGACCTGCTGTTTTACTATTCGAACCGCACCGGCGATGACAGTGAATTTCAGGACGAGTACCGCTCTGACAGCGACTTCCGCAATACGTACGAAATTATTGAACGGATCCGGACGGTGGAAGATGAAAATTCGCACGAATACCGCATGAAATTGGATTATGTCCGTCCGGCTGGAGCCTTCGGAAAACTGGAAGCCGGTTTGCAAAGCCTGCTCGACCGTGAAACCGAAGACTACCGGTTTGAAAACTTCAACCAGCAAACCGGAGGGTGGGAAAACAATCCTCTCTTTACCAGTGCTATGGATTTTAAAGACGATGTTCATGCCGCTTACCTGACCTGGTCCGACAAGCCGGGTAGTTTTGAGTACATGCTGGGCCTTCGCGGAGAATATACCAACCGGGTGATTGAACACACCAAAGTGACCACGCCGTATGAAATTAACCGGTTTGACCTCTTTCCGACCGCTCACGTTTCGTATTCCCTCGGTGAGGAAAACCAGTTGATGGCCAGCTACAGCCGGCGTGTCAACCGCCCGTCGGGACGCGATCTTGACCCGTTTCCCAATTACATGGACCAGTACAATATCCGCATCGGGAATCCCAAACTCGAACCGGAGTTTACCAATTCATGGGAAGTGGGCTACCTGAAAAAATTTGGCACCTCGTTCCTGTCGGTTGAAGGGTTTTACCGGGTCACCAACAACCTGATCAGCCGGATTCAGCAGCTGCGTGACGATGGAATCATCTACCATACCACCGATAACATCAATAAAGATTTTTCGCTCGGCACCGAAGTGATGGGAAATCTCAACGTTACCAAATGGTTCCTGCTTAATGCCAGCGTCAGCGTGTTCAATTACCGGATTGACGGCGAACTCAACGGCGAATCGATCGACCGGGAGAGCACCAACTATTCGGGACGGTTGAACGGAACATTCAAACTTGCCCCAACCAGCCGGTTCCAGGTTATGTCGATATACCGTGGTCCGTCGGTTTCCGCCCAGGGAAAAAGCAGCGGCATGTTCTTCTCGAACCTGTCGTATCGCCAGGATTTCCTGAAAAACAAACTTACGGCAACCCTCAGCCTGCGCGATGTTTTGGGAACCATGAAGATGGAGAGTGAATCGTCGGGGCCCAATTTTAAATCGAAATTTAAAATGCAGCGCGAGTCGCAGGTGCTGCAGCTGACACTCAGTTACCGGATCAATAATTACAAAATCGACCGGAGTAACAATGCCGATCGCGATAACAGCGGCAATATGAATATGGAAATGGATTTTTGAAAACCGTAACGCGATAATTTTTTGAAGAGGCGGAGATGCTGGTTAACCGGTAGGCTCCGTCTCTTTTTTTTGTCTCTTTTTGTTTTTAACTGAAAAGTCAGTTTTAAAACTGAAAAAATAGTTGCAGAACTGAAAAATCAGTTCTATATTTGATTCGTCGAATTAAAATCAACCAGTTATGAAAAAATTGACCCGGAAAGAAGAGGAAGTGATGAAAATTCTCTGGCGGCTGAAAAAAGCGTTTGTCAAAGACATTGTGGATCAATATCCCGACCCGAAGCCGCACTACAACACCATTTCATCGCTGGTGCGCCTGCTGCAGGAAAAGGGAGTGGTGGGATTTACGCAATACGGCAACACCTACGAATATTTTCCGCTTTTGTCGCGCGATGAGTACCGGCGATCGTTTATGAAGCAGGTGGTCAGTGATTACTTCGACAATTCGTACCAGAATGCCGTGGCTTTTTTTGTAAAAGAGAAGGGGCTGAAACCCGAAGAGCTGGAGGAGATTCTCCGGATGATAAAAAACGAATGAGATGGAAAATTTTCTGATCTACCTGGGCAAGGTGTCGGTGGCAGTTGCTGCCTTTTTCTTGATCTACCTGCTGCTCTACCGTTCGCAGAAACAGTTCCGGTTCAACCGCTTTTTTCTGCTGGGGGCTTTTGGGGTGAGCTTTTTTCTGCCGCTGCTCACTTTTACCGTCGTCAGGACCGTATTTCAGCCTGCGGTGATGCTGCCGGCAAACGATGAGGCGGTGGTGCAGCAGGTGGCGATTCTTTCGGAAACCGATTCTTTTCGTTATGAAAAGGTGCTGTTTGTAATTTATTGGATGGGGGGCTTTTTCTTTATGTTACGGCTGCTGGCCGGAAATCTGAAGGCGTTTTCCATCGTCCGGAAATCCCGGATCGAAATTTTGCTTGGAAAAACCGTGAGCATTTCCGAAGCCGATATTCATCCGTTTACCTTTTTCGGGCGTGTGGTGATGGCCCGCGAAACCTTGTCGCATCCCAGCCTGGCGCTGATTCTGCAACACGAGTCGGTTCATGTTGACGAGAAACACACCTTCGATATTTTACTCTCCGAACTGCTTTTTCTGCTGCAGTGGTACAATCCGTTTGCCTGGCTGATCCGAGATGCCATAAAAAACAACCTTGAATTTCGGGCCGATCAGCAAGTTGTGCGCGGGGGAAATATGCAGGCCTACCAGCTGGCGATGGTTTCGCTGGCCGATAAAAAAGGGGTGACCCCGTTTTTGACCGCACTGAATGGAAACTACCTTAAAAACCGAATAATCATGATGAAAAAGAAAACAGAAAACAGGTATGCGCTGGTTAAACAGCTGGCGGTTCTTCCTCTGCTGGCTATCCTGACGATGGGGCTTGCGAACCGTGAGGTGAAATTCGAAACCATTTCATCTCCGGCTGAGAGGCTGACTCAACTCTCCGGCACTCAACAGGAGAAAGTGATCCGGGGCAGGGTTACGGATGAGAACGGAGTTTCTCTTTCGGGAGCTGCCGTGGTGATAAAGGGCAAAACCATCGGAACGATCACCGATTCCAAAGGAAATTACCAGATTGCTGTCGGTGAAGGGGAGGAGCTGGTTTTTTCTTTTCCCGGGAAAGAGAAAACGACCATTTTGGCCAGGCAGGACGAAATAAATGTGCAGTTAAAACCATTGACTCCAGCCGCGCCGGGTGAAAAAGAGTTGAGGGGGAAAATCAGTCCGGAGCTCGCGGTAAAAGTGTCCGGGAAAATCACGAACGACAAGGGAGAGCCCCTGTCATCGGTCGCCGTGCTGATCAAAGGTACCACGATGGGGACGATCTCAGATCATCAGGGCAACTATTTGATTCAGGTTCCCGACAAGGAAGCTGTTCTGCTGTTTACATTGCCGGGGTTGCAACAGGTGGTGGAAACGGTTGGCGACCGGACTCAGATCGATGCGAAACTCCTGCCGCTGAAATCAGGTTCTTTGTCGCCCTCCAATCCTGAAAACAAAAAATCGGAAGAAGAAAATATTCCGTCTCCCAAAGCAAAGTCTCAAGTCGTAAAAGGCTTTAGTGTTGCCAATAAGAAAGGAGACGAATCGGCCAGTGTCAGTTTCATAAATGTTGAAAGTGAGAAAAAAGCGGTGGGAAATGTTGAACTCACCCCGCAGGATAAAAATGGGATAACCATCCGGTCGGAAGGAGATCCAAGCATGCAGCTCCTGTATATTGTTGACGGGGAAAAGGTTAAAAAGATCGACCATCTTTTGCCCGGGGATATTTTGACCGTCAATGTTCTGAAGGGGGCGTCGGCTACCGGTTTGTATGGCGACGAAGCAAAAAACGGAGCGGTGGTTATTCAGACAAAGAAAGCGCAGGACAGGACAAGCGAGATTGCCGGGGATCCGTTGATTATTTTGGACGGCAAAGCGTATGACGGCAAACTCGACGATATTCCCGCCGGTGATATTGCCGGGGTAAATGTCATCAAAGAGGTTCCGCTTACCCGGATTTATGGGGAAAAAGCAGAAAACGGGGTGGTTATCATCAATACCAAAACAAAATACAACACCAATATGACGGAACAAGCCGTTGAAAAGAGCAATCCGTCTGCGGCAAATACCACCGGATATGCTTTGCGGAAAGCGATAGCCAGTAAAATCCGTTATCCGGTTGTAGCGATGCAAAACAATGTGCAGGGAACAGTTGTGCTTTGGGCTGTAATTGAATCTGATGGAAAAATTACCCGTTTTTTTGAAGAAAAGCCGAATTGGAACGTCATAGACCTTGAAGAAGTGGTGGTTGTGGGAGCTATGACGGCCAAACAGGGATCCTCCTTAGGTAAAGGAGCGGTGGATGATAAGGTTGCCTCCGGTAATCCGTCCGGCACTGCCGGCCAATCGCCGGCCAAATTGATATCGACCCTTTCTGACGAGGTCAAAAGGGTACTCATCCAGTGCCAACCGATTGAGGTACCCGAACTGAAAGGGAAAATCGCGGCCTTTCGGGTGAAGTTTATTATACAGCAGCCGTAAAGTTGGGAAAGTCAGCTTTCAATTCTATTGTGCATCGCAATTGATTTACTCTACTTGATCAAGCTGAAACAGGTTGTCTGCTGCTAATTGTGCTCTATTAGATATTAATCTTTAATTTTTGGGATGATGAAAAGATTATTAATCCTGTTTCCCTTTTTGATGATGTCAAATTTTATGTCTGCACAAAAGGGAATGGTTTTCAGTGCGCTGAATTACAAGGAGTCAGGGAGACTGGACCGAGCTGTTGAATGCATTGAAGCAGCTGTTGATCCGGCCAGTGAAAAGTCAGCAAAAAGTATTAACTGGCCTCGAACCTGGGAAGTGAGGGGTGAGATTTACCAGGCTGTATTTCATGCCAAAGAAGACAGATTTAAGGCTTTAAGCCAAGATCCGCTGGCAGAAGCTTTCAATTCATACAAAAAAGCTGTTGAGCTGGATACCGGGAACAAATTTTCAAAGAGCTTGAAAATTAAACTGACACTTTTAATCGGCGATCTTCAAAATCAGGCGATTCAGGCATATAACGACACCAATTATCTGCTGGCGTTAAATGCATTTGAGCAGGTGCTGGAGATCAGTGATTTGCCGCTTTTTAAAGCTGATAATTCACCTACCGTTGATACGGCAATCATTTATAATGCCGGGTTAACGGCTTTAAGTGCCAGGAACTTCGATAAAGCGATCAGATACGGGAAAGAAGCTGCCCGGTATGGTTACAACGGCAGCAAAACTTATAATTGGATTGCAAGTGCGTATGAACAAAAGCGGGACACACTGGGAGCGCTCGATATTTTAAAACAGGGATTCGAAAAACATCCTGAAGACGATGAAATCCTGACGAACATGATTCAAATATATTTGAATCTGGATAGGAGAGAAGAAGCTATGAAATATCTCAAAATGGCCATTCAAAAGTCACCTCAAAATGCCGTTTATTATCATGCTATGGGCCGCTTGTACGAAAAAACGGGTGATGAGGAAAATGCGATTCGATCGTATGAAAAAGCGATTATTACAGATTCTAAATTGTTTATGGCTTTTTATAATCTTGGAGTAATTTATTATAACAGGGGGGTCAGGCAAATTGAAGCTGCCAATAAACTTCCGGCAAATGATAATACCGGTTATGAAAAAGAGCTGAAAATGGCAGATGTTTGGTTTGAAAAGTCGTTGCCGTTTATGGAAAAGTGTTATGAAATTGATCCGAAAGATGTCACCACTGTGGAGTCGCTTAAAAATTTGTATTACCGGCTGAAATTAATGGAAAAGTATGATGGCCTACGATGAAAAAAGGGGCTTTTGCCCCTTTTTTATAATATCACCATCAATAAATTTTTTTCACGTTTTTTAATTCAGGGTTGCCTGGCCCGGTTCCCAGTCGCAGGGAGTGAGTGCGCCGGTTTTCAAGGCTTCCAGCACCCGCAGTACCTCTTTTACATTGCGGCCAACGGCCAGGTCGTTAACACAAACCCAGCGGATTACTCCTTCCGGATCGACAATGAAGGTGGCGCGGTAGGCGATTTTTTCCGAAGATTCGAGGATGCCCAACGCTTCGGCCAGTGATTTACTGGTGTCGGCTAACATCGGGAATTTCAGCTTTTTGAGCCCGGGATGCGAGTTTCGCCACGCCAGGTGAACAAACTCTGAGTCGGTTGAGGCACCCACCAGGTTGGCTCCCAGATTTTTAAACTCTTCGTAGTGGTCGTTGAAACTGGTGATCTCCGTCGGACAGACAAACGTAAAGTCCTTGGGCCACCAAAAAATGACACTCCAGTTGCCGTTGAGCAGGTCGCCGAGCGAAAGGGTATCAAACTCTTTTCCTGCTTCTACAGAAACAACGGCTGTCTTTTTAAAGTCGGGAAATTTTTCTCCAATTGAAAGCATAACTTTATTTTTATAAGATTATTTAATCTGAATTAAAATTGCAGATCAAAGATACGCCACCCCCGAAGCCTTTGCAAATTGATTTTCTTTATTCCAAATAGATAAAAACTATTTAAAGTGGTTAAAATCTTGGTGTTAAAGGTGAAGTGTACAAGAAGGATCCGGAGGGGGATTGAAAAAAATCTTTGGCAAGAAGATTAATCCGGCTCAGGTTTTTTTAAGAGTAGCTTTTTATCCCTATATTTAACTGCTTTTAAAACATAACTAAGAGATAAAACAGAATAATTTATCCAATTCAATCATCTAACTATGAATAACAAATCTGATAAAAACAACGTTTCCCGGAGAGCTTTTCTGGGGACAACAGCAGTTGCTGCTGCAGGAGTAACCATTCTTCCGAGCAATGTAGTTGCCGGGCTGGGACACAAAGCACCCAGCGATAAACTGAACATTGTTGGCATTGGCGTAGGCGGAATGGGCTTTGCTAACCTGAAAAACCTGGAAAAGGAAAACATTGTCGGATTGTGCGATGTAGACTGGAAGTACAGCAAACGCGTATTCGACTATTTCCCGAAAGCTAAAACTTACAAAGACTGGCGGAAAATGTACGACGAAATGGGCAAATCGATTGATGCCGTCGTCGTTGCCACTGCCGACCACACCCATGCCATCACGGCAGCCCACGCCATCACAATGGGCAAACACGTGTATGTGCAAAAACCATTAACCCACACCGTTTACGAATCGAGACTGCTTACCAACCTGGCCGAAAAGTATAAAGTTGCCACCCAGATGGGGAACCAGGGATCGTCGGGCGAAGGGGTAAACCTTACCTGCGAATGGCTGGCTAACGGCGAAATTGGCGAAGTAACCAAAGTGGAAGCTTTCACCGACCGTCCGATCTGGCCACAGGGCCTCAACCGTCCCGAACCCGGACAGTGGGTTCCCGAAACCCTGGATTGGGACCTGTTTATCGGACCCGCTCCGATGCGTCCTTACCATCCGCTTTACACGCCCTGGAACTGGCGTGGCTGGTGGGATTTTGGCACCGGCGCCCTCGGCGATATGGCCTGCCACATCCTGCACCCCGTCTTTATCGGGCTTCAGTTAGGTTATCCGACCAAAGCACAGGGAAGCTCAACGCTTCTGCTTAACGACTGTGCGCCCAATGCCCAGATGGTGAAATTGGTATTCCCGGCCCGCGCTCCCAAATCTCCCTGGAAAGGCCTGAAAAAAGGAGCCAAGCTTCCCGAAGTGGAAGTCGTTTGGTACGACGGTGGTCTTCAGCCGATGAAACCCGAAGGATGGCCGGCTGGCAAAAATATGAATGACGCTGGTGGCGGCGTGATTTTCCACGGAACAAAAGATAAACTGATCTGCGGCTGTTACGGAAAAGATCCGTGGTTGCTCTCGGGCAGAAAACCGGAAGCTCCCAAATTCCGCCGCCGCGTGGAAGGCAGCCACGAAATGGACTGGGTACGCGCCTGTAAGGAAAGCCCCGAAAACCGCGTAAAAACAGCTTCCGACTTCAGCGAAGCCGGACCGTTTAACGAAATGGTGGTCATGGGCGTTCTGGCAGTTCGCCTGCAATCACTCAACAAAGAGCTGTTGTGGGACGGACAGAATATGCAGTTCACCAATATCTCGGATACCGAAAAAATCAGAACAGTGGTCAGAGATGGCTTTGAAATTACCGACGGTCACCCGACTTTCAAGAAAGACTGGACCGATCCGGTTCTGGCCAAAGACTTCGCTGCTGAACTGATTAAGCATACCTACCGGAAACCCTGATCACTTCCGGAAATGCCGGCATAAGAAGCAAAACATAAATTTTTTCAGAAAAGGTGGGGCACAAGCTTCGCCTTTTCTGTTTTTCGGGATTCTCCGCTTATCCTTTCGCCTTATTTTCCTATTTTCAACCCCAAAAGCTTTTGGGTAAAAAATCACACCATGAAACAAGAAAAACAGGTATCCGGAACACTTTCACGACGCACCTTTTTGACCACTACCGCTTCGGCTGCGGCTGCAGTTACCATCCTGCCCAGTCATGTTGTCGCCGGATTGGGACACCGCCCGCCCAGCGATAAGTTGAATATTGCCGGAATAGGGGTCGGAGGAATGGGATACCGTAACCTTC
>Ga0116193_1001986_pt1 | contig 16090 bp, 15 predicted proteins | sample AD_UKC115_MetaG_FD_89892 | JGI IMG/M metagenome (GOLD analysis project Ga0116193, IMG submission 89892) | Active sludge microbial communities of municipal wastewater-treating anaerobic digesters from Hong Kong - AD_UKC115_MetaG | ecosystem: Engineered > Bioreactor > Anaerobic > Digestate... | reverse complement strand
ATACAAACATCCTCTTTCTCAGAAGCTAAAGTAACAACAGCAACCGGACTTTCAGGATCACCAGCAACATACTCACCAGTAACAATAGGCCAATCCGGAGCAGCATCTTTCTTATCTACCATTTATATTCCTCCTTTAAATTTTAATAAATATAATCCCTTAAAAAAGGATTATACTTAAAAATAAATTTTTAACCCATTATTTTTTTGATATCTTCTTTAGGATCTCCTATTGGAGTTAAATTAAATGTATCCACTAATACGTTCACTATATCATCATTTGCCCATGCTGGTAATATTGGACCGATTAAAATATCTTTTTTACCTAAATAGAATAAGCTCCATAATATGGCTGCAGCTTTTTGTTCCATCCAGCTTAATACAATTGTTAGTGGTAAATCGTTTAATTCTACTCCAAATAAATCACATAAAGCTAATGCTACGTCTACTGCTGCAATTGCATCATTACATTGTCCCATATCAAGTAATCTTGGAATTCCTTCAATGTCTCCTAAGTCTAAGTCATTGAATCTGAATTTTCCACAGGCTAATGTTAAGATTATTGTATCTTCTGGTAAGTTTTCTACAAATTCTCTGTAATATTTCATTTGTGGGAGTGGTGAATCACATCCTCCTACTAAGAAGAATCTTTTTATTTTTCCAGCTTCTACTAATTCTTTTATTTTTGGTGCAAGTGATAATATTGTTGATACACCAAATCCAGTTGTGATTGTTGTGAGTTCTTCAGGTTCAAGGTCTCCTAATTCTTTTGCTTTTTCAATTAATGGTGTGAAATCATAATTTTCTATGACTGGTATGTCGGGTAATTTTGCTACGCCCATTGTAAAGAATCTGTCTTTGTATTCGTCTTTTGGTAATAATACACAGTTTGATGTTCCTAATATTGCTACATTATATTTTGCAAATATTTTCTTTTGATCAAACCATGCTCCTCCAAGTTGACCTTTTAAGTGTTCATATTTTCTTAATTCTGGGTATCCATGTGCAGGTAACATTTCACTGTGTGTGTATATGTTTATTCCAGTTCCTTCAGTTTGTTTTAATAATTCTTCTAATGCTTTTAAATCATGCCCAGTTACTAATATTCCTGGTCCTGCTTGAGCTCCTACTTTTACTTCTGTTGGTGTAGGTTCTCCATATTTTTCATTATGTGCTTCTTTTAGTAATTTCATTACTTTTACGTTTGCTTCTCCAGCTTTAAGACCCATATTAATTAAGTCTTGTGTATCAAAGTTTACGTTTGTTAATGTTGTGTATAATCCTTCTGTTAAGAAGTCATCGACTTCTTCATCTCTTGCTCCTAATTCGTTTGCATGATAATTGTATGCACTTATTCCTTTCATTGCATATATTAAATTGTCTTGTAGTCTTGCTACAGTTGGTGTTTTTCCACAAGTTCCTCGTACGGTACATCCTGTTCCTCTTGCAGTTTGGGAACATTGATAACAAAACATATCTAGCGGTTCATTTGCCATATTTTTTTCCTCCATATAAAATGATTTTGTACATTTCATGTACATTATAGTTGGTTAGTTTTTATACTTAAATGTTTTGTCACTTATTTAGGGTAAAAAGTAACAAATATTATATATTATTAAAATATAATTAAAATTATCAAAAAAGTGGGAGGGTAAATTTGCAAGATAAAACAATACACTTATTACAAAAATTAGGACTAAGCACATACGAAGCACAAGTATATCGAAGTTTAAGCACCATCATAACAGGAACACCAAGTGAAATAAGTACAGAATCACAAGTTCCAAGATCTAAAGTATACGATGTTTTAAGAAGATTAAATGAAAAAGGATATATAGATGTAGAAAGAGGAAGACCACTTAAATACACAATTGTTCCACCTAGAGACATTTTCAATAAAGAAAAAGAAAAATTAATTGAAGAACTAAATGAAACAGAACAAAATTTAAACAATACCTATGAAAATCAAATATCCCAAGTACAAGCACCAATGTGGCTAATCCATAACACTGAAAAAATAATTAAAAAAGAATTAGAAATTATTTTAAGAACCAAAAAAACATTAAACATGAGAATAGGATTTCTATTTGAAGGTGAAGCAAAACAACTAAATGATGCATTTCAAAAAATTTCAAAAAATGTTGAAATTAATATTTTAGCTTCCCCCTACTGCTATGTAAATCATGAAAAAATAAACATTATATCCTCATTTAAAGATTCAAATGTAAATATAATAAAAGCGGATATTCCTTTTGTAAAAATGATGATACGTGACAAAAAAGAAATAATGCATATATATACAAAATTTTCAGGTGAAAAAAAAAGTGTTATACCCGATACGGCAATAGGAATATGGAATAGATATGAAGATATAGCTAAAAACTATGATGATAGATTCATAGACCAAATGAATAAAAAAAGAAAAAAACAAAGAATAAAGTAAATTATATTAATCAACAAAAAACAAATAAATATTTGATTAAAAAAAAGATGATAAAATTGAAGAAAATTATACCAATAATAGTAATTTTAATAATAGCCATAGTAATGGTTTCAGGATGTATTATTGATAATTCTACATCCGATTCTTCAAAAAATCAAATAACGTCCAATACATCAATCCAAGAAAATGGACAATATGATCAAAAAGCTGATGTTGCAGCATATATAGAAAAATATAACAAATTACCATCCAATTATATTACTAAATCAGAAGCACGATCTCTTGGTTGGCATGGAGGATATTTAGAACCTTATGCTCCAGGTAAAAGTATAGGTGGAGATGTTTTTACAAACCGTGAAAGAGTAGTACCTCAAGGTAAATCTTATATTGAATGTGATATCGACACAAATGGATCTAAAACTAGAGGCGCTAAAAGAATAATATATTCTAATGATGGAGATATTTATTACACTAGCGACCATTACAAAACATTTACAAAACTTAACTAAAAAAAAATATTAGCTGGAAAATAATATGAAGAAAATTATATTAGATGGAAATTTAATGAAAAATAATCCTCACGATTATATAAAAGACAATTTAAATTTTCCAGAGTATTATGGTAAAAATCTTGATGCTCTCTTCGATTGTTTAGGAGACATAGGTGAAAAAACTGAAATAATTCTTATTAACCCTAAAAATGTTGACAAAAATATGATTAATACTTTTAAAGATGCTTCAAAAGAAAATCCAAGCTTATTATTTAAAATTAGTTAAAAAATGTGTATATTTTCCAAAAAACTATTTTTTTTATTTTTCTAAATTAAAAATTTAAAATTTAAGAATATGATTAAAAAATTAATATTAAATAATATAATTCATAAAAATTAAATTATGTTGTAACTAAATGATTTATTCTTAATTTTAACAATTTATTATTTATTACAAAAAAGGTGATTATAAATGCGAATATTAATTATTCACTCTGATTATTTAAAATATAATGTAAAAAACAAAACCGGAATGGCTGAAGAAATCAACGAAGCTCAAAAAAGTGGAGCCTTTGATGAATCATTAGTTGTATTCAGCGCTGTTGAAAAACAAGACGAAATAAACCCTAAAGGAATAGTTAAAAACTTAGTTATAGAAGTTATAAAAACTAATGAAGAAGTTAAAGCAGATAATATAGTACTTTACCCATATGCACATTTATCTAGCTCATTAAGTTCCCCACAAAGTGCGATTGAAATATTAAAAGATACTGAAAAAGCACTTAAAGAAGAAGGCCTTAATGTTTATAGAGTACCATTTGGATGGTATAAAGCATTTGAAATATCTTGTAAAGGACATCCATTATCTGAACTCTCAAGAACTATCACTGCAGAAGATGAAGATTCTGAAGAAGAAAAAGAAGATAAAGGACCAGACTCTAAATTTTATATTTTATACAATGGAAAAGTCAGCGAAACTGATGAATTCAAGTATGAAGATGAAGATTTAGAAAAATTAACATTATATGAACTTGGTAAAGGTTCCAGTGATGAAGGAGAACCACCTCATGTTAAAATCATGAGAGAAAAAGAATTATGTGATTATGAAAGTGCATCAGATATTGGAAATCTAAAATGGTATCCTAAAGGACGTTTAATACGTGACTTATTATCCGATTATGTTTACAACCTTGTTTTAGATCAAGGAGCAATGCCAATTGAAACTCCAATTTTCTATGATTTAGCTAATCCTGCAATAAGAGAACATGCAGCTAAATTTGGAGAAAGACAATATAAAACAAACACTAAAAAAGATTTAATGTTAAGATTCGCATGCTGTTTCGGAGCTTTTAGAGTATTAGGAGACTCATTTTTAACTTGGAAAAATTTACCAGCAAAAGTTTACGAACTCTCAACATATAGTTTTAGATTCGAAAAAAGAGGAGAAGTAGTTGGTCTTAAAAGATTAAGAGCATTTACAATGCCTGATTTCCATAGTTTCTGTGCTGATATGGATACCACATTAGAAGAATTTGATAAACAAGTAGATATGTGTATCCAAACTGGAAAAGATTTAAATGTTAATTATGAAGTAATTTTCAGAGCAACAAAACAATTTTATGATGAACACAAAGATTGGATGTACAATACAGCTGCAAAAGCAGAAAAACCAATATTACTTGAAATATTACCTGAAAGAAAACATTATTGGAGCTGTAAAATAGATATGGCTGCAATTGACTATTTAGGAAGACCTATAGAAAATCCAACAGTACAAATAGATGTTGAAAGTGGAAAAAGATTTGATATCAATTACTTAGGTGAAGATGGTCAACAACACCATCCAACTATTTTACACTGCAGCCCAACTGGAAGTATAGAACGAGTCATATGCAGTTTATTAGAAAAAACCGCTAAAGAAATTGATGATAAAGATCCAATGCTCCCAACATGGTTATCCCCAACCCAAGTGAGAATATTACCAATAAGTGATAAACATCTTGATTATGCTAATGAATTAGCTGATAAAATAGCCGAAAACAATATTAGAGTTGATATTGATAACAGTGAAGATAGAGTTGGTAAAAAAATTAGAAATGCATCTAAAGAATGGATTCCATACATTTTTGTTGTAGGAGATAAAGAGTTAGAATCTAAACAATTCTCTGTAACAGTAAGAGAAACTGGTGAAAAAGTTGATATGACACCTGATGAACTTATTAAAGAAGTATCATCTAAAAATAAAGGATTACCATTTAGAAGATTACCTTTACCACGTTATGTTAATGAAAGAATTAGATTCAACTAAAATTAAAATTTAAATAATAGCTAAAAATATTTTAGCTATTTAATAACTATTTTTTTTATTATTTTAAAAGATTTAAAAAACTTTTTTTAATTAAATATTACTATTAAAAAATGTTATATATTACATTAATTCATAAATTAATATAGTATAAATATACTCATAGAAATTTTATAATTTTACTTAATTTTATTAAAATTTTTAAATTTCATAAAAATATTTAATTATTTTATATAATATCGGAGGATACAAAAATATGTATAGAATAGGCGAAGCCCTTATTGGGGATGGAAATGAATTAGCTCATGTTGATTTAGTAATTGGCGAAAAAGAAGGTCCTGTTGGAAGCGCATTTGCGAACACTATGACTCAATTATCAATTGGTCACACACCTTTACTCACAGTTATCAGACCAAACTTATTAACCAAACCTGCAACTTTAATTATTCCTAAAGTAACTGTTGGCGATTTAGATGATGCAAGTAAAATATTTGGACCTGCACAAACAGCAGTAGGAAGAGCAGTAGCAGATGCAGTTGAAGAAGGACTATTACCAAAAGATAAAACCGAAGATTTATTACTTATGGTAAGTGTTTTCATAGACCCTAAAGCTGAAGATTTCAGAAAAATATACCAATACAATTATGGTGCAACTAAATTAGCAATAAGAAGAGCAATGAAAGGTTATCCAACTATCAACAAAGTATTAGCTGAAAAAGATAGAGGAACACATCCAATAATGGGATTCAAAGTAACAAGATTATGGAACCCTCCATACTTACAAGTTGCACTTGATTTAGATAATTTAAATGCAATGGAAAGAATTATTGATGAATTACCTAATAGAGAAAGAATCATCATTGAAGCTGGAACACCTTTAGTTAAAAAATTTGGTGTCGGTGTTGTAAGTAAAATAAGAAAACTTCGCCCAGATGCATTCATAATAGCTGATTTAAAAACATTAGATGTTGGAAGAGTAGAAATTAAAATGGCTGCAGATGAAACTGCAGATGCAGTAGCTATATCTGGTTTAGGAACTATTGAATCCATAGAAAAAGCTATACATGAAGCGCAAAAACAAGGTATTTACTCTATATTAGATATGATGAATGTTGATGACTTCACTGGAAAAATTAAACAATTAAATCCTGAATTAAAACCTGATATTGTTCTATTACACAGAAATGTTGACCTTGAAACAACAAAAGCTGAAAAAGGTGAAGATACTAGTGAAATGACTGAATGGGGTAATATCAAAGCAATTAAAAAATTAATTGATGATGGATTAATTGCAGTAGCTGGAGGAATCACACCTAACAAAGTAGAAGAAGCTATTGATAAAGGTGCAGATATCATTATCGCAGGAAGATATATTATTGGATCTAGAGATGTAAGAAGATCTGCAGAAGATTTCTTAGAACATTTCCCTGTTGACCCAGACAACATGAGATTAGCTCTTGACGAAGACGAAAATATATAAAAATTATAAAAAAATAAGCTGTTAAACATTAAAAAAATACAGCTAAATTTTTTTATTTAAATTTTTACTTTTTTTAAAAATTTTAAAATAAAACATAATAAGAGGCATTTTAATGGTATTTTGTAATTCATGTGGTAAACCTATGATTAAAGATGATTATGGAACAAACGCTGACGGATCTAAAAATCCTGACTATTGTAATGAATGTTATCAAAATGGTGAATTTACAGAACCCAACATAACATTAGAAGAAATGATAACAAAAAATGTTAAAAAAATGCTAGAAAAAAATCCTCGAGCAGATGAAACAATGTTTACAGGTATATTAATACAAAGTTTACCCGGACTAAAACGATGGAATAATGAACTTGAAAACGAAGATTTAAACGAGGAAAATATTTACAAAAATAGAAAAATATAATATTATTCTAATCAGTTTTATATAATATAAAATTTCTAAACTTATTAGCTAAACCTTGTTGATATAATTCACCAATTTTAGCACTTTCTAATTCAGATTGAAGTATTTCATTTTTCTTTAAAAGAATTATATAAGATTTTTGAAGATCTAAAAATTCAGAATCAGTATGATAATGATTTTCAAAAAGACTTTTATTCTCAAAATTAGAAGATTGTTTATTTTCAATTTCTTGATTTAATATTTCTATTTCTTGATTTAATTTAGAAATTATAGCATCTTTAACTTGAATATCATCATTTAATTTTTTATTTTTATCTTTTAATAAATAGTTATGTAGTTCTAAAGCTATATTAATATCTTCTTGTGATTCAAAATTTTCTGCATCAGATTTATGAAATATTAATACTTCTTCTTCATCTTCAAAAATGTTTTGTTGTTTAGGTATTGTGACTTGAACTTGTTCAGCCTGATATTTCTTTTTTTTACCATCTTTAAGAGTTCTTGTATACTCTCTAGAATATTTTTTCACTTTACCTATAGATTGTTCCATTTTTTTAAACTCCAATTTTTAAAAAAAAATGATTTAATTTTAGAATTCCAATATTTATTCTGTTTCTTCATATATTAAAAATTTTTTAATTAATTAGAAAAAATATAATTAGTTTAAATCTAAGAGATAAATATATGATTTTAGGAATATGTGGAAGTCCCCGAGAAGAAACTACAAGTTATGTTTTAAATAAATCCTTAGATAATTTGAAAGAAAAAGGTTATGAAACTAAAAGTTTTGAAGTTGGCCAAAAGGAATTACACCCATGCCAACATTGTAATTATTGTTTAAAAAATAAAAAATGTATTATTAATGATGATATGCAGGAATTATATCCTTTAATGAAAGATGCTAATGGATTTATAATTGCTACTCCAATTCATTGTGGAGGAGTAAGTTCTCAAATTAAAATGATAATGGAGAGAACTAGAGCTTTAGAAGCTATAGATTTAGATATTTTAAAAGGAAAAGTTGGAATGAGCATAGCTGTGGGTGGAGATAGAGTAGGTGGTCAAGAATTAGCTATTCAAGAAATAAACACTTTTTATATAATTCATAGCATGATTCCTGTAGGGGGAGGTTCATTTGGTGCTAATTTAGGTGCTTGTTTTTGGTCAAAAGATAATATGGATGGGATAAAAAAGGATCAATATGGATTTAAAACCCTAAATAGAACTTTAAAACATTTTACAGATTTTTTAAATAAAAAATAGCTCACTAAAAGCTTATTTAAAATTAAAAATTTTTTAAAAATAATTAAATTTATTAATAAAAAAAAAGTTAAATTAACTAAGTTATATTTTATAATAATTTTTTTAACAATTTATCTTTTCTAACTAGTCAAAATTATCTTTTGGTTAGTTTAAAACTTAAATTATTTCTTAGGTGTGAAAATGGCGTCAAAACTAGCTAGAGGCAGTGTAATAATATTCATCGGAAATGTAATCTTCCGTATAGGAGGATATGTTTATCGATTTTTAATGGCTACTCTACTAGGACCTGCTGCTTATGGTATATTAGGAATTACATTACCATTCCAAGGAATTTTCCAAATTTTAGCTGCAGGAGGATTACCTCCAGCAATAGCTAAATACGTATCAGAATACAACGCATTAGATAAAGAAGATTTAGCTCATCAAACAGTTTATACTGCACTAAAAATAATGGTATTTTTAGGAATATTAATGGGTATACTAATGGTATTTGTTGTAGCACCATGGTTAGCAGATTTACTTAATAAACCTGAAGCTTTACTAGCATTACAAGCTGTAGGTCTTATAACCCCATTTAGTGTAATTGTTGGAGCTTTTAGAGGAGCTTTCCAAGGAGTTTATAAGATGGAATATATCTTATATACTCGAGCTATTGAACAATTATTTATGATTTTATGTGCAGTAGCTCTTGTAATGGTAGGATTATCCGCATTTGGTGCAGTATTAGGTAGCGCATTAGGATTTGCATTATCTGCATTATCTGCATATATAATTTTCAAGAAATATATGAGTAAATATATTCCAAAACCTGGACCAGATTTTGAATTTAGTCATAAACAAGAATTACAATTAGCTTCAAGCCTCATCATATTTTCAGTACCAGTTACAATAGCAGCATTAGCAGAAATGGCCATTTACAGTGCATGTACAATTATCATGGGATACTTCTTATCCTCAACATTAATTGGTTATTATACAGCTGCAGATCCTATAGGTAGATTACCATTAATGATTTCAAGTTCTCTTGCAACAACAATATTGCCTGCTGTATCAGAAGCATTTAGCTTAAATAATAAAGATTTATTAGAAAAATATGTTACTAATGCATATAAATACGGAATGGTACTTGTAGTACCAATGTGTGTTGGAATTGCAATGTATTCTAAAGAAATAATGGGTCTTGTATATTTCACTAATTCCGCATATATGGCAGGAGCTGGAGCTTTAGCAATATTAGTAATTGGAATGACATTCTACTCTGTATTCACAATTTCTTCAAGTATAGTTCAAGGTATTGGAAATCCTAGAGTTCCAATGTATGTGTTAATATTTGGAACATTAGTAACAGTAGGATTAGGATTCTATTTAATTCCACAACTAGGAATAATCGGAGGTTCATGGGCTATCACCATTGCATCTATTGCTATGATGATACCAATGTTAATTATAACTTTTCATATTACAAAAACAAAAGCCCCACTAGGATTTTTTGCTAAAATAGTAATTGCATCAATAATTATGGGTATACCAATATACTTTATACAATATTTCTTAGGATATACAGTTATAGGATTAATAATAGGTCTAATTATATGCCCTATAATTTACACTGTATTATTGATTGTGTTAAAGACTTTAGAACCTGAAGATATTGTTGCTGCAAGAAAATTCGGAAATAAATTTGGTCCTTTAACAAAATATGTACAAAAATTCTTCGATATAGTAGAAAGATTTGTTTAAATACATACAATCCATACTTTTTTTTAAAATTTATTAAAACTTCAGATGAAATAATAAATAGAAATACTTTTTAATTAAATGGGAATAAATATAGAGAATGAAAGATATTAAAAAATTTAATTTTGGAGATTAATTTTTTAAAAAAAATTTTTGATAGTATTTAGGAAGGACGAAAAATGACTAAAGTAAAAGCTGGAGTAGAATATAAAATTAATATAGATGATAACTCCTTTTTATTAGACAGTAAGAAATTTAATTTATTAAAATATATTAATGATACTGGTTCTATTACTGAAGCAGCAAAATTAGCTAAAATTTCATATAGAACTGCATTAAATTATATTGATAAAATTGAATCTAATTTGGATATTGCACTAGTTAATACTAAAAAAGGTGGAAGTGGAGGTGGAGGTAGTACTTCACTTACTCCTGAAGGACAAATGATTTTAAAAGAGTGTAAAAAAATCAATGCTATTATGGAACTTCATAGAGAAGTTAACGAAATTGAAGCTACTGTTTTAAACATTGATAGATCTAAAGGTGTTATGAAAATTGAAATGAACCCAGAAGTTAGATTAACTATCCCAATTAATGAAAATTATGAAGTAGGGGATAAAATTTTAGCTTTAATAAGTTATGATAATATTTTCATTATGCTAAAACCTCAAGAATCCAGTATAAGAAATGTGTTCAAAGGAACAATTACCGAAATGAAACTTGAAGATGAAATGATTAGAGTTCAAATAAATATTGGTGGAATGGGAATATTTTCTGACATTACTGTTTCTGCCACAAAGGATCTTAATTTAACTTTAGGTATGGAAGTTTACATTGGATTTAAAGCCGTGTCTGTTGCTACATTAAAATTATAAATATAAATCTTTGAAGGATTATTAATTTTATGAGGGATTTTTATTTTTAAGATAGAGATAATTGAAGAAAAATGCACTGGATGTGGAAATTGTGCAGAAATTTGTCCAAAATCTGGTAAAATTTGGAAGATTGATGAAGTTGCACATGTATCACATCTTGAATATTGTCATGTATGCACACTATGTGCAATGAAATGCCCTGAAGATGCAATTAAAATTATGAGAAATGCTCCAAATGAGTAAATAAATATTAGATAAATTAATATAATTGAAGTTAAATCTACTTGAATAACAATGTAGAAAATAATTAAAAATAAAAAATTTGAGGGATTCTATGAAAAGAACTGCAAAAGTATCAAGAAAAACATCAGAAACAGATATAAATATAGAAATTAACTTAGACGGTGAAGGAAACTACAATATTGATACAGGCGTAAATTTCTTCAATCACATGTTAGAATCCTTTTCCAAACATAGCTACATAGATTTAAATATTAAAGCCATCGGAGATACAGAAATAGATGATCATCATACTGTAGAAGATGTTGGAATATTATTAGGAGAAGCATTTAATAAAGCCATAGGAGATAAAAGAGGAATAAGACGAATGGCCGATGCAACAATCCCAATGGATGACTCTTTAGCTACAGTAGCAATCGACATAAGTGGAAGAAGTTACTGTAATATGAACTTAAAATTCAATAATGATAAAATAGGAGACTTAACTGCAGACATTATAGTACACTTCTTTGAATCATTTGCAAACAGTGGAAAAATTAACATTTATGGAACTATAGAAGGATCAAATGACCACCATAAAGCTGAAGCACTATTTAAAGCATTCGCTAAATCATTACATTATGCTTGTGTTATAGAAAACGATAAGATTCCAAGTACAAAAGGAGTCTTATAAACTATTTTTAAAAAAACATAATCTAAATTAAATTTTACAAAAATAAGAATAACTTTTAACTTAATCAATAAAAGTCTAATTTTAAAAAAAAAATAAAAAAAGAAGTAGCTAAAAAGCTACTTATAATAAATTATTTATTGTGGTTTTTCAGTTAATACAGTTTTAGTACCAGTAGATCCATCTTTCATATGTGGAGTTCTTAAAACAGTATCGTTAGCTTTTTCAATATCTCTTGCTTCTGCAGCTAAATTAGCAGCACATGAAGCAGTTTCGTGAGCAGCTGCTACAAGGTATATGAATTTTTCAAAGTCTTGTACCATGAAACAACCTTTAAGATCTAAGTTTGCAACACTTTCTGCCATAGAGTAAGCTGCAATTGCTTTAGCTTTAGCATAAGGGTTTGCAAATCCAGCAGCTTCAGCTGCTTTTTCAGCAGTAATTACTAATTGAGGTAATTCAATTTCATTACCTGCTTCTGCTTGAGCTATCATTCCGTCAAGTGTATTTTGTACTAATCTGTAAGCACCTGTACAAGCTAATACTTTAATAATATCAGCGTTGAATGAAGCCATTTCAGTTGGGTCTAACCATTCTCTTCTAGCACCAATCATAGGGTCTGCTTTAACGATTATGTATCCAATACCTTGTTCAGCCATTTCATCTTTAGCTTTTGCTCCAGGAGCATCACCAATAATCATTGCTGGTACATCTAATTGAGATAATAATTCTCTTGCTTTTGCAGGTCCAGGTGCGGTTGGGTTAGGACTTATAAATATACAAAAGTCTGGATCAAATTGTTCTATTTTTGGAACAACTTCTTCAGTTTGTTCTGGATTCATTTTTGCTCCAGAACTTACAAGTCGTACGTCTATATTTGGTCTGTCTGCTCTTTCATCTAATAAAAGTTCGAGAACAGGGGAAGTACCAATATTTCCACTTTTAATAATTCCAATTTTAACTACCATATTATCACAAATATAAATATTAACTTTTAACTATTTAAGTACTTTTGTTAAAAAAAATACCGATAAATTTATATAATATAAAAAAAATTTTATAAAAAACATTAATAAATCTTTAAAAAAAAATGAAAAATAAGATAACAGCTTAAATTTATCTAAACACTTTTCGTTTGTTCCAAATTTTTTTAGTAGAACTTAAACCACTTTTTTCTAATGAAAAATCAAAATTATTAATTATAGAAACCAAATTATCAATTGCAACTTGACTATTTTTTAAAAAATCCCCCTTATTAGGAGAAGATAAATCAGTTATAACATTACTAATCTCTGAAATAGGTACAATAGGAATATTCAACTCTTTAGCCAAATCCACACTACCATGAACCTTATGAAAACCTTCAATTTTAATACTTGGAACTTCAAAAACACCAGCTTCAATAGTCATCCCCATACCAGCAGCATAAATCAAAGTATCAGCACCATTAATATAAGAAAATAAATCAACATAATTATCTAAAACATTAACATTAGGAGAATTAACTAAACTCTCAACAAGATTCTTATCAAATCTATAAGGAGCTATCAAAGCATTTAAATTCAAACCTTCAATAACATTAATTAATTTAGGTAAATCTTTACTTCTTAAATCTCCACCTAAAACAACTAATATATAATTATCAATGAAATTATTTTCAATTAAAATATTTTCTTTAGATTTCATAGAATCATTATCAATTGAATCATTAACATATTTAGCCATAGGATAACCACCAATATTAAAAACATTTTTAATATTGTAAGTTTCCTTTAAATAAGATACATATTTTTTAGAAGGAACAGTAACTAAATTTGCATGAGAAATAAACTCTATAGGATTATAAATATCTTGTTCAATATGAAGAACAGGAATATGTAAAAAATTTGCTGCTAAAATAGACTTTCTAACATCCCCAGCATTACCACAAGTGATTAAAAGATCTATATTTTTACCTTTCATTGCTTTATATGCTTTAATAACATCCTTAAATATTAAATAAAATAATTTATAATTAGAATTTTTATTTTTATTAGAACCCCTACCTTCACCAATAAAATAACATTCATCAGATATATTATTTAAAAATTGTTTTGAACTTTCACCATGATATAAACCAATAATTTTAGTTTTTTTCCAATTCAATTTATTTTGAGATTCTAATAGTCTCAATTTTTTAATGACTGGAATTAATGTTTTAGCTGGTGCAATTTCAGCAGCTATTGCAATTGTTAATGAATCTTTTTTATTAGACATTATTATGCACCATCTGAAGGTTTAATTTTATAAAAGAAATAAATTATTAATAAAATACCAATTAAATAAAAAATCCAAACAACTAAATCAGTAGGACCTGTTTCAGTCCAAATAAGTGTTTGAGCTAAAATAAGAGCATAAAAAGCTGTAAAAACTTCTTTTTTATATTTTTGAATTATATGTAATGTTTTTAAAATTAAACCAATTAAAAACATTTGTAATCCCATTCCTAAAATACCAAAATCTAAAGTTGCAGGTCCAAAAATAGTGGAAGTAATGGAATGATTTTCATTTAATACAGCTTGACCTACAAGAACTCTAGGATCAACTGAGTTAAAAAAACCAGTTAAAGTTGAATAAAATAAAGTACCATGAGTTAAAAATTGTCTACGTGTAATTTTATCAAAAACATTTAATGTAAATCCTGCTCTATAAGAAACTAATTCAATAGGCCCTAATCTCCAATGTTGCCCAGATATTGACTTTACCGCTATATAACCAATAGCAATGAATAATATAAAGATAATTGAAATGAAAATTAATTGATGTTTTGTTTCAAATTTTCTAGTATAATATAAAGTTATAAAAGTAGATAATAAAATTGCAATCGGTGTAGTTCTATACCCAGTTAAAACAAATAAAATTAAACCAATGAATAACAATAAATAATGAGTTTTTCTATTATATTTAGCTAAAAGTAAGTTTATACCTGGAAGATATAAAATATATGAAATTAACCAAATTTTAGTAGCAGCTTGACTTTTAAGGGTGCTACTAAATAGGGGGATACCACCTAATAAAATCAAATTAATAATTTGTAAAATTATTCCCATTAATACTACTGATAAAATTATTATTTCATTTCTTGAATAATTACCAAATAATGGTAATGGATTTAAATTAGCTTTAGGATTGGATTTGAGTGAATTGATCTTATTTCTTATATTTTTGTAATATTTTACAACAATATTAGGAATGTAATTACCAATTATAAATAAAATTAATCCAAATAAAATAAAAAAGTACATTGGAATTTGTGGATGATGTAATTCAGTTGTTAAATACCATATTGGTAATGCAATTAATACGAATAAAAAAATTGCAAGAACTAATATTAATGGATTGAAAATATCAATGTTTTTTAAATTTGATTTAATATTAGTCATAATATCACACAATAAAAATTGAAAAAGTTGAAATTTTTTAAAATCTTTTTATATAATTAATATTTTTAATCAATTATAATAAATTTACTAATTTTTCTTTAAAAAATGAAAATAAATAAAAAAATTATTTTTCTATTAGATATTTTTTAAATAAATATTTTTTAATTAATTAAATTAAAAATTTTATTAGATAAAATATTTTTATAAAATCAACCTACAAAAATAAAATTATAAAAAATTAATAATACTAAATTAAAATAATTTAATATTTTTTAATAAATTTAATGATAATATCAGGAAAAACTTTAAAAAAAATGATAACTCAATGACAACACCATTTAATAAAATTGTAAATAAAAAGTTATTAGCATGTACACTCAATGATGTTAACATTAAAGAAATTAAAACATGAAAAATTAAAAAATTTACAGTTGAAATGCACCTTTAAATCATAAGAGAAGAGAAAAGAGTCAACAATGACATTAACAAGTAGATACAAAATACAGTTGAAAAATATGTCTAAGAGTTACATAATTCCAAGTAAAAAAAATTACATTAACATGCATTATAAATGTTGAAATATAAAATTTCAACATTTTAAAAAAAAAAAAAAAAAAAATAATAATTTTTTTTATTTTTTAAAATTTTTTTTTTTTTTATAAACAAAAAAAAAATTTTTTTTAAATTTTTTTTTTTTTTTTTTTTTTTTTTTTTTTTTTTTTTTTTTTTTTTTTTTTTTTTTTT
>Ga0116193_1001985_pt1 | contig 16090 bp, 13 predicted proteins | sample AD_UKC115_MetaG_FD_89892 | JGI IMG/M metagenome (GOLD analysis project Ga0116193, IMG submission 89892) | Active sludge microbial communities of municipal wastewater-treating anaerobic digesters from Hong Kong - AD_UKC115_MetaG | ecosystem: Engineered > Bioreactor > Anaerobic > Digestate... | reverse complement strand
GCCCTGCGCGGCGACTGGCCCGCCTGGGCGCAGGCCTGGCAAACGCTGGACGCCACGGCCCTGGCCGCCCTGCACCAGCAAGCGACGCAAGGCCACGGCGTGCGGCTGACGCTGTGTGGCGAGCGCGGCGCACTCACCTGGCAGCAGGCGCCGCGCAGCCTGGGGCAAAAAATTATGAGTATTTTCCGGCCCCAGCGCTTTGCTGACGTGCGCGAGCAGCTATGAAAATAATAGCAAGAGACATTCCCCCCCGCGCCGCCTGGGCGCTGGAGCAGGCCGGCCTGCACCCGCTGCTGGCGCGCCTGTACGCTGCACGCGGCGTGCACACCAGCGACGAGCTGGACGACAGCCTGTCCCGCCTGTTGCCGCCCAGCGGCCTGCAAGGCGTGCAGCAGGCAGCCCAGTTGCTGGCCGACGCCATCGCCAGCGACCAGCGCCTGTGCATCGTGGCCGACTACGACTGCGACGGCGCCACCGCCTGCGCCGTGGCCGTGCGCGGCCTGCGCCTGCTGGGCGCGCGGCATGTGGACTACCTGGTGCCCGACCGCGTGGTGGATGGCTACGGCCTCACGCCACCCATCGCCCGTCGCGTGAAGGAGCGCGGCGCCGACCTGCTCATCACCGTGGACAACGGCATCGCCAGCTGCGAGGGCGTGGCCCAGGCCAAGGCGCTGGGCCTGGCGGTGCTGGTCACCGACCACCACCTGCCCGGCGCCGAACTGCCGCAGGCCGACGCCATCGTCAACCCCAACCAGCCGGGCTGCACGTTCCCGAGCAAATCCATCGCCGGGGTGGGCGTGATGTTCTACGTGCTCATGCAACTGCGTGCCGAACTGCGCCAGCGCGGCGTGTTCGACGCCGCCCAGCAGCCGCGCCTGGAGCCCCTGCTGCCCCTGGTCGCCCTGGGCACCGTGGCCGACGTGGTGCGGCTGGACACCAACAACCGCCGCCTGGTGGCGCAGGGCCTCAAGCGCATCCGCGCGGGCCAGATGCCCCCCGGCATTGCCGCGCTGCTGCGCGTGGCCGGGCGCCAGGCCCCGCTGGCCACCACCTTCGACTTCGGGTTCGCGCTGGGTCCGCGCATCAACGCCGCCGGGCGCCTGGCCGACATGACGCTGGGCATCGAATGCCTGCTGACCGACGACGCCGCGCGCGCCGACCACCTGGCGCAGCAGCTCGACGCCATCAACCGCGAACGCCGCGAGATCGAGGGCGGCATGCGCGAGCAGGCCCTGCTGCTGGCCGAAGACCTGTTTGGCGCGCAGGACGAACCGCCCCCCGCCGTCAGCGTGTTCGACCCGGACTTTCACGAAGGCGTGGTGGGCATCGTCGCCTCGCGCATCAAGGACAAGCTGCACCGCCCCACCTTCGTCTTTGCCGCCAGCGGTGCACCGGGCAAGGAAAACGAGCTCAAGGGCTCGGGCCGATCCATTGCGGGCTTTCATTTGCGCGACGCGCTGGACCTGGTGGCCAAGCGCCACCCTGGCGTGCTGCTGCGCTTTGGCGGCCACGCCATGGCGGCGGGCTGCACCGTGCCCGCCAAGCGCTTTGCCGACTTCGAGCAGGCCCTGGCCCAGGTCGCCCGCGAATGGCTGGACGCCGCCACCCTCACACGCCGCCTGGAGACCGACGGCCCCCTGGCCCCCGAGTGGCGCCGCGCCGACCTGGCCGACACACTGCAGCGCGAGGTCTGGGGCCAGGGCTTTGCGCCGCCCGTGTTCAGCGAGGAAGTGGACATCCTCAGCCAGCGCCTGGTGGGCGAGCGCCACCTCTCGCTCAAACTGCGCCACCGGGGCGAGCCGGTGGACGGCATCTGGTTCGGCCGCACCGAGCCCCTGCCCGCACGCGCCCTGCTCGCCTGGCGCCTGGACGTCAACGAATGGCGCGGCGAGCGCAAGGTGCAGTTTGTGGTGGAAGGCGCGCAGGAATAGCGCGGAACCCTTTGGCGCCCGAAGCAGTCGTCCCCTGCGCAATACGCCCGAACCCCACCCCACACACTGCACCCCACCCAAGGTGCCCCGAATGATGCCCCGTACCGCCACCGTCCTGCTCGCCAGCCTGCTCTGGGCGGGCTTGGCGTCCGCACATACCGATGACTACCTGAACACCATGCAGGCCCCGCACGGCGGACAACTGCGCATGGCGGGCGCCTACCATCTGGAACTGGTACTGGCCCCGTCCGATGTCCCGCCGACGCAACGGCCCGTGCGCGTGTATGTGACCGACCACGCGGGCACAGCGCAGCCCACGGCAGGCGCCCAGGGCAGCGTCACCTTGCTGTCCGGCAAGCAGAAGGCCACCATCCCCCTAGCGCCCGGCGGCGACAATGTTTTGCAAGGCACAGGCAGCTATGCCCTCGCGCCCAACCTGAAGGCCGTGGTGTCCATCACCCTGCCGGGCCAGGCCGCACTGCAGGCGCGTTTCACGCCACTGGCCAAACCCTCGGCAACGCACACTGGGCACACAGCCCATTGACCGGGTCGCCGTGCATTTGCTGCCATCCTCGCACCGCCCGTCGTGACGCAACACCCGACCGAAGCCCCCGCAGTGGGGCTTGTTTTGCTGGTGCCAGTGCTGCATTGGGGCTCAATGCCTACAGCTTGCCTACACGCATCAGAAAAAGAAAAACCCCGCTATCGTATGAATAGCAGGGTTTACTTATGGGTGTTTGGTAGGCCCCCGGGGAGTCGAACCCCGCACCAACGGATTATGAGTCCGCTGCTCTAACCAAGCATGAGCTAGAGGCCCCCAGCGTCCGCCCCGGAGCAGGCCCGGTGCGGCGCGGAAAAACAGGCGTGGATTCTACCCGCCGCACCGCACGGCTCAGCGCTGGTGGCTCAGGGCGTTGGAAACCATGCGGGAGGTAATGTCCACGATCTGGATCATCTTGTCGTACGGCATGCGCGTGGGACCGATCACACCCAGGGTGCCAACCACCTGGCCATCGACCTCGTACGGGGCGCTGACGACCGAGAGGTCTTCGAACGGTACGACCTGGCTCTCGCCCCCGATGAAGATGCGCACGCCCTGGGCCTGGCTGGAGACATCGAGCAGGCGCAGGATCTGGGTCTTTTGCTCGAACAGCTCGAAAGCCCGGCGCAGGTTGCCCATGTCGCGCGAGAATTCGCTGACGGCGAGCAGTTTGCTTTCACCTGCAAAGACCACCTCTTCCTGCGCTTCATGCAACGCCTCGGAGCTGACATTGACGGCCGCCCGCATCAGGGTGGCGATTTCGCCCTGGAGCGACTCAACCTCGGTGCGCAGGCGCTCGCGCACCATTTCAATGGCCATGCCCGCGTAGTGTGCGTTGAGGTAGTTGGCCGCCTCGGTCAGTTGCGACTGGGTGAAGTCGGTTTCCGAAACGATGACGCGGTTCTGCACATCGCCGTCGGGCGACACGATGATGACCAGGTAGCGTTGCTGCGACAGCCGCAGGAATTCGATCTGCCGAAACACCGAGGTACGCCGCGGCGCCATGACCACGCCAACAAACTGCGACAGGTTGGAAAGCATCTGCGCGGCGTTGGCAATGACTTTTTGCGGGGGCTCGGGCGCGAGTTGCGGCGAGGTGATGTGCTCGCGCTGCACGGTGAGCATGGTGTCCACGAACAGACGGTAGCCTTTGGCGGTGGGGATGCGCCCGGCCGAGGTGTGCGGGCTGACGATGAGGCCCAGCTCCTCCAGATCGGCCATCACGTTGCGGATGGTGGCGGGCGACAGGTCCAGGCCCGAGGCCCGCGACAGCGTTCGCGAGCCCACGGGTTGGCCCTCGTCGATATAACGCTCCACCAGCGTCTTGAGCAACAACTTGGCACGGTCATCGAGCATGTCACGATTTTAATGATGTAATTTCGGCATGAAACTCCACTTTCGCCATGTGGCCCTGGTAGGCAAGTACCAATACCCTGCCGCCAGCACGGCCGCCTGCGGTGCCCGCAAGGTGCTGGACGACATTGCCCACTTCCTGCACGCCCAAGGCTGCGAGGTGGCGCTGGAGGCGCAAACCGCCGCCACCTCGGGTCTGACGCAGTACGACACGCTGGACGTCGAAGCCATCGGCAAGCAGTGCGACCTGGGCCTGGTGGTGGGGGGCGACGGCACCATGCTCAGCATCGGGCGCCAGCTTGCACGCTTTGGCACACCGCTCATCGGCATCAACCAGGGGCGGTTGGGGTTCGTCACCGACATTCCGCTGGAGAACTACCGCGCCACGCTCACGCCCATGCTGCGCGGCGAATACGAGGAAGACCACCGCCCTCTGATGCATGCCCAGGTGCAGCGCGAGGGGCGTGTGGTGTTCGACGCATTGGCCATGAACGATGTGGTGCTCAACCGGGGCGCCACATCGGGCATGGTGGAGGTGCGCGTGGAGGTGGATGGCCATTTCGTGGCCAACCAGCGTGCCGACGGCCTGATCGTGGCCTCGCCTACGGGGTCCACGGCGTATGCACTGTCGGCGGGCGGGCCCATGCTGCACCCCTCCATTCCAGGCTGGGTGCTGGTGCCGATTGCGCCGCACACGCTGTCCAACCGGCCCATTGTGCTGGCCGACGTGGCCGAGGTGGCCATCGAACTGGTCAGCGGGCGCGATGCCAGCGCCAACTTTGACATGCAATCGCTGGCATCCCTGCTGCATGGCGACCGCATCATCGTGCGCCGCTCGGAATTCAGCGTGCGCTTCCTGCACCCTCGGGGGTGGAATTACTTCGACACCTTGCGCAAGAAGCTGCGCTGGAATGAAGGAGGATCCTGAGCATGGCGCTCAAACGCATCGTTTTGCGTGATTTCGTGATCGTCCAGACGCTGGAGCTGGATCTGCATGAGGGCTTCACTGCACTGACCGGCGAAACGGGCGCGGGCAAGTCCATCCTCATCGAGGCCTTGCAACTCATCCTGGGTGGGCGCTCCGATGCGGCAGTGGTGCGTGAAGGCGCTCAGCGCGCCGACCTGTGCGCCGAGTTCGACGGTGCAGAGCCCCTCACGCCCTGGCTGGAAGAATCCGGGTTCGATGCCCAGCCGGAGTTGCTGCTGCGACGCACCATCGACGCCACCGGCAAGAGCCGCGCCTGGATCAACGGCCTGCCCGCCACCGCCGCGCAGTTGCGCCACCTGGGTGAGCGGCTGATCGACATCCACGGCCAGCACGCCTGGCAGAGCCTGACCCGTGCCGACGCGGTGCGTGACCTGCTGGATGCCTACGTGGGCGCGTCGCCGCACGAAGTGACGGTCTGCTGGGCGCGCTGGCGCGAGGCACTGCGGGCCTGCGCGCAGGCCCGCAGTGCCCAGGACCAGTTGCAGCAAGAGCGCGAACGGCTGCAATGGCAACTGTCCGAAATGGACAAGCTCTCGCCCGCCGAAGGCGAGTGGGACAGCCTGAATGCCCAGCACACCCGGCTCACCCACGCCCAGTCGCTGCTGGAATCTGCCCAATCCGCCGTGAACCTGCTCGATGCGGAAGATGGTGGTGCACGCGCAGGGCTGTCGCGGGCACTGGACACCCTGCAACGCCAGGAGCACCTGGAGCCTGCGTTCAAGGAACTGGCTGGCACGCTGGCTTCGGCCCTGGCGCTGACGGACGACGCTTTGCACGGTCTGCACAGCTACCTGGACCACACCGAGCTCGACCCCGACCGGCTCGCGCAGCTGGACGCCCGCGTGGCCCAATGGCTGGCGCTGGCACGCCGCCACAAACGCCCTGCAGAAGAACTGCCCGCGCTGCGCCAATCCTGGGAACAGGCCCTGCAACAACTGGACGCCGCCAGCGACCTGGCCACGCTGGAGCAGGCCGTGCAGCAGCATGCCAAGGCCTACCAGGCGGCAGCCCAGGCGCTGTCGCACCAGCGCAGCAAGGCAGCCCCCCGGCTGTCGGCAGAAATCACCGCAGCCATGCAAGAGCTGGGCATGGCTGGCGGCCAGTTTGTGGTGCAGGTACGCAAATCCGCCGAACCCGCAGCCCATGGGCTGGACGACATCGACTTTCTGGTGGCAGGCCATCCTGGCGCCACCCCCCGGCCCATTGGCAAGATCGCCTCGGGCGGTGAGCTCTCGCGCATCTCGCTGGCCATTGCCGTGGCCACCAGCACCTTGGGCAGCGCAGACACGCTGATCTTCGACGAGGTGGACGCGGGCGTGGGCGGTGCCGTGGCCGCCAGCGTAGGCCGCTTGATGCGCCAGATCGGGCAGGACCGGCAGGTGCTGGCGGTCACCCATCTGCCACAGGTGGCTGCCAGCGCACACCACCACCTGGTGGTGACCAAGCTGCGTGGCGAGCCCACCACCAGCGCTGTGGCCGCGGTCGAGGACGACGATCGGGTCGCGGAAATTGCCCGCATGCTGGGTGGCGACAAGCCCACCGCCCGCTCCCTGGCTCACGCCCGCGAAATGCTGGACACCACGGCACCCCGCCGCAAGCAGGCCTGAAAGAACACCCCCCCATGGAAATCGTGCTCATCACCGGCATGTCGGGCTCGGGCAAATCCATTGCGCTGCGCGCGCTGGAAGACGCGGGCTACTACTGCGTGGACAACCTGCCGCCCGAGCTACTGCTGTCGTTTGTAGCGCTGGAACACACGCACCACGGCAACCGGCTGGCCATTGCCATGGATGTGCGCAGCGCCACCTCCTTGCCGCTGGTGCCCTCCAAGCTGCAGGAACTGCGCCGCCAGGGTTGCGCCGTGCACTCGATTTTTCTCGATGCCACCACCGGCACGCTGGTCAGGCGCTTTTCGGAAACGCGCCGCCGCCATCCACTGTCTGGCGACAGGCAGGACGACGGGCGGCTGGCGCTGGTGCAGGCCATCGAGCTGGAACGCGAGCTGCTGGCGGAGTTGCGCGAGCAGGCCCAGGTCATCGACACCAGCAACCTTCGCGGATCACAATTGCAGGCCTACATCAAGGACTTGATCGGCACCGACAAAGGCGGGCTGTCGTTGGTGTTCCAGTCTTTCGCCTTCAAGCACGGCGTACCTGTGGATGCCGACTACGTGTTCGACGTGCGCATGCTGCCCAACCCGCACTACGAAAACGATCTGCGCGATCTCACCGGGCTGGATGCGCCGGTGGCCGATTTTCTGAAGCAGCAACCCGAAGTGGACGTGATGGAGCAACACATTGCCGCCTTCCTGGAACACTGGCTGCCCGCCATGGCACGCAACCACCGCAGCTATGTGACCGTGGCCATTGGCTGCACGGGTGGCCAGCACCGTTCGGTTTATCTGGTGGAGCGACTGGCCGCGCGCTTTGCCAGCCAGTGGCCCACGCTGCGCCGCCACCGCGAGCTGGACGGCCGCTAAGCCCGCTACGCTACGCCAGACTGCAGCAGTTTGCGCACCGGTGCGGCCAGTCCCAGCGCGGCTGTCTCTGCCAAGGCGTACCAACCGCCAGGCACAGGCATGGCAGGCAGCTGCGCCACCGTGGCCACCACGCGGTGCAGGTACAGGTCACGGTGGGTCAATACATGCAGCATGGAAGGGTGTTCCTGCTGCAGCTGGGCCTGCGCACCTTCCAGCCAGGCCATCAGCGCTTCGCGCTCCTCGAACACCGGCAGGCTGTACAAGCCCGCCCAGATACCGCGTTCAGGACGGCGCTCCAGCCACACCTGGCCCTGGGCATCCTGCAATTGCAGCAACCACCATGCCTGGGCCTTGCGCACCAGCTTGCGTGTGCGCACCGGGTACTGCTCGGGGGTGCCTTTGGCCCGAGCCACACAGTGCGCCTGCAAGGGGCACACCTCACAGCGGGGCTGGCGGGGCAAGCACACCATGGCCCCCAGATCCATCATTCCCTGGGTGTAGCGCGGCATGGATTCATCCAACTGCTGGGTCGGCAGCAAGTCCTGGGCATGCTGCCAGAGTGCGCGCTCCTGCGCCGCCTGCGCCAAGTCGCCATCAAAGCCCAACAGGCGAGTCAGAACACGGCGCACATTGGCGTCCAGAATGGGAGCCCGCTGGCCAAAACAGAATGCGGCAATCGCGCCTGCGGTAGAGCGACCTATGCCTGGCAGGGCCGACAGTTCTGCCACCGTCGCGGGAAAACGGCCTCCGTGCACCTGCACCACCTGCTGCGCACAACGGTGCAGATTGCGGGCACGGCTGTAGTAGCCCAGCCCGCTCCACAAGGCCAACACATCGTCCGGCGGCGCCGCTGCCAGCGCATGCACATCAGGAAACCGCGCCAGGAAACGTGCGTAGTAGTCCAGCACCGTAGCCACCTGCGTCTGCTGCAGCATGATTTCGGAGAGCCAAACGCGATAAGGATCACGGGTGCACTGCCAGGGCAGGCTGGAGCGGCCATGTTCGGCCTGCCAGCACACCACCAGGGGTGCCACTGGCGGGAGGGCGCCACTCATGCTGGGGCAAAGATATCGTGGTGCTCGACCTCGGCCGGATCTTCGGCCAGGGCCATGAGCTGCTCGGTCAACTGCAGCAGATGGTCGTCCAGCCGCTGCAGTTCGGCCTCGCCTTCCTCGATCTCGGTGATGCGCTCTTCCAGGCCGGTAGCGGCCTGCTGGATGCGGTCCACCGCCTCGATGCGGCGCGCAAAGCTGCGCTTGCGCTCACGCAGTTGGGCATCAAGCTGGGCCGTGGCGGACTTGCTCCACAGTTCCAGGTCGTTGGCCACCGATTCGTACACCGAGCGCAAGCGGATGGACAGCGCGCGCCCCAGTCGTTCGGCAAATTCCGGCTGCAACAGTTTGAACGTATTGCCCATGCCCAGGTACTGCAGGTGTCCTTGCTCGATGCGCGCAATTTCGTTACCGAATTCCTGAAGCTGGGGCGCCGCAGGAACCTGCAGCGAAAAGCCAAACTCGGCATTGAGCTGACGAAACGTGCCTTCCAACATGGCCTGGATTTCCGTGGCAGCAGACTGCACACCATCGAGCGTGTCCTGCAACTCACGGAAAACCTCTTCATACTGCTTGCGCACACCCAGCTTGAGACCCTTTTGCTGCAGACTGGCCATCAGCGGCGCCAGTTGCTCCTTGAGGGCCTTGCTGCCGAGCTTGTGGAACACATCGCGCAAGAGCTTGATGTGCACGGCCCGCACGGCATGGATACGCGTGGTGCTCAGGTCGAACTCGCGCTGTTCCTGCTCGATGCGGTTGCGCATGGCCAGGATGACGGACGAATTTTTGCCGCGCAGGCTGCGCAGTTCCAGCATCTGCTCGTCCAAGTCCCGCCGACGGATGTTGAGCACCCGCGCAGTTTCAGTGCGCAGGCTGGCAATGCCTGCACTGATGGCCGAACGCAGAATGGCCTGGCGCTGGCCCATGATGCCGCGCCCGAGCGCCTCTTCCAGTACCGGCAGGCCGCTGGCCTCCAACATGACGTCGTCGCACTGGATCTTGGCCACCAGCCCCTTTTGGGCCGAGACGGGCAGCACCTGGTCCAACCGCACGCCCAACATTTCGGCGGAGGTCTGGCGCTGGCGCTCCAGTTGGTCCTGGATTTGCTGGGCCGAGTTGAGCGTGTCCCAGAGGGTGTCGATCTTGTTGAGCACCACCAGGCGCGCGTCGGCCCCTTGCGATGCGGCTGCCAGATGCTCGCGCCAGATGCTCAGGTCCGAGCGGGTCACGCCCGTGTCCGCACCCAGAATGAACACCACTGCATGGGCCTGCGGAATCAGGTTGACGGTCAGTTCGGGCTCGGCACCCACAGCGTTGAGGCCCGGCGTGTCCAGAATGACCAAGCCCTGCTTGAGCAACGGATGGGGCAGGTTGATGATGGCGTGACGCCACAGAGGCACCTCGACCATGCCCTGCGCATCGAGCGACGGGTTGTCATCGGGCATGTCGTCATGCCAGAAGCCCATGGCCCGTGCATCGTCCACGCTGACCTTGCGCACCTGCGCCACTTTTTCGAGCGCACGCGAAATCTGATCGGCATCCCCTACCTGCAAGGGCACCTCGACCCAGCGCTCGGGCTTGAGCCGCCACTCGGCCAGCCCCTGCATCTGCAGGCGCGTTTCAATGGGAAGAAGGCGCAGGCAATGAGGAACCTGCGGGTCGTAGCCCAGCTCGGTGGGGCACATGGTGGTGCGCCCCGCACTGGCCGGCATGATGCGCCTGCCGTAGTCGGCAAAGAAGATGGCGTTGATCAGCTCGGACTTGCCTCGCGAGAACTCGGCCACGAAGGCCACCATGATGCGGTCGGACCGCAGTTGCCCTTCGAGCCGTTGCAAACGCTCCTGGACGGCGGCATCCATGAGATCGTGCGCAGACATCCACTCGCCCAGCTGCTTGAGTTGCCGGGCGAATTCGCGCCGCCAGGCGCCATGCTGCTCGAACTGCTCGTTGAAGGAGGGTCCCACTTTGCTCCCGATGGTCTATGGATAGGCTGCCACGAATAGGCACAAAATATAGCACCGGACGCAGCCATTGCGCCCTGCACCACGAGGAAACGTGGTTTCAGCGCCTCAAATCAGGGACGCTGACAGCGTGGACAAAAGAAGCTGCTGCGCTGCCCCTGCCGCTCCATGCGCACCTGGGTGCCGCACACCCTGCAGGGCAGGCCCTCCCGGCCATACACCTGTGCATGCTGCTGAAATTCCCCGGCGTGGCCATGTGCGCTGGCGAAGTCCCGCAAGGTGCTCCCCCCCAGATTCACCGCCTCGGCCAACACTTCGCGGATGGCCGCATGGAGCCGGTGCGCCCGTGCGGGGCCGATGCGCAAGGCGGGGGTGCTGGGTCGGATGCCCGCTCGGAACAAGGCCTCACACGCATAGATGTTGCCCACACCAACCACCACGCGCCCCGACAGCAGAAGTTGCTTGATCGCCTGGCGGCTGTGGCGCAGCGCTAGCAGCCAGCTACGCATTTGAAAATCGTCCGACAGGGGTTCCACCCCCAGGCCACCCAGCAGTTTGCACGCCATCGGATCCTGCAAACTGGCCACATGGACCACGGCGCCGAAGCGCCGCGGATCATGCAAACGCAGCGTCCCCCGGTCGGTGCAAGCATCGAAATGGTCGTGCGGGCCCGGCTCAGTAGGTTGCACCAGCCAGCGCAGACTGCCGGACATGCCCAGGTGCACGATCAGGCAGCCTTCGTCCAACTCCAGCAACAGGTACTTGCCACGCCGCCCCACGGCGGTGAAGACACGCCCGACCAAGCGGGCTGGGTCACAGCCCAGTGGCCAACGCAAGGGTTTGCCAAGCACCACCGCTCGTATCCGCGCTCCCACCAAGGCGGTAGCAATGCCACGGCGAGTGACTTCCACTTCGGGCAACTCCGGCATAAAGGTACTCCCGTTGCCCACCACGGGCATGGATTATTATGGTTTGATGCTCCATATTCTTCGCATTCTGGCGACCTTCTTGCCGGGCGCACTCGTGGCGAGCGCCTGTCTCGCAGCACCCCCACAAACACCCCAGCACCAGACTGCCGCCCCAGGGGACAGGCCGATCGCTTCGGCGCTGCTGGATGCCACCCTGTTTTACGAAATACTGCTGGGAGAAATCGTCACACGCGAAGGTGATCCCGGCACCGGGTATGCACTGGTCCTGGAGGCGGCCCGCCGCAGCAACGACGAGCGGCTGTTCCAACGTGCCACGGACATCGCCCTGCAGGCGCGTGCGGGAGACCAGGCACTGGCTGCCGCCCAGGCCTGGAAGCAGGCGACACCGCAGTCCACCGACGCCAACCGCTATGTGCTGCAGATCCTGATCGCCCTCAACCGCATCGACGACATTCCTACCCCCCTGCGCGAGATGCTGGACCAAACGCCGGACGCCGAAAAGCCGGGAATGCTGCTGGCCTTGCCACAGTTGTTGCGCAGAGCGCCAGACAAGGCGCAAGCCGCGCGCATGCTCGAAAAGGCACTGAACACTGAACTGCGCGCCGAGGGGGCCGCCGCCGCCGCTGCCTGGACGGCCATCGGACGCATGCGCCTGCAGGCCCAAGACGCCACCGGAGCCCTGGATGCGGCGCGGCGGGGGCAGGCGTCACATGCGCAAGCCGACGGTCCTGCCGTGCTCGCCCTGGAGCTGATGGAAAACGGCACTGCCGATGCCGAGCCCTTATTGACCGCCTACCTGCAGCAACGTCCCAGCCCTGAAGTGCGCATGGCCTATGCCCGGCTGTTGCTTGAACAACAGCGCTACCCCGAGGCCCGCAGCCAATTGAAGGCCGTGACCACCGAAAAGCCCGACCTGCCCCAGGCTTGGCTCGCGCAGGCGGCGCTTCAGGTACAAGACCAGCAGTACGAGGCCGCCGAAGCATCGCTGGGTGAACTGCTGCGCCTCGCAAAGTCATCGCCGGACAATGAAACGCTGCGTGCCAGCCTGACGCAGGCCTACCTGTTGCATGCTCAGATCGCGGAAAAGCGCGGGGACTATGCGGCAGCTGAGCAATGGTTGCAGCGCATCGAAGACGGCAAGGAGCTTTTCAGCGCCCAAACCCGGCGCGCATCCTTGCTGGCCCGCCAGGGCAAGCTCAAGGAAGCCCGCGCCCTGTTGCAGAGCCTGCCCGCCGAGACCGATGAGGCCCGGCGCATGAACCAACAAGCCGAGGTGCAATTGCTGCGCGATGCACGTGCATACCGCGAGGCCTACACACTGCAGGGAAAGCTGGTCAAGGCCACCCCCGACGACGACGATCTGGAATACGAGCTGGCCATGCTGGCAGACAAACTGGGGCGGCACGACGAAATGGAGCGCCTGTTGCGCAAGGTGATTGCCCGCAACCCCAACTACCACCATGCGCTCAACGCCCTGGGCTACTCGCTGGCCGACCGTGGAGTACAACTCGAAGAAGCCAGGCTCCTGATCGAGCGCGCCCTGAGCCTGGCCCCCAACGACCCCTTCATCACCGACAGCCTGGGCTGGATCGAGTACCGCATGGGCAATATGCCCCAGGCGCGCCAATTGCTGGAACGCGCCTACCGGCTGCGCCCCGACGCAGAAATTGCGGCGCACCTGGGTGAAGTGCTCTGGGTCTTGGGCGAAAAAGAGGCGGCGCGGAAGCTCTGGAAGGAAAGCGCCAGGCTCAATGCCGACAATGAGGTGCTGCGCGAAACCCTCAAGCGCCTGGGTGTCAAGCCCTGAGAAGGCGTGAGAGTCCCCTTCATGTCTCCCTGGAACCGGCGCGCCCTCTGCCAGGCCGGGCTGTATGCCCTGTCGTCGGTGTGGCTGGTGGGCTGTGCGCAGCCACAGCGCCGCAGTGCGCATACGCCGTCCACCGGCCCCTGGAGTGGACGCATCCATCTGCGTGTGGACGACCCTGATGCTCCTCGCTCCTTCGCCGCCCATTTCGACCTGCAGGGCTCCGCAGACAACGGCCGCCTGGAACTGTCCACCCCTCTGGGCACCCTGCTGGCGCGTCTTCAATGGTCCGTGGGCGAAGCCTCCATTGAAACAGCCCAGGAACGCCGCAGCGCAGCAACACTTTCAGCCCTGCTGCGCGAGGTGACGGGCGAAGCCCTGCCCATTGATGCGCTGTTCGACTGGCTCTCAGGAGTGCCCACCTTGGCTGGCGGTTGGCAGGCAGACCTGCAGCAACTGGACGAAGGACGCCTGAGTGCCACACGCACCCAACCACCACCAGCCGCCATGCTGCGCATACTGCTGAACCCCTGACACCGCCCTGCCTTCTTTCGCGATGCTGTCCCTTTACGACGTTCCAGCCCCCGCCAAACTGAATCTCTTTCTGCACATCACCGGGCGCAGGGACGATGGCTACCACCTGCTGCAATCGGTTTTCATGCTGATCGACTGGTGCGACACACTGCACTTCTCGCTGCGCAGGGACGGCCAGCTCACGCGGGAAGACCTGGGCCCCGCACTGCCCCCAGACGATTTGACGCTGCGCGCTGCGCGCGCGCTGCAGCAGAGCACGGGCTGCTCCCTGGGCGCGCACATCGGCGTGCTCAAGCGCGTTCCGGCGCAGGCGGGCATGGGCGGTGGCTCCTCGGACGCCGCCACCACGCTGCTGGCACTCAACCGCCTCTGGAAGCTGGGCCTGCGCACGCCGCAACTGCAGGCCATTGCGGTGCGCCTGGGTGCCGACGTGCCGTTTTTCCTGTGCGGCCACCATGCCTGGGTCGAGGGCATTGGCGAGCGCATCACACCTCTTACAGGTGCGAGCGCGCTGCCGACTGCGCGCTTTGCCGTGGTCAAACCCACGGCTGGCATCGAGACTGCAAAAATTTTTGCATCCCCCTTTTTGAAACGCGATTCAGATAGTGCTACAATCTTAGGCTTTGCTGCAGCACACTACGACTTTGGTCGTAATGACTTGCAAAGCGTCGCGCAGGCACTGTGCCCCGATGTGCAACAAGCCCTCGATTGGCTCCAGGCACGCGGATTACATGGTAGAATGACGGGCTCTGGAAGTGCAGTGTTTGCACAAATGCCACATGCAGTGGATCTTAGCGGTGCTCCTGGCACCTGGCAGGTCAAGGCATGCGAGAATCTGACGCAACATCCTCTGGCAGGATGGGCAGAGGATTGAAGTTTCGGTGGTTTGCCGCTTCGGCAAGTCACCTGTGTAGGGGAGTCGCCAAGTTGGTCAAGGCACCGGATTTTGATTCCGGCATGCGAGGGTTCGAGTCCTTCCTCCCCTGCCAAATCCTCATCGCGCACAGGCAAATCATTTCAGACCGCTGGGACGCTCATGCAGGCCAACCAACCCGACTTCATGGTTTTCACCGGCAATGCCAATCCCGCATTGGCGGCTGAAATTGCCCAACACCTCCATATTTCCCTCGGCGCAGCCCACGTAGGCCGCTTTTCCGACGGCGAAGTCACCGTGGAGGTCAACCAGAACGTGCGCGCCCGCGACGTGTTCGTGGTGCAGTCCACCTGCGCGCCCACCAACGAAAACCTCATGGAACTGCTGATCATGGTCGATGCGCTCAAGCGCGCCTCGGCCGAACGCATCAGTGCCGTGATTCCCTATTTTGGCTACGCCCGCCAGGATCGCCGTCCGCGCTCCACGCGCGTGCCTATCTCGGCCAAAGTCGTCGCCAACATGCTTCAGGCCGTGGGCGTGGCCCGCGTGCTGACCATGGACCTGCACGCCGACCAGATCCAGGGCTTTTTCGACATTCCGGTGGACAACATCTACGCGTCCCCCGTGCTGCTGGGTGATCTGCGCCAGAAGGACTACGACGACCTGATCGTCGTCTCGCCCGACGTGGGCGGCGTAGTGCGCGCACGCGCGCTGGCCAAACAACTGGGGTGCGACTTGGCCATCATCGACAAGCGCCGCCCCAAGGCCAACGTATCCGAAGTGATGCACGTGATCGGCGACATCGAAGGGCGCAACTGCGTGATCATGGACGACATGATCGACACCGCCGGTACGCTGGTCAAAGCCGCCGAGGTGCTCAAGGAGCGCGGTGCCAAGAAGGTGTACGCCTACTGCACACACCCCATTTTTTCTGGCCCCGCCATCGAGCGCATCGCCCAGGGCGCTGCCCTTGACGAAGTCGTGGTCACCAACACCATTCCCTTGAGCGAAGCTGCACGCGGCTGCGCCAAGATCCGCCAGCTCTCCGTGGCCCCGCTGATCGCCGAAACGATCCAGCGCATTGCCAAGGGAGACTCGGTGATGAGTCTGTTTGCCGACCAGGACAACCTGTTCTGACCGCGCGAACAACACGCAGGGCGTCCCTTTGGGCGCCTTTTTTGTCAAACGGAGGTGGCACTGGTCGCGGTGCTCCTCGAACGGAGAATCCTCATGCAATTCGTCGCTTTTGAGCGCGCCAAGCAAGGCACGGGTGCGAGCCGCCGCCTGCGCAATTCGGGCCGTACGCCCGGTATCGTTTATGGCGCTGGCGCCCAGCCCGTGGCCATCGAAGTGGACCACAACGCCCTGTGGCACGCCCTGAAGAAAGAAGCCTTCCACTCCAGCGTGCTGGACATGGAACTGAACGGCCAGACCAGCAAGGTGCTGCTGCGCGACGTGCAATACCACCCCTTCAAGCAACTGGTGCTGCACATCGACTTCCAGCGCGTGGACGAAAAGACCAAGCTGCACATGAAGGTGCCCCTGCACTTCAGCGGCGCAGAAGAGTCCCCCGCCGTGAAGGTGGACAAGTGCATGGTGACCCCCGTGGTGACCGAGCTGGACGTGACCTGCATGCCTTCCGAT
>Ga0116193_1001984_pt1 | contig 16099 bp, 8 predicted proteins | sample AD_UKC115_MetaG_FD_89892 | JGI IMG/M metagenome (GOLD analysis project Ga0116193, IMG submission 89892) | Active sludge microbial communities of municipal wastewater-treating anaerobic digesters from Hong Kong - AD_UKC115_MetaG | ecosystem: Engineered > Bioreactor > Anaerobic > Digestate | place... | reverse complement strand
CAGGTGCATCACCCTTATATTCAAACACAAGTAATCTTCAGAATACTGATTGGTATAAAGAAGTTACCCGTTTAGGACGTTTCCAGAACTATAATGTTAATCTGACAGGTGGTGGAAGCAAGGTTCAGTCAGTATTCAGTGCAAACTATTACAGAAGAGACGGTATGGTGAAATCCACCAATTATGAAAGAATTACATTGAATCAGAATAATGTTATCAAAGCAACGAGTTTTTTGAAATTTACGACAGACTTGTCAGTTGCCATGACAACACATAAGAGATTGGATCCTTCAAGTATTTTCCTTTCATCCTTGATTGCTCCTCCTGATGTTCCTGTTTGGGATTCTTCTACAAATTATTATTCAGGTATCACGAGATTCAGACTGGGTAATCCTGCCGGTACTATTGCTAGAAATGAAGGTGAGTACAAGAGGTCATTTTTTATAGCAAACTTCAGCGCCGATTTAAATATAACAAAGGATCTGGTTTATACATCACGTTTTGGACTGAAAGTCAGAAATGACAACGATAAGGATTTTACTCCAACTTTTTATGAAACCGCTAATATTTCAACTTTGACCAATACTGTTTATAGAGCTTCGGAAAGAACGACGGACTGGACTTGGGAAAATATGTTGACCTATCATCATAATTTTGCTGACAAACACGATTTGACGGCGATGGCTGCAATGTCTGCCCGCAGTTATGGGAATGACAGCTATTCGGCAACCAAACAAGGAGCACCATTGGAATCAAAGGAATTTTGGTATTTTGATTCTGCTACGAATAATCCTTTGGCAAGTGGTGATGGCGCCGAATTATCCATGCTGTCTTATTTAGGAAGACTTAATTATGGATTTATGAATCGTTATTTAATCACAGCAAGTATTCGTGCTGATGGTTCTTCAAGGTTTACGAAGAATAACCGTTGGGGATATTTCCCTTCAGCAGCCTTGGCTTGGAAACTTTCTGAAGAGAAGTTTTTCAAGAACTGGAACCAGAATTGGTTGAACAGTGTCAAACTAAGAGCTGGATATGGTGAAATCGGTAACGAAAACATATATTCCTATTATCCTTATTTGACTCCAATTGCACAGCAACAGTATTATACATTAGGTTCAAGTCAGAGTAGAATCAATGGTGCAGCACCCTCGGCAATCGGTAATTCGGATGCAAAATGGGAAACATCCAAACAATTGAACTTTGGTGTTGACTTATCTTTCTTGAATTCGGCTTTGACTATAACTGCAGATTATTATATCAGAAAAACTGATGACATCTTGTTGTCTCAGCAGATTCCTAATACATCCGGATTCAGTACGACGATTCGTAATGTGGGTGGTATGAAGAATAACGGTTTTGAATTTACTGCAGGTTATAAGGGTGGTAAAGGTGACTTTACATATAATATAAATGGTAACTTTGCGCTTGTCCGCAATAAAGTAACTGATTTGGGAACATCGAGCGCATTGGTTTCCAATATTCCTTATTTGGGCAATCTGATTGATTTGCAGGGTGCTCTTGGAAACATGATTCGTAGCGTAGTTGGTAAGCCTTACGGACAGTTCTATGGATATGTGACAGATGGTATTTTCCAGAACCAGAACGAAATAGATGCTTATAAGAAAGACGGAGCTTTGATTCAGCCTGATGCAAAACCTGGTGACTTCAAGTTCAAGGATGTGAACAACAACGGCAAGATTGATACAGGCGATATGGATTTTATCGGGAATCCTATACCGGACGTAACTTTCGGACTGTCTTTTGATGCTAATTACAAGAAATTTGATTTCAGTTGTTTGTTCCAGGGTGTTGCCGGAAACGATATTTATAATGCGGCTAAATATTATTTCATGAGATTTGATGGACGGCAAAATGTTCGTACAGACTATCTGAAAGACTATTGGCATGGAGAAGGAACATCCAATAAGATTCCTATCCCTACTACTGATTCTTCAAGAAACAGCAGAAACTTCAAAAATTCTGATTACTATGTAGAAGATGGTTCCTATGTAAGATTAAAGACAATCCAATTAGGATATACTTTTTCTCCAAAATTGGCCGAAGGTGTGAAACCGTCTGTTCGCGTGTATATTTCAGCTCAGAACTTGTTTACGATTACAGGTTATAGTGGTTTTGATCCTGAAGTTTCTAATGATATTTCAGTTGATAGAGGCCAGTATCCGCAGGCCCAGTCATTTATGCTTGGAACTGTTATTAATTTTTAGGAGGATGATTTATGAAAACACATAAAATATTATTTTTAGGTTTGTCAGTTTTGGCATTAAGCTCTTGTTCGGATTTCTTGGACAAGAAACCTCTTGTTGAAACCTCTGTTCAGACGTATTATTCATCAGATACAGAAGCCAATACTGCCATTGTAGGAGTCTATTCACATATGCAGAACGAAGGCTTTGAACTGGCTCCTTTCATGATTGTCGGCGATGATTGTTCCGATGATTGTGATTTGGGCAATAGCTATAGTGATGCTTATTCATGGTTGGGCCCTGTTGCCATGTCCTTGCAGAAATTTGATAATGTCTCTACAAACTGGTTAGCCAATCAGCTTTGGGGTGAGGCTTTAGGTGGAGTAACGTGGGCTACTCAGGCAATACAAAGCATTACAGCCAATTCCAGTAAACTTACTGAATCCAAAAAAAATCAATATTTGGGCGAAGCTTATTACATGAGGGCTTTTTATTATTTCTTCTTGACACGACAATACGGAAGAATGCCTATTATAGACCATGTATTGAGTTATAGTGAATACTATGAGCCGAGAGCTACTTTGGATGAAACTTATGCTTTCATGGAAAAGGATTTGACTACAGCTGCCGGTCTTCTTCCGAAGAAGAGTGAATATGCTGCTTCAGATTTAGGCCGTGCCACTCAAGGAGCTGCTTATGCTTTGCTTGGCAAGTGTTATATGTATCAAGGTAAATACCAAGAGGCTTATGATGCTTTGATGAAAGTGGTAAATTCCGGAGAATATTCATTGGAACCGAATTATGCTGATATTTTTACTTTGGAGCATGAGAATGGTGTAGAATCCATTTTTGAGATACAGCATAGCATTAGTGGAACAGGATGGTCCAATTCCAATGAAGGATCTATCCTTTCTTTCTATGAACATGATGCTGATCCTACAGACAATGTAAAATGGCATAACGGATGGTCAATGCACTGTCCTACTCAGGACTTGGTCAGCAGTTATGAAAGCGGTGACCCTCGTCTTGGAGCAACTGTAATATTCAAGAATGAATATTTCGATGGTCATATCAATAAGAACTCGGCCAGTACTACCGGATACCAACCAAAGAAATGGTATATTCCGTATGCTCAGCGTTCTCAGACAGACCAAAGTGATTGTCCGAAAAATATCATATTCTATCGTTATGCCGATGTTTTGCTCTACGTTTCGGAAGCGGCAAATGAATTGGGTAAAACCGATGAAGCTTTGAAGTATCTTGAACTGGTACGTGCAAGAGCTAGATCCAATGCTACGGGTTCAAATGTATTGCCGAAGATTACGGAAACAGACAAATCTAAATTGAGAGATTTGATTTGGCATGAACGTCGTGTAGAACTGGCATGTGAAGGACAAAGATTCTGGGATTTGGTCCGTCAGGGCCGAGCCGGGAAAGTAATGAAAGCTTATTCTACCAAGTATAATTCAATCAAGGGACAAAACTTTGTAGAAGGAAAGAGTGAAATATTACCGATTCCTGAGAGTCAAATCACTGTATCTAACGGAACAATGGAACAAAATCCGGGTTATTGATTTCTTTAGGTTAATAAAGGTTGCTGTTTGTTCAACTTCTGTTCGCAAGCGGCAACCTATTTTTATAAAAAGCTATGAGAAAATTATACATAACAATTCTTGCGATTACCCTGACTGCAATGGCCTGGGGACAACATAAGACGTATTTCATTTCCACAGAAGGAAATGACGATTCTAGCGGGCTTTCAATCAAGGAAGCATGGAAGAGTCTTAGTAAAGTAAATAGTGTGGTCTTTCAGGCAGGCGATAAGATATTGTTCGAATCAGGAAAAACTTGGTATGGACAATTGAAGCCTCAAGGATCTGGAGCAGCAGAAGCTCCTATACAACTTTCCAGTTTTGGAGGAGATAAAAGGCCTGTTATTAATATTGGCAATGCCGAAGGTGCCGGAATCCGTCTGACTAACCAGTCTTGGTGGGAAATAAGTAATATGGAAGTTACTAGTGGAGCACCTCCTGTACTTGGCATAGGACGTCAAGGCATTGTATCAGAAGTGGAGGGAGACAATAAGCACATAGAACATCTGGTCGTGAAAAATTGCTATATCCATGATATCTGGGGGCAATTAGGTGGTAATACTGAATATACCGGATATAATAGTTGTGGAATCTTTGTTCAGCTGAAGAGCCGAAGAGGGATGAATCATATTGTTTCTTCAACGCTGGATGATGTCTTGATAGAGAATAATACGATTGAACGATTTGACAAGTGCGGAATTATCATTTTAGGCTGTAAGAACAAAATGGTCGTAAGAGGAAACTATATGAATAATTTAGGTGGAGATGGAATCTTTACGGGTGGTTGTTACAGAGGACTTATTGAACACAATGTCGCAAATAGAACTTGCCAGCGCTCCGGTTATCTGGATTTGGTCGGAGGTTCTTCTTGGTGGCCTCACACAGCAGCTATTTGGATTCAAGATGCTGAGGAGACTGTGATGCAGTACAACGAGGTTCATGATACAGGACGACAGCCGGGAAATGGTGATGGTGAAGCCTATGACTTTGATTTTTATTGCAAGCGTTGTATTGCGCAATATAATTATAGTCAGAATAATCATGGTTTCCTGTTGATTATGAACCGTACCTTTGAGAATATTGCAAGATATAATATCAGTGAAAATGACCAGACACATTTGATACAGATGCAATGTGCTATCGAAGAAAGGAATTTGATTTATAACAATATCTTTTATATTGATCATGGTACTGTTGATTTGGATTTCTTCTGCGGTAATGATGGTCTTGTTTCCAAACGTTCTTTGGGTGCTATATTCCATAACAATATTTTTTATGCAAACGGACAATGTTTTTTCCGTACGGTCTATGCATCAGGTGAAGTTTTGAAACGTACTTTCGATGAAAATACGAAGGTGGCAACAGGAACTCCTCAGGGCCTGTTCTTTCATAACTGTTATTTTGGCCCATGGAAAAACGGAATTCCAGATGATCCTGAAAAACTTGAAGCTGATCCGAAATTCGTTTCACCAGGTTCGGGCGGATATGGTTTGCAGACTCTTCAAGGTTATCAGCTGAGGTCTGATTCCCCTTGTCTCAATAACGGACTTTATGTTTCTTTCAATGGAGGAAAAGACTTTTGGGGAAATACAGTTGATGACGGTAGTATCGATATTGGAGCATTTGAGCAAAAGGGATCCGGACTTGTCGCCAATTTGAATAAGGAGAAGCAACTTGATCAGTCTGCGGCTGACGAATCAGCAATTGCTTTGGCCAAATGGATTTTCCCTCTGCAAGTTTCTATTCCTGAAGCAGGTTCCGAGGCTGAAATCAGGTTGATTGAACCTTTGGAACGAGGAATCAGCGGGCAGATATCGTGGAAGGACAGTAAAGGAAATAAATCTTCCTTATCCATTGATAAACAGAAAAAACGTGACTCATTCACTATCAAGGTATCGGCTGACAAATCATCTTTATTGTCTACCAATCTTCATGTTGATTTGAAATACAAGAATCTTCAGAGAGCATGGGATATTCCGTTTACAGCGGAGAAATTCCACAGATAAGTTTTGTTATAAAAATAACTTTGTGACAATATAAAATGTTAAGTAAAACCATAAACATGAAAAGCTCTTCGTTACTTTTGGGGTTGTTGGTTATGGCAACTCAGCAAATATTTGCACAGTCAGTTGAGATTACTCAGAAACCCTTGGTCCTTCCTACTTATGAAGTGGGGAAACCTGATGTCAATCCTATCTTTTTTACAGGACGGGTTTATCAAGGTGCTCAAGGTCACATCTATCCTTATCAGTTAATTGATGGATTGACAGATAAAAAGTTTGACAAAACCTATAATGCTGTCTATTTGGATAATGAGTACGTAAAAGTGTGCGTTTTGCCTGAAATTGGAGGACGTATTCTGTCGGCAACAGATAAAACAGATAATTATGAAATCTTTTATCGTCAGACGGGAATAAAACCGGCATTAATCGGTATGTTGGGAGCATGGTTATCAGGTGGTGTCGAATGGAATATTCCGCATCATCACAGGCCCTCAAGTTTCATGCCGATTGACTGGCGTACGGAAAACAACAAAGATGGGAGCAAGACTATCTGGGTTGGCGAAACGGAATTGCGTCATCGTATGAAATGGTCAGTGGGTATTACAGTTTATCCCAACCGTTCTTGGGTTGAAGCTAAGGTCAGAATCATGAACAGGTCTCAATTTACTCAGTCGTTGTTGTATTGGGCAAATGTGTCGGTTCATTGCAATGAAAACTATGAAGTTATATTCCCACCTAGTACACAATTTGGCGTCGATCATCATAAAGTTTATTTTACTAGATGGCCTATGGGTGAGGCAAACATCGGTAGCGGTCAGAATGTTAACTTGGGATGGTGGAAGAATTATACCGGTACAGCACGTTCCATTTTTGCATGGAATTTTGAGGATGATTTCCTGGCTGGGTATGATCACGGAAAGAATGCCGGAACGGTCCATGTAGCCAACCGTCACATTGTTGGTGGAAAGAAATTCTTCTTGTGGGGAAACAATTCAAGTGCACGTATGTGGGATAAGATGCTTTCTGACAATGACGGGAGTTATTTGGAACTCATGGTTGGAGCTTATTCCGACAACCAGCCGGATTACAGTTGGATAGGCCCTGGTGAGACCCGTGAGTTTACGCAGCGTTGGTATGGAATTCGTGATATACGATCCGTGAAGAATGCGACGGATGATGCTGCTGTAAATCTCGAGCGCATAAAGCCAAACAAAGTCTTTCTGGGCTTTAATGCTACTACGAAGTATCCCGGTGCAAAGATCTTTCTCAGAAGAGGTGACAAAGTTCTTTTCCAAAAGACATTGCTCATTGATCCGGCTCATCCATTCACCGCAGAAGTCAATATTCCTAAGGATGTGCCGGATACAGAATTGTGTGCTGTATTGGTAGATGCCAATGGTCATGAATTGGTTTCCTATCAACCGGTGAAATTGGAGAATAAAGATCTTCCGAAAGTGATAGAGGGAACAAAGCCACTTAAGGATTACAAGACAGTAGAAGAGTTGTATTATGCAGGACTTCGGGCTGACCAGTTTCATAATGCCCGTCAGAATCCGATGGACTTTTATAACGAGGCACTCAGTAGAGATTCAATGGATTCAAGAGTGAATGATGCGGTCGGAATCTGTTATGCAAAGACCGGTCAATGGAATCTTGCAGAAAAATATCTAAAACGTGCTTTGATTCGGCCGGCAAAAGATTATACGGTGGTAAAAGATCCTGAGCCTCATTATTATTTGGGATTGATTTATAGGATGCAAGGCAGGTATAAGGAAGCTTCCGACCAATATTGGAAAGCTACCTGGTATCCTACATTCCAGCATCCGTCATATTTGGCTTTGGCTTCCATGTCTTGTTTGCAGAATGACTGGATACATGCTTTGGAGTTGATTGACCGTTGTCTGGAGGTCGGAGGGCATGATACCAAAGCCTTGACAACCAAGGCCTATATCTTGAGAAAGATGGGACGAGCTGATGAGGCTTCTGCTGTTTTGACTCAGGCTTTGACAGTAGATCCTCTTGATTATTGGTCACTTTCCGAACAAAGCTATTTGAAGGGGAATAATGCCAAATTTCTCGATGAATCGGAAAAGCAAAGAGGGGACGGTATTGTAAAGATTCAGGAGCTTCTTGAAATGTCTTTGGACTATGCACGGTTGGGAGCTTTTGAAGAGTCCGTTCAGTTGACGGATGAAGCATTGCAAGTGGGTGAACCTTATAGTACATCGGCATTGGTCCATTATTATAATGCTTATTTTAATTTGAAAGCGGGCAACAAAGATGCAGCTGCATCTCAATGTAAAGAGGCTTCAGCATTGACTACCGACGGAAACTTCCCGTTCCGTCTGGAAGAGCTTGATATATTTAATTCACTTTGTGATTTAAATCCATCCGATGTATCTGCCCGTTATTATTTAGGTATTTTATATTATTTCTTTGGACAAAAGGATCAAGGTATTCAAGCCTGGGAACAAGCTGTTGCCGAAAAATCTTCTTTTGCCCAGGCATACCGAAACTTGGGATTTGGATATAGTAGGGAGAATGAACTTGATAAGGCTATATCTTCTTATGAAAAAGCTATCTCCTGCAATAATCAGGATCCTCGTTATTTCAAGGAATTGGATGAGATCTACGAGAAAGTGAAAAAGCCGTCGGCTGATCGTTTGAAATATATGGAAGCAAACTTGCCGACCATTATGAAACATGATGATGACGTTATCCGTCTTTTGACTTTATATAATGAGACAGGAGCCTATGATAAGGCGATTGGCATTATGTCGCAAAGGCATTTTCATGTTTGGGAAGGCGGAGGCGAAATCCATGGTATTTATGCCGATTCACATTTGCTGAAAGGTATGGATTTGTTGAATTCCAAAGATTACACTCAGGCAGTTAAAGAATTCGAATTAGCTGATTTATATCCTGCTAATTTGGAAGTTGGCCGTCCGGATGCGGGTGGACATAGCGCGAAAGGTTATTATTATATGGGAAAGGCTTATCAATTATTAGGAAATAAGAAAATGGCTCAGGAAAGCTTTATGGTAGCCTCTATACAAGAGTCAAATAGAAGATTTCGCCAGACGGTGTCCGAAGAAATCCTATTCAGGGCTTTATCCTTAAAGGAATTGGGAAAGACAGCAGAATCTAATGACCTGATAACTAAAATGGCTTCAGAACTCGATAACCGACTTAAAAGCAATGTCTCCGTCGATACCTATTCCAAGTTTGGTGAGGATGGTTCCAAGGAAAAGATTACAGCAGATCTTTATTATTTGAAAGGACTTTTGGAATGCACGCGGGGTCAGGTGAACGAAGGGAAGGATTTTTTCCGGAAGGCACTTGAACTGAATCCTAGTTTGGTATGGGCTAAGAAATTTATGGATCAATCCTTTTAAGGTAAATAAGATAAGGGATGTATTAGTTCTTTTGTTGAAGTGTGATTTCTTTGTAGAAGTCACACTTTTTTTTGAGTGTTGTGTCAACTTGAGGCGTATTTGAAATAAAAAAACTTAAAAAGTTGCTTTACTTATGAACAAATTATATCTTTGCTAATGTATTGGTAACGCACACGGAAAAATATAAAATAACAAAGAGATAAATATAATGAAAACAAATTATGAAATCCGGTATGCATCAAATCCGCAGGATGCAAAGAACTATGATACGGAAAGGATACGCAAAGACTTCCTGATAGAAAGACTTTTTGCATCAGAAGAAGTGAATATGGTTTATTCTATGTATGACCGTATGATTGTAGGCGGGGCAATGCCGGTAGAAGAAACTTTGAAACTGGAAGCTATAGATCCGCTAAAGGCGCCATTCTTTACTACCCGACGGGAACTCGGCATATATAATGTAGGTTCTGCCGGGATTGTCAAGGCCGGTGACACAGAGTTTGAATTGGGATATAAGGAAGCTCTCTATCTGGGAGCCGGAAACCGGGATATTTATTTCATGAGTAAAGATGCCGGGAAACCTGCCAAATTTTACTTTAATTCCACCACGGCTCATTGTACATATCCGGACAAGAAAGTTACGAAAGAGAATGCCATTGTAGCCCACATGGGTTCTTTGGAAGGTTCTAATGAACGTAATATCAATAAGATGATTGTCAATCAGGTCCTTCCTACCTGTCAATTGCAGATGGGGATGACGGAATTGGCTGTAGGTTCCGTGTGGAATACGATGCCTGCTCATGTTCACAGCCGCCGTATGGAGGCTTATTTCTACTTCGACATACCGGAAGATCAGGCTATTTGTCATTTCATGGGTGAAGTTCAAGAGACGCGTCACTTGTGGATGAAGGGAGAACAGGCCGTCCTTTCGCCGGAATGGTCCATACATAGTGCGGCAGCTACCCATAACTATACGTTTATATGGGGAATGGGAGGAGAGAATCTTGATTATGGTGATCAGGATTTTGCTTTGATAACAGATCTGAGATAATTAACATTACATTTTACTAATAATTTATAGAAATGGTAAATTTTTCATTGGAAGGTAAGATAGCACTTGTAACAGGTGCTTCTTACGGTATAGGTTTCGCTATTGCAACAGGTTTTGCACAGGCGGGTGCAACCATAGTTTTTAATGATATCAAACAGGAACTGGTTGATAAAGGCTTGGCAGCTTATGCTGAAAAAGGAATCAAGGCTTACGGCTATGTTTGCGATGTAACCAAAGAGGAGGAGGTTAATGCTTTCATTGCTCGTGTTGAGAAAGAAGTAGGTGTTATCGATATTTTGGTAAACAATGCAGGTATCATCAAACGTATCTCTATGTGTGATATGACTGCTGAACAGTTCCGTCAGGTTATCGATGTTGACTTGAATGCACCTTTCATTGTTTCAAAAGCTGTCATCCCAAGTATGATTAAGAAAGGTCACGGTAAAATTATCAACATCTGTTCTATGATGAGTGAGTTAGGCCGTGAAACGGTTTCTGCTTATGCAGCGGCAAAAGGAGGCTTGAAGATGCTAACACGTAATATTTGTTCTGAGTATGGCGAATTTAATATTCAGTGCAACGGCATTGGCCCGGGTTATATAGCAACACCCCAGACTGCACCTTTGCGTGAACGTCAACCTGATGGAAGTCGCCATCCGTTTGATTCTTTCATCGTAGCCAAGACACCGGCTGCACGTTGGGGAACTCCTGAGGATTTGATGGGACCGGCTATTTTCTTAGCTTCTGAAGCTTCTAATTTCGTCAATGGCCATGTTCTTTATGTTGACGGAGGAATCCTGGCATATATTGGCAAACAACCTAAATAAATCTTTATACAGTCGGAATTGGCAATAATAGTCGGTTCTGACTGTTTTTTTATACCTAATACAGTCCAACCCGTTCAGATTATGAAAAGATTAAGCTTGATTGCTGCAGCACTGACCTTTTGCCTCTGTGCAGCTTGCGTACAGAAAACCCCGTTAAGTATTTCCGTGACAAACAGGGCTACCTTTGATCGTAACGGAGAAATGGTGGAGGTTTCCATGGAAGATATCAATGCCCGACTGCATCTGGCAGATACTGCACAATTCATCATTATTGATGAAAATGACCAGCAGGTACCTTATCAAATCACTTATGATGGATTGGTCGCTTTTCCTGCGAATGTGAAAGCCAGTGCTACTTCGACTTATACTATTAAGGAAGGGGTTCCGGATGATTTTGAAACTTGTGCCTATGGAAAAGTATATCCTGAACGTTTGGATGATGTAGCTTGGGAAAACGACCGTGTTGCTTTTAGGACTTATGGGCCTGCTTTGCAGAAAAGTGGGGAAAGGGCTTTTGGTTACGACGTGTGGTGCAAGCGTACCAGTGATTTGGTTGTGGAAGACAGATATGCAAAAGAACTGGATTCTGTGAGTCGCATGCGGGTGGATAGTCTGAATGCAATTGATCCGCAACGCTCCAAAGAATTTCTGAAATCTATCAGCTATCATGTTGAACATGGTAACGGGATGGATGCCTATAGCGTGGGGCCTACGTTAGGTGCTGGCACCGCAGCACTCATGGACGGAGAATCCATTGCTTATCCCAAATGCTACAAAACTTGTGAAATTTTAGATAACGGTCCTTTGCGCTTCACCGTAAAACTCACTTATGAACCTATTGTTTTCAAAGGGGATTCCAATATAATTGAGACCCGTATCATATCCTTGGATAAAGGATCGCAGTTGAATAAAACAATTGTCTACTATTCAGGTTTAAAGAAAAAAGCTGATTTGTGCGTCGGTATTGTGATTCATCCGTCTAATCCAACGGCATATGTCATGAATAAGGAAATGGGCTATATAGGTTATGAAGACTTGACCGACAATGCCAACAATGATAATGGCAAGATTTACCTTGGCGCAGTATTCCCGATAGCTGTTAAGGAAACGAAGGCAATTCTTTTCACCGAAAAGGAAAGTAAGGAACTTAGAGGAGGAGCAACAGGACATGTCCTTGCTGTAAGTGATTATCTTCCCCAGTCTGAATATTTGTATTATTGGGGTGATGGATGGAGTAAATGGGGATTTCCTTCAAAAGAAATCTGGGAAAAGTATCTTCAGCATTTTTCTATTGCCGTTCGCAATCCTTTGGTAGTGACTTTGAATTGACTACGGCTTTAATATTACGCATTAGGCCGTTGTATTTTGCTCTTTTCACTGCGGAGCCTTTGAAAAGTTTTTGATAATCTTCGGGAGAGAGATTATCCCATTCATTTGTGGTCATTGCCAGCAACCTTTCCGATGGTTGGAATTCCGTGACATCAGACGGAAGACAGTATTTGTTCCACGGACAAGCTTTTTGGCATCTGTCGCAGCCATAAATACAATTTCCCAATTTATCCAGGGCCCATTCCGGAATGTTGCCTTTGTTTTCTATAGTCAAGTAGCTAAGGCACCGGTTCGCATTCAGAAGATGGGCTGATTCAAGTGCATGAGTTGGACATGCATCAAGGCATGCCGTGCAGTTTCCGCATCTGTTTTCCTGTGGATGGTCATATTCCAGTTCTATATTCAGCATCAGCTCTCCTAGAAAGAAAAATGATCCTTTGTGAGGCAGAATAAGTAGTGTGTTTTTACCTATCCAGCCTAAGCCGCTGCGCCATGCCCAATAACGTTCCAGAATAGGCGCGGTATCACAGAATGTCTTTCCTTTTATTTCTCTTTCGGGAAAAGATTTTTGAAGATTCATAAGTAAAAGTTCCAGTTTCTCTTTGACTACTTCATGATAGTCTCTGCCGTAAGCATACCAGGAAAGCTGAAATTCATTTTCAGGCAAAGTTTGTGCAGGGCAATAATTCAAAGCTACCGAAACAATGCTTTTTGTCCCCTCAAGAAGAAGTGCTGGGTTTTCTCTTTTGTCTGGATAATTCTCCAAGTATTTCATGGATGCCTGATATCCTTTTTCAAGCCATTTATTATAGAAACAGAATATGTCTTTCTCAATAGGTTCAGCGGGTGAGATTCCACAAGCAGAAAAGCCGAGGGCTTGGGCCTCGGCTTTCAGTTTTTGGGTAATATGTAGTTTGTTGTTTTCCATTTTTAATCGAAAACCTTAAAACTGTAGCCTTGTTCCAATAGCCATTCAATAGAACGGGGCAAGGCATATTTCATATTTTTCTCGGATTTCAGCGAGTCATGAAAAGTGATAATGGAACCATTCCTTACGTAGTGCTTCACTTTTTCGAAAACTTGCTTGCCGTTCAGTCTCTTGCTGTAATCGCGGGTAACAAGATCCCACATCACGATTCTGTACTTGTTGCGCAGGGCGTAGTACTGGATGCCTCTCATGTGTCCGTGTGGAGGGCGGAACAGGTCCGTCTTCAAAAACTCGTTGGCTTTTTCTATGTTGCCCAGATATTCTTTACTGTTGAATTCAAATCCTCTCAGATGATTGAATGTATGATTTCCAAGCCGGTGACCCCTTTCGACGATCATCTTGAACTCTTCAGGATGTTTTCTGATATTGTCCCCCACCAGAAAGAAAGTTGCTTTGATATGGTACTTATCCAGTAGATCAAGCACCCAAGGCGTAATTTCAGGAATAGGGCCGTCGTCGAAAGTCAGATATACTGATTTGTCGTTTTTATCCATCCGCCATAGGGCTTTCGGATAAATCCATCTGAGTATAGCAGGCGGTTGTTCTATAAACATGCTTTCTTTTTTTGTGTAAAGGGAAGGGTCGGGGGTTATTTCCCGACTCTTCCTGCATATATGCTATATAGATTCTCGAATTTCTGTTCGTAGCTCCTGGTAAGATTTGATTTCGGACTTGACTGGTTCAAAACTTTGTTTATCTCATCAAGCAAATATAAATGATACAAGCAATCCTGGGCTGAAAGTTGTAAACGATCGTTGTTGAGGCTAAGATACCAAGCTGCATATTGAATGGATTTCTTTGCCAAATCACTCAGAATGGCTTCTCCTTTCTGCTTCTGTCCTAAGGCGATATATGCCTTTGCCAAATCCAAAGAACCACTTTGGTAGTCGTGAGGTACAGTAGTGGAAGGAATTGCTTTTGTGGCATAGTCCAAAGCTTTCAGGGCTTTATCCTTTTTACCTTCTTTTAGTAACTGATTTACGAGCAGAGAGAACATGCGACGGTGTGTGTAACACATGCGCGATACCGTTTCGTCCAAATAGACTTTCGGATTCTCAATGCCTCCGAACTTGAATTTATGCATCAGGTTGTCATACATTTTCTCGCTGTCTATACGGGCACCCAACGCCGTTGTGTTGAAAGGTGTGATGCGGTATGCCAAGCCTTCCTGGGTAAAATTATCACCCAGATTGATGTAGTTTTCCGAGCCTACTGTGATAGCAATGTAGATAGGACGTACCCAATTCGTGTTGGCAAGCATTTCCAGCATCATGAGTTCGCTCTTGTAAATGGTATGTTTGCCTTTCAGAGAAATGGTCATATAGTCTGGAATCTGTCCGTGCAGCGAGTCCGGAATCATCATTCCTGAACGTCTCACGGCTTCTTTGTCTATCTTTATGACAATGCTGTCGGTTGGAATCACGTGCAGTTCTTCGTTCTTTGACCGAACCCAATACTTCAAGATATTTTTCAACTCAAACGGGTTCTCGCCGAAATTCGCTTTTGCTGTTTTCGGATCTTCTTTGTAAAGGTCCAGAATTTGTTTCTTGGCTTCGGGCTGTATGGTTATGGCTTCGTTTGTTCCGGATACATATTCCAGTCTGTTCCAATTGATGGGGACTGACGGAGAATTGTAGGCCGGGCGGCGCATTTGGTCAATGTACCAGTCTGTCTGCAAGTAGCTCAGGTTGCAGACACGTACGTCTGTACGGAATCCTTCCGTTTCCTGGTTGTACCATAATGGGAAGGTATCGTTATCACCATTGGTGAAAATGATCGGGTTGCCCTTTTCTTGCAATGTCATCAAGTAGTTCTGGCCAAAGTCACGGCAAGTATAACGTCCGCTACGGTCATGGTCATCCCAAGTCTGGCTTGCCATTTGAATCGGGACAAGCAGACAAACGAGAGCTACTGCAATGGCCGTTGCCAGTTCGTTCTTTTTCAGTTTCTTTTGCAAGGTTTCGGTAAGCCCGGCCACACCCAGACCTATCCATATTGCGAAGGCATAGAAGGAACCCGCATAGGCGTAATCGCGTTCGCGAGGTTGCTGTGGAGCCTGGTTCAAATAAAGTACGATAGCAATACCTGTCATGAAGAACAGGAAGAATACTACCCAGAATTGTTTGATACCTCTCTTTCCTCGGTATGCTTGCCAGAAGAGACCTATCAATCCGAGAATGAGTGGCAGACAGTAGAACACGTTGTGTCCTTTGTTGGCCTGCAGTTCATCGGGAAGCATACTCTGATCGCCTACAAGGTAGTTGTCTACAAAAGGAATACCGGTTATCCAGTTACCATGCTCCGGTTCCCCTTGTCCTTGAATGTCATTCTGTCTCCCTGCAAAGTTCCACATGAAGTATCTCCAGTACATGTAGTTGAGCTGATAGGTGAAGAAGAACTTGATGTTGTCCCATTGTGTCGGAATCTTCAAGGTCACGGGTGTGCCGCATTGGTCATAGACCACTTCGTTGCCTGTTACACCTCCCAGCCAGTCTTCATAAGCTTGTGCGTATTGGTCACTGTAGATACGAGGGAACAACATGTTCTGTGCATATACGTAGTCTGTCTTGTGGCGGATTATTTCATAACTGTCTTTTTCGTTGGGAGAGGCTTTTTCCTTACGTTGATATACCGGGGCGCCTTCTTTGGTGATAGGCACACAGTAATCGCCTTCTGTTTTCAAGGCAATTTTAGAGGCATATGTTTG